>SWCD01024393.1_pt1 | contig 18364 bp, 19 predicted proteins | sample 4693011 | NCBI WGS metagenome assembly SWCD01 (sample SAMN10267278, study PRJNA491770) | bioreactor metagenome | isolation source: DHS bioreactor inoculated with marine | place: Japan: Omine Ridge, Nankai Trough | reverse complement strand
GGCCTTCTTGGCCGTCTTGCGCTTGGCCGCTTTCCGCTTCGGCGCCTTCCGCTTGGCGGTCTTGCGCTTCACCGTTTTCTTGGCGGCTTTACGCTTGGTGGCCTTCTTGGCTGTCTTCCGCTTCGCCGTCTTCTTGGCGGCTTTGCGCTTCACGGCCTTTTTGGCTGTCTTACGCTTCGCGGCTTTCTTTGCGACCTTACGCTTTGTCACCTTCTTGGCGGCTTTGCGCTTCACGGTCTTCTTCGCGGCTGCCCGCTTGGTTGTCTTCTTGGCTACTTTTTTCTTGGCCGACTTTTTCACGGCCTTTTTCGACGATCGTTTCACGGCTCTCTTGCTCGCTTTCTTCGCAACGCGGCGTTTTTTTGCCGCCTTCTTGACCTTACGCTTGGCTGCCTTTTTGGCAGTCTTGCGTTTGGCCGTCTTCTTGGTGGCCTTTTTGGCGGCTTTCTTCTTTGCCGCTTTCTTTCTGGCCTTGGGCGCCGGGGTCTCGCCTTCCGACGTGGCCTCGGCTATGGCGGCAAGAGCCGCCATGAATGACGCCCGATGCTTGGCCGGCACCGCACTGAGAATCTTCTTCTCCGCGGCAGCGACTTTCGGCAATGCCTTGCTGAGCGCCGAACGGCCTTTGGCCGTCAGGTGCACAGCATTGGCTCGTGCATCATCCTTGGTTCTGCGGCGACCCAGTACGCCACCCTTGATCATGCGGCTGATCATGTCCGCAAGCGTAGAGCGGTCGATACCGGTAAGCCGGACGAGATCCGTCTGGCTTAGCCCTTCGTTTTGACTGACGGTCACGAGGACCGCGAACTGGCGTGGCGTAAGCCCCCCCGTTCCAACCTCTTTGGAAAAGAGGTCATACGCATACTGAGACGCGCGCCTGAGCATATGCCCCGGTGCTTTGTCTAAGTCGAATTTACTTCCAGCCATTGTTGCCCTCCGGAGGTCAATGGTTTCACGCGAAGTGATTCGCGTGTAATGCAAGATACTAGAATGCCAGATAGTTGCAATGTGGTTTATGTCTATGCGCCCGTTTCAATTACGCTTTCTGTTCGTGTGATGATCGAATTACCCCGTCTACGGATATTCCGGGTCCCGATGAATGCGCGCATGCATCGTTCGGGTCTTAACGAGGTGTTAAAATCAATGATGCGCACAACGCGTGACATGCAAATTGGTTTGCGAAACGCGACAGGCAAAAGGGTTTGACGATGAGTGATGGCGAAAAGTTTCCGCACGCGCCAAATTTTATAAAAGCGCGTCCCGACGGGGATTTATTGGAACGCGACGTTTGTGAACGCTGCGGCTTCGTCGACTATCAGAACCCGAAAGTTGTTGTCGGTTCGGCTGTGTTGCACGGCAACAAAATCTTAATGTGCAAACGCGCGATTGAGCCGCGCAAAGGGTACTGGACTCTTCCCGCGGGCTATTTGGAGCTCTATGAGACGACGGAAGAGGGCGCGCGTCGCGAAGCGATGGAAGAAGCTTGCGCGAAGATCGAAATCGATCGTGTGCTTGCTGTGTTTTCGGTTCCGCACATTTCGCAAATCCAGGTTCTCTATCGCGCGACGCTCGTCGATTCGAACATTGCCGCGGGTCCCGAAAGCGAAGAGATCGCACTCTTTGAATGGGATGAAATCCCGTGGGATCAGATCGCGTTTCCGAGTGTCGTGTGGACTCTGGCCGCGCTAAAAACAAATTGGGGCCGGAACGATTTTGCGCCCGCGCAAAACCCGCCAGAGGGAAAATTTCCCTTTCCGCTCACTACCGCACCGGAAATTTAGGCGGCGGTTTTATTCACTCGTTTCGGAAGCGATCTGATTTTTTGTGATGAATGGCACTTGGGACATTGTGAACAGGAAGATCGCGCCCATGACGCCCCAAACCTTGAAGTTCACCCAGATATCCAGTCCCCAATAGACATAGACGGCAACGTTCGCGGCCCCCAGGAAAAGGAAGAAAAACATCCAGCGCCAGGTGAGCAAGCGCCAGGCGTTATGCGGCAGTGCAAAAGCGCCGTTGAAGATGTATTTGATGAACGGTCGGTCCATCATCAGGCCCACGGCGAGGGCCGTCGCGGCCAATCCATAGAAGATCGTGGTCTTGAGGATCAGATAAACCGGATCGTGGAGGATTAACGTCACTCCGCCAAAAATTGTGATCAAAATACCACTCACGAGAGGCATGGGCGCGATCTTGCGTTCCAGCACATATGTGACGACCAATGCGACCATGGTCGCGACGATGATCGCCCCCGTTGCCGGCATGATGCCCGCCGTATAATAAGTGCCGAGGAAAATGAGCAGCGGGCCGAAATCGGTCGCCGCCTTGATGCGCGGATCCATCTTTTTCTGCTCACTCATTCCATCGTTCCTTTGTCGGTGCCATCTGCCCCCACCAGCGCGCGCGAAGTCGGCGCGAACGGTATCAGCCATAACTGTGCACTCAAGCTGACTTTGGCAACGTTAGTCTGCTCAAATACAATCATGGATGGTTGGTGCCGCATATGGTTTCATCTAAAATTGTAGGTGGTGACTGTAGCCGAATACGCGCGTCTCGACCATCGTTTCTCGAAGCCGGCGCGCGCCAGAGGAGTTGGATCGATCAATGGACGATCAAACATCTACAGACGAAGAAACACGCTGGGATCGGATAAAGGCGGACTTGCGTTTGTTTCCGAGGATCATCTTTTGGGCATTGATCGTGCTGCTCGGTGTCCTCATGATCTTGAAATTCAATTTTTGATGTTAGGTTTCCACAGCCATATGATGGGCAAGGGAAAGGCAGCGCACGCAGAAACGAGCATGCATGGCCTTCGATTTATGGTTCTCAAAGGCAGGCCTTAGTAAAAGGGACGATCGATCCCCAGCGTATCGTCTTCCTCCACAATCCTATCGCATTGCAGTCGCGCGTACTGATTATAATACCGTTCGTACTCGCTATATAGCCTTTGCACGCGAGCAAAGAGCTCACGTGCTTGTGGCATGAGGCGGTTATGGGTTCGAATGTCTTCAGGGATGCTAGACCATCGATCGATAAAGTCCTGGATATCATCGCGAATGTCGGCGGCACGCCAAATGAGCCCCATCGCGACCAAGAGTGAGCCACCTCCTCGCGCTACAGAGTTGAGCTCGCGAACCAATCTGATGGCATCATCCAGTTTCTTGATGCCGAGCTTGATTACAGCCCCACCAAGTACATCAAATCCGCGATTAACATTACGGATTGTGATCTGGTCGAGCTGTCGTTGCCGCGCATGCAAGATACGGAGCTGGTCATTAAGCTCTCTTTGTGACTCCAGGAACCGCCTGGCGATTTCTTGGCATTCTGCAAGAGCTTGTGAATTCCATGGCGGCCGTTGTTTGTTTCGGTTTCCAAGTGCTTTAGCTACGGCACCTCGTACCGTTGCATCTTCAAATCGCATTTCAATCGCCATTCTGATAGCGAAGATTGCATTCTCTCATGCGATCTATGGGGGGGGATTGCGCGGGGATACGCTCAAGCAGAGGAAGTTTCTGCAAGTCAGTAGTCAGCGGGCGTGCGGACGTTTACTCCGTTGCGCCCACAAGCGCGCGCGCGAAGTCGGCGGGGGTAAAGGGCTGCAGGTCCTCGATGCCTTCGCCCACGCCAATCGCATGGATGGGCAGGCCGAACTTCGCGGCAAGTGCGACGAGGATCCCGCCCCGCGCCGTGCCGTCGAGCTTTGTCATCACGATGCCGGTGACGCCCGCGATCTCGGTAAAAACCTGCGCCTGTGACAGCGCGTTCTGCCCCGTGGAGGCGTCGAGCACCAACACCACCGAATGGGGCGCGGCCGCATCTTGTTTCTTGAGGACGCGCACGATCTTGGCAAGCTCGTCCATCAGCTCTTTGCGGTTCTGAAGCCGCCCGGCCGTGTCGATCATCAGAACGTCCGCGCCTTCGGACCTGGCGTGGGCGAAGGCATCAAACGCGAGCCCCGCTGCGTCCGCGCCAATATCGCGCGCCATGACTTCGGCGCCGGTGCGGCTCCCCCAAACCTTCAGCTGTTCCACCGCCGCGGCGCGGAACGTGTCGCCCGCGGCAAGCACGACGTGCTTGCCCTCGTCGCGATAGCGTTGCGCCAGCTTGCCGATGGTCGTGGTTTTGCCCGCGCCGTTGACGCCCACCATCAGGATGACGTGGGGCTTGGCATTCGCATCAAGCGCTAACGGTTTCGCGACGGGTTCAAGGCGTTCGGCAATGATGTCGGCCAGAATGGATTTCACTTCCTCGGCGCCAATCTCTTTATCAAAGCGGCCCTCGGCGAGTTTTTTCGTCACCTCGCCCGCGGTCTCTACGCCCAGGTCGGCGGTAATGAGCAGGTCTTCAAGTTCCTCAAGCGTTTCCGCATCCAGCTTGGCCTTGGTGAAGATCGCGCCGATGCCGTCGGACATGCGCGAGGATGAGCGCGCGAGGCCCTTGGTCAGGCGCGCGAAAAAGCCGGGTTTTTTGTCCTCGGCTTGATGGTCTTCAGAGGTGGTATCTTCTATAGGTGCCGCGACCGCTTCCGGCGCATCGGCCTCCGGCGCTTCAACTTCAGGCGCGTCTTTCTTCTTGCCCCAGCCAAAGAGCCCGCGCTTTTCCTTGCCGTCGCTCATTCGGCGATCTTCCCGATCAGGCGCTTGGGGTCTGAGCCGGTGATATGCACCTTGTGAATAGTGCCGGGCTCAAGCTCGCGGTCGAGGGTCACTTGCGCAAAGCCCTCGGTGCGGCCTTCCAGCCCGCGCTCGATGAGCACGTTTTCGGTCGCGCCCACGCGAGAAGCGAGATAAGCGGCAAGGCGGTCTTCACCCTTTGCCCGCAGGCTCGCCGCGCGTGTCTTGATCAGATTACCGTCCACTTGTGGCATCTTTGCCGCCGGGGTGCCGGGGCGGGGGCTGAAGGGAAAGACATGCAGGTAGGTCAGCCCGCAGTCATCGACCAGCCGCATCGTGTTTTCAAACATCTCGTCCGTCTCGGTGGGGAAGCCGGCAATCAGGTCCGCGCCGAAAGTGATGTCGGGGCGCAGCTCCCGCGCGCGATTGCAAAACGCAATGGCGTCCTCGCGGGCATGGCGCCGCTTCATGCGCTTGAGGATCATGTTGTCCCCCGCCTGCAATGACAGATGCAAATGCGGCATCAGGCGCGGCTCGCCCGCGATGAGCTCGAATAGCGCCTCATCCACTTCGATGGAATCGATGGACGACAGACGCAGCCGTTCGAGCCGCGGCACGCGTGCGAGGATGGCCTGACACAAATGTCCGAGCGTGGGCGCGCCCTCAAGGTCCGGCCCATAAGACGTCATGTCTACGCCGGTCAGCACCACTTCCTTGTAGCCATTGGCGACCAGCCGTTCGACCTGCGCCACGACGTCGGCGATGGGGGTGGAGCGGGAATTTCCGCGGCCAAAGGGAATGATGCAAAACGTGCAGCGGTGGTCGCAGCCCGTTTGCACTTGGACGTAAGCGCGCGCCCGGCCCGTCAACCCGTCGATGGGCGCGGGGCTTGGCGCGGAGGCTTCCATGATGTCGCCCACTGCGACGCGTGGCTGTGCCCCGCGCGTGAACGTATGGGCGCGCAGCTTTTCATCATTGCCGATGACGCGGCTGACTTGCGGCATTTTGGCGAAGGCTTGCGGATCAATCTGTGCGGCGCAGCCCGTCACCGTGATGGGCGCGCCCGGGTTTTGACGCGCTGCCTTGCGGATCGCCTGACGCGCCTGGCGCACGGCCTCACCCGTGACGGCGCAGGTGTTCACGATGATGCCGCCTGCTTCGCCGCCCGCGCGCGCATGGGCGCGCATCACCTCGGACTCATACGCATTCAAGCGGCATCCGAAGGTGATGATTTCCGGCTCATCGCCGGGGCCGTCGCCTTGCGGGCCCATAGGGGCCCGAAGGGGGCGCGTGTCATCGATCGTGGTCATGGGCGCGATGTCATATGTTGAAATGGCCAAGTATTCAATTGAACTAAAGGAATTGGGGCTCTTGGCTCCCGTTTCAGCCCCTTTTTTCAGACAGGGAACAAATTAGCGGCCCCAATCTGCCATTGAATGGAGTATGCGGCACCCCATTTAGTGTATATAGTAGAACGTATTGCGTATAGGTTGTAATTAGATGGGCAAGTGATCAGTCATGGTCCAAAACAACAGGCATATCTTTCAAAGCTCCAACACCAAGAACCTCATCCGGATTTCGGTCACGTGCGCTGTTTTTCTAAGCCTTGTGGCCTTTGCTTGGTTCTGGCTCGCACTTGTTTCCTGAACACTGAGGTCTGAACGATGACGCCAAATCGAACACAAAATGAAGCGCCAGATCCGCAATCGATGCGCAAAGGTGAAAGCCTGCAGGAGGGGTTCGCCTACCTGGCTACATACGCCACGGCGTTTCTTATTGTTCTGTTCGTACTCACAGGAGTGACGCTGTTGCTCCGTTATCTTGGAAGCTGACGGCGATAGTACCCCTGATTGCTCATGTATTGGTGAAGTAAACGGAGGGGGCGTAGGCAAACGACCCCCTCCGCACGGGAACGACACTAAACTAAGTGGTCACCGCTTAGGTATCGATCGCATCGATTCTGGTCGTATGTTCTTTGGATTGATTGCAGACGGGATTCCGCCTGCCGTAAGTCTCGTGCAGCAACCTCTGCACTCTGCCTGATGTCTCTAATTTCTCCAGGCAATTCGAGTGAGCGGTCGATGTTTGCGATGGCATCGTAGATGCCGACGACGTTTATGATCATGTCAATGATTTCTTCAACGCGAATACTGAAGTTTCCAGCGCGCGCTGCCTGAACTTCAACACGTAGCAAGGCAATCAGACGCCGAACGCGTAGGATCTTGGCCACAGGTATCGCAACGATTGCCAGATCAACCATCAAATGCACAAACAGACGTCGCTGTTCGGCGTTGAGCGCCTGAACTTGTCGGTCCAGCGTATTTGCCAGTGCTTCGTGAGAGGACACGATCTGTTCTGCGGCGGCAAGATCATTTGCGATCCCTTTGCATAGTCTTACCGCTTGTGGATCGGGTGTTTTCTCCCCGCGCACTGCTTTCTGGATTGCTTCCTTGAGTGTTTCACCTTCGTAGAGGGGCATTTGCGTTCTCCTTTGCTTGCCATTCGAAGTGAGCGGCAAGCATGGAGCCCTCAAGTGGGGTGGGCATTGCCCGGGGGAAAGAAAATGTATGGCCGCCGATTAAAGCGCGGAATGGCTCATTGAAGCACGGCAATTTCTGGGAGCGAACGGGACGCACGCGGGGATGACAATCATAAGTGGGCCTGCTGGTGTGGAGATTACTGCTGGATGAAATTGTACTAGGCTGACCGCCAGATAGCGGATTTGGGCCGTTTGTAGGGGGGGGGGTTCTGAACATGAAAGAGGGTTTGTGGGGGATAGTTGGCGCAGCGCTCGGTGCGATCATCACTTTGATGGCATGGCTGCACGGCCATTGCCCACGAACGCATTCGACTGGCAGGCGTTGGTCGATGGATATGTGGAGTAGGGCGAATGCCGTGACGCCGCGGAGGTGGCGACGGGCATGTTTGGCGTGACGCGCGATCCGGATGTGCTGGCCGTCTTACAAGAGCTAAGTGCGGGTGAAATTTGTCCGGGTGCGGAGAATTTCATGTCTCCGGAATCGCTTGCCTCACTGGTGGAAGCTCGTGATTGGGACACATTGCCTTTGTTTCCCGAAAAAATGTCAATTGCTGGGTCAGCTGCATTTACATTCAGAGCTTGGTCCTCTTTGCGTGAGGCGCGGCAAGAATTTGATGGCTCACTCTTGAACTGGGCGGACCTCGTCGGCGGTCTTCGATGTAGTCCTCTTTATACGAACTTTTATGAAATTCGCTGGCGGTTGCGCCGCAACCAAATCAATCAATGGGTTGGAGAGCCGCCTCGGGTTGCGGCATGGGACCGCCGCCAACGGGCGTGCTATGCAATTGCTCACCGGGAGTTCCAAAGGCTGGAACAGGAAACCCCACCTTCGGATCGCGGCATGAGGTCTCTCTATTGGGAGTATCAGCAGCGCAATCTCAATTTTGCGCCCTAGCTCTGGGACGAAGGGTACGAATAAGCTACCTATCCCCCGAAGTGAGACAGGTCGAGGGTGCCTTCGTAGTTGAGATCAGCGGGGCCGGTCATGTGCACGTGGTTCGTGTCCTCGCGCCAGTCGATGTGCAGCGTGCCGCCGTCGAGCTCCACATCCACCGCCCGGTCCGTCAGCCCGCGCCGGTGCGCGGCGACGACGGCGGCGCAGGCGCCTGAACCGCAAGCCAATGTGACGCCCGTGCCCCGTTCCCACATGCGCAGGCGGATGGCGCGGCGGCCTTGCACCTCCGCGAAACCGACGTTGGTTTTTTCAGGGAAGAGGGCGTGGTTCTCGATCAGCGGGCCGAAGCTCTCGATGTCTTTCGTCGGCGCACGGCGCACGAAGAAAACGCAATGGGGGTTGCCCATGTTCACCGCGCCGGGCTTGGACAAGACCGGCTCGTCCACCGGCCCGACGGTCAAGTCGAGGGTGCGCGTATCCATCTCGCGCGCGAGGGGGATCTCGTCCCACTTGAGGCGCGGCGCGCCCATGTCCGCAGTGACGAGGCCATCGGCGGCGGGCCAGACGCGCAGCTTGCCCGCCACGGTTTCCACGACGGCTTCGCCCTTGCCCGTGTCCTCGAACACCATGCGCCCGACGCAGCGGGTGGCGTTGCCGCACGCCCCGGCCTCCGTCCCGTCCGGGTTGAAAATGCGCATATAGATGTCGGCCCCGGGCCGGCCGGGTTCAATCACGATCAGCTGGTCAAAGCCGATGCCAAAGCGCCGGTTGGCAAGCTTCTGGATCACAGCGGGGGCGGGTGCATGGCCGCCGCCCCGGGTGTCGAGCACCACGAAGTCGTTGCCAAGGCCGTTCATCTTCAAAAATGGGACTGTCATGGCCCCATATATAAGCGCCCATTTGGACCAAGGGAAGGCGGGTGATATTCTAGGATTATGGGGAAACTGGCTTCGAACATTTTTTTAGGATTGCGAACGGCCGTTGGACTGGGAGTGCTTGCCTTTGCGGCATGGACGTTCTGGCCGGTTGGGAGTGTCAAGTTCGATTGGCGCGAAGTCGCGCATGACTTGGTCCAAGACGGGGACTGTGTTCGCGCGGGAGAGTTTCTTGGCCTGGTACGCCTGACGGATGTGGAAGGCGTTGCCGCGTTCGAGGGCGCACTGGTGTTTCGAGATCTGTGTTCAGCGGGCGATGACACAGATGAGTTTGCCGCATTGGCCGAACGTATCGACGCAGCAAGCGAGCGGCTGAGTACGCTGTCAGCATCTGTGAATGCAACGCTCTTTTGGCATGATGCGCGCGGAATTCGTAGTCGCGAAGGGCGCGGGTTGATTGCCTTCCCTGAGTTCATAATTCAGTTTCGGTGCCTTGATCCACTTCTCGCGAGCGACCGGGCCCGCTATGCGATTGTGCGGCAGCAAGCGGCGGATCGAGGGTTTTCCGTCGATCCGCCAAATGCTGCGAAGCGCCGAGCAGAATGGTGTATTGGCTACATGCAGCACCAGGCCCGATACCTGACGCGACATGAAGGGCGGGCCAGCCCTTCTGCGTTGCTGGTTCTCTATCAACACCAGCTGGACGCACTTCTCAGTTTCTATCAACCAGTCCCATAGCTAGGCACTAGACTATGGGCCGATCGGGATCGAGCAACGCACATCCGTTGTTTGTGTAGACGTCCAGGATGCGGCGAAGGTCTGCTTCGGCCCTTGAGAGTTCTGAACGCAGATCATCGATTTGGTTCCGGACATCTCGTAGTTCGTCGGGCAATTGACCTAACCTCATGAGGTTTCGGGCGCCATCCAGAATACCGATGACGTCCAGGATCGCAGCGATCACGGCTTCAATTTGATCCGCCGCCCGCGCGGTATTAATGAGTTCAGCTAACCTATCAATCAGTCGCAAGATTCGTAGGACTTTGGCGATAGGTAAGGCAATCAGTGCTAGGTCAAAGGCTAAATGTACAAATAGTTCCGCGCGTTCGTGGCGAAGAGAGTCAATTTGCGTTTGAAGCGTTTTCATATGGTCTCTTTGTGTCGAGACCAGCCGACTGACTAGGTTGACATCGTTCCGCAATTGCAGGCATGCATTTCGCGCACCTGGTTGCTGTTTTGCTTCCGGCTTGATACCGCGAACCGCATTTCGGACCGCCTCTTCGACGGTCCGACCTTTGTAGTACGTCATCAATATTCTCCTTTTCCAAAGTGATGGAGGGCGCAGTTTAAAGGCACCTCGGGAAGCGGGGATTTCGGGGGGATAAGTAGGCGCGGCGTGTCGCCCTTTCCCAATTCCCTCGGGGGGTGCTAAAACCCATCCCCAGGGGAAGAACCATCAAGGGAATATTGTCATGCGTGGACTGTTTGTCGTTCTGGCCGTCGTCATTCTGGCGGGGCTTGCTTATGTCTTTTTCTGGCCGCAAGGGGGCGGGGACGCACCCGGCACGGCAGATGATATGACTGCCGCCGATACCTCCGGTGACGTCATGACCGATGAGGATGCATCTGGCGATAACGACATGGATGAAATGGCGGGGGATGACACCGACATGACGAGCGACGAAGACCCTTACCTCTGGCTGGAAGAGGTCGAGGGCGAAGAGGCGCTGGCTTGGGTCCGGGAACGCAACGAGGCGACGCTCGCCGATCTCAAGTCCGATCCGCGCTATGAAGAGCTCTACCAGGCGTCCTTGGAAGTCTACACGAGCCAGGAACGTATTGTTTCCGGCGAACCGCGCGACGGCTACCTCTACAACTTCTGGCAGGACGAAACCCATGTGCGCGGCATTTGGCGCCGCGCGCCGCTCGATACCTATCTTGCGGGTGCGCCGGAATGGGATGTCCTGCTCGACATGGATGCGCTGGCCGAAAGCGAAGACGAGAACTGGGTCTGGGCCGGGGCGGATTGTCTGCGCGGCTCGACGCGCTGCATGCTCTCCATGTCCCATGGCGGCTCGGACGCGAATTTCGTTCGTGAGTTCGATCTTGAAACGCGCGCCTTTGTCGAAGACGGCTTCAACCTTGGCGAATCCAAGCAAGGCACGGGCTGGGTGGATGAGAACACGCTTCTGGTCGCGACGGACCGGGGCGAAGGCACAATGACGGAGTCCGGTTATCCGAACACCGTCGTCATGTGGACACGCGGCACGCCGCTGGCCGATGCGCCGTTGGTGTTCGAAGGCGACACGCGCGACGTGGGCTCCTTCGGCGATTCCTATGACACGCCGGATGGTCACTACAATGTGGTGTTCCGCGCGGTGACGTTCTTCGACACCGAATACTACGTCTTGCACGAAGGCGAACTCGTGTCGATCCCCGCACCGTCACAATCCGACTTTCAGGGTTTCCACCGCGGTCAGGCGATCTTTGGCCTCAACGAAGACTGGACCGTAGATGTGGGTGAGACGCAAGAGACCTTCACGCAAGGCTCGGTAATCTCCTACGACCTCAATGACTTTCTCGATGACAACGCGCTTTCCGCTGTGCACGTCCTTTTCGTTCCGGAAGATCGCGTTGCCTTCCAGGGCGCGGCGGCAAGCGGCGGCGCGCTTTATCTCACCTTCCTCGACAACGTTGTGGGCCGCGCGGACCGGGCGACCTTTGACGGGACGGGTTGGACGCTGGAGCCGGTGGCGCTGCCCGATAACGGCAACGTGGGCATCGCGGCGACCGACGACATGGCGGATCGCGTGTTCTTCAACTACGAGAGCTTTCTGATCCCTGACAGCCTCTATTATGCGGAAGACGGCGGCGAGCCTTCGCAAGTACAGTCCTTGCCGGAATGGTTCGATGCTTCGGACCTGACGGTCGAGCAGCACATGGCGGTTAGCGCCGATGGAACGGAAGTGCCTTACTTCCTCGTCCATCGCGCGGATATAGAAATGGATGGCACAACGCCGACGGTGCTCTATGGCTATGGCGGTTTCCAGGTTTCGCAGGAACCGTTCTACTCCGGCAACGTGGGCCGGCTGTGGCTTGCGCGCGGGGGCGCCTTCGCGCTCGCCAATATTCGTGGCGGCGGTGAGTTTGGCCCCGCCTGGCACCAGGCCGCCTTGCGCGAAAACCGCCAGCGGGCGTTCGATGACTTTATCGCTATCGCGGAAGACCTGATCAATACGGGCGTCACCTCGGCTGAACACCTCGGCATTATGGGCGGGTCGAACGGAGGGTTGTTGGTCGGCGCGGTTCTGGTGCAACGGCCCGATCTTCTCAATGCCGTTGTGTGTCAGGTGCCGCTTTTGGACATGCTGCGCTTTAATCAGTTGTTGGCGGGCGCGAGCTGGATGGGCGAATACGGCAATCCGGACGTGCCGGAAGACCGCGCCTTCATTGCGGAATATTCGCCGTATCAGAACCTTGATCCGGATGCGGATTATCCCAATGCGTTCGTTTACACCTCAACGCGGGATGACCGGGTGCACCCGGGCCATGCGCGCAAGTTCGTTGCCCGGCTCGAGGAACAAGGCCACCCGGTGCAATATTTCGAACGCATCGAAGGTGGCCATTCGGGCGGCGCGAACCTTGCGCAATCGGCCGAACGCGTGGCGCTGGAATATGTCTATCTCTCACGGCAGTTGATGGACTAAGCCACGTACCGTTCAGCCCAAGTAAAAGCCCCGGATGAGATGATCGTCCGGGGCTTTCGCTTTCTGAATGTGGTAGCGCAAGTTTGGTGCGTTACGCGCCGGGTTCTAGGGCCGCGTCGTCGAGGCCTTCGCCCGTCAACCGCGCGAGGCCCACTTTCGCCTGCACGTGGCCGGGGTTGAGGTCGAGGATGTCGCGATAGGTTTCTTCGGCGTCTTCTTCATTGCCGCTGTTTTCCTGAACCCAGCCCAGCACATAAAGCGGTTCTGGATGATCGGGGCGCAGCTCCACCGCGCGGCGGGCAAATTCCATCGCCTCGTCCCAGCGCTCCATCTGGCCCAGCACATTTGCCATGTCGAGGATGGGGGGATACTGATCCGGCGCCAGTTCAAGCGCCGTTGTGAAACACTTTTCCGCTTCTTCGTACTGGCCCTGCATAGCGTAGGACTGACCCAGGAAATAATGGGCCATGTGAAAGCCCTTGTGTTCATGCAGCGCCTTTTTGAAGGACTCAATTGCCTCCGACGGGCGGCCCTGGCTTTTCTGCGCAAGGCCCAGGTTGAACAGAGTATCGCCCCCTTCGGGTTTCAGGGCGAGCGCTTCGAGAAACAGCTTTTCCGCTGCGGCCCACCGCCCGGCTTGCATCTCCATCGCGCCGAGCTCGTTCAGCACATGGGGTTGGTCCGGCTTGGTGCCCAGCGAAAGGCGCAGGTAATGTTCCGCGGCCGGCCGGTCGTCGATGTTGCGGCATAGAAGGGCGAGCATGTAGCAGACGTCTGGTTGGCCCGGCGCGAACTCGAGCAGGCGCTTGTAGGCGGCTTCCGCTTCGCCCAGGCGGCCCTGTTGATGCAGCTCGCGCGCGGCGGCGAATTCCTTGTCCAGCTGGCGGATGACTTCCATCTTCCGCTTGTTCTTGTCGAACTCTTTTTCCGCTTTCCGCCGTTCCTGCCGGTTCATGTCTGCCTCGTAAAACTTACGCGAATTCATATGGTTAAGGGCCCAGGGCCCCATGAAGGCAGAGGACCTAGCACTTTTCAGAAACCGAGCATAGGCCCGCGCGCCGGGCGCCGCCAGTTGGGGCTCGAAACGGGGTGAACGACCGGGCGCCACTCAAAAACGCGGCTGACTCCCTCAGGAAAAGGGGTTTTGCTTTCCCCGCGCTCGCTCTCAGGGCCCGGGAATAGGACGAAATCCCCAGGAAAATGGGTTCAGGTTGTAGAGCGATTGTATTCGGGGAGCGGCCACAGATAGGACCAGAAACCTGACGAAAAGTCGCCAGGTTGTAGTTGGGTTGTAGGCACCTAGCCCGCCTCCGCAATGGGGCTTTGAAGCGCCTTTCTTGACTTCCGCGCCCCCGCGGGCCATAACCCGCCCGCTTTCCGGACAGGCCCGTCCCGTCCGGTCTCCCCCCGCAGGGGAGATCGCCACCCACCAGCGAGTTTCGCCCGTGGGTGCGAAATGCGTTTGGGTTTTGACGACTTGAGGTTTCGGCTTGTTCGACACGCTGAGTGACAGACTGGGTTCCGTTTTCGAGCGCCTGCGTGGACGCGGCGCGCTCACGGATTCCGATGTGGTCGAAGCGCTGCGCGAGGTGCGCGTGGCGCTGCTCGAAGCCGACGTCGCGCTCCCGGTGGTCAAGGACTTTATCGAGCGCGTCCGCGTGAAGGCGGTGGGGCAAGAGGTTGTCCGCTCCGTCACGCCGGGCCAGCAGGTCATCAAGATTGTGCATGATGAGCTCGTTGAAACGCTGGGGCAGGACCCGGTGCCGCTCGATCTCAACATGGCGCCGCCCGCCGCCATTATGATGGTGGGTCTGCAGGGCTCGGGTAAAACCACCACCACGGCAAAGATCGCGAAGCGCCTTCAGACCCGCGACAAGAAGAAAGTGCTGATGGCGTCGCTCGACACGCGCCGCCCCGCCGCCATGGAACAGCTGAAGGTTCTGGGCGAACAAGTGGGCGTGGCGACGCTGCCCATTATCGAGGGGCAGAACGCAGTCGATATCGCGCGGCGCGCCATGGAGGCGGCAAAGCTCGGCGGTTATGACGTCGTGATGCTCGACACCGCCGGCCGCGGCCATGTGGACGAAGCCTTGATGGCGGAGGCGGAACAGATCCGCGATGTGGCGCGCCCCATTGAAACGCTGCTCGTCGCCGATAGCCTCACCGGCCAGGACGCGGTGCATGTGGCCGAAAGTTTTGGCACGCGGCTTTCCATCACCGGTATCGTGCTCACGCGTATCGATGGCGACGGGCGCGGCGGTGCGGCGCTTTCCATGCGCGCCGTCACGGGCAAGCCGATCAAGCTCCTCGGCGTCGGGGAAAAGATGGATGCCCTCGAGGAGTTCCATCCCGAACGCATCGCGGGCCGCATTCTCGGCATGGGCGACGTTGTCAGCCTGGTTGAAAAAGCTGCCGAGACGATCGATCAGGCGAAAGCCGAAAAGATCGCCAAAAAAATGCGCAAGGGCGAGTTCGATCTCGACGACCTTGCCGAACAGCTGCGCCAGATGAAAAAGCTCGGCGGGATGCAGGGCATCCTCGGGCTCTTGCCCGGCATGGGAAAGATGAAGAACCAGATCGCGGATTCTGGCATCGGCGACGATGTGTTCAAATCCCAGGAAGCGATTATTTCGTCGATGACGAAAAAAGAACGCGCCAACCCGAAGGTCCTGAACGCCAGCCGCAAAAAACGTGTGGCGAAGGGTTCGGGCACCAGTGTGCAAGAGATCAATCGCCTGCTCAAGATGCATCGCCAGATGGCGGACATGATGAAGAAGGTGGGCAAAAAAGGCATGAAGGAAATGTTCGGCGGCCCGGGCGCGCAGCTCGACGCCATGCCCGCGGGCGAGCTGCCCCCTGCCGCGCCGGGCATGCCTGGCGTTCCCCCCGGCATGCCAGGGCTTCCAGGGCTCGGCGGGATGCCCGGCATGCCTGCCCGTGGCGGCAAGAAACGCAAAAAGTAAGAATTACAGGTAATCAGAGTTCAAACGAATTGTCCGCTTACGGACATAACTGAAAAGAAGGAAGTCAGAAAATGGCTCTCAAAATTCGTCTCTCCCGGGGTGGTTCGAAAAAGCGCCCCTACTACAACATCGTGATCGCGGACAGCCGTTCGCCCCGCGATGGCCGCTTTATCGAAAAGATCGGCGCCTACAATCCGATGCTCGGCAAGGACGATGAAAACCGTCTGAAGTTCGACGCGGACCGCGCCAAACATTGGCTCTCGGTCGGCGCCAAGCCGACGGATCGCGTGGCGCGTTTCCTCGCCGGTGCGGGCCTTGTGGAATGGAAAGCGGGCAACAACCCGAACAAAGCCAAGCCGGGTCAGAACGCTCTTGATCGCCTGGAGGCCAAGCGCGAGAAGGAAGAAGCGGCGAAGGCAGCGGCGGAAGAAGCAGCTGCGGCCCCTGCGGAAGAAGCGCCGGCTGAAGAAGCGGCCGCTGAAGAGGCGCCTGCCGAAGAAGCCGCAGCGGAAGCCAGTGAAGAAAAGTCCGAGTAATCCATCCGGCCTTGTGCTTCTGGGCGCCATCACCGGCGCGCAGGGGCTCAAGGGCGAGGTGGTGCTCAAGGTCTTTACTGAAACGCCGGAGGCCATTGCCGCCTATGGCCCGCTTCAGAATGAAGACGGGTCCATCACGGTGGAGATCGAAGGCTTGCGGCCCGTGAAAGCGGGCTTTGCCGCGCGGCTGAAGGGTGTGCGCGACCGCAATGCCGCGGAGGCCCTGAAGGGTATGGGGCTTTATGTCCCGCGCGCGGCGCTCGGGGACCCGGGCGAGGAAGATGAATTTTTCCACGCCGACCTCATCGGGCTTGAGGTCTGGGAAGAGGGCAAAGGCCGCATCGGCACCGTGACGGCGGTGCCGGACTTCGGGGCCGGCGATCTTCTGGAGATTGCCCTCGAGGCGCGGCGGAAGACGGTGCTTCTGCCTTTCACCCGTGAGGCGGTACCGCAGGTGGACGTTGCGGCGGGCCGGATTGTGGTGGTCCCGCCCGAAGGGCTCTGGGATGAAGACCAGAAACCGGGGCCGGAAGAAAGGGGCGAGACGTGAGCGACGGGCCCGGCCAAAGCTGGAACGCCAGCGTTCTGACCCTTTACCCCGAGATGTTCCCGGGGCCTTTGGGGGTTTCGCTGGCCGGAAAGGCGCTGGAGAGCGGGATTTGGGCGCTGGAAACCCTCGACATCCGGGCGTTTTCAGGTCATAAGCACCGCTCCGTGGACGACACCCCCGCAGGCGGTGGCCCCGGAATGGTGCTGCGGCCCGAAGTGGTGGCCGCCGCCGTGGACGCCGCGAAGCCCCAAGGGGACGCGCGCCCGGCTATTTACTTGAGCCCTCGCGGCAAGCCGCTGACGCAAGCGCGCGTCGCGGAACTTGCCCAAGGACCCGGTGTGGTCCTTTTGTGCGGAAGGTTCGAAGGGGTGGATGAGCGTGTGATCGAGGCGCGCGCGCTCGAAGAAGTGAGCCTCGGAGATTTCGTGCTGTCGGGCGGTGAGCCCGCGGCACTCGCGCTGCTCGACGCATGTATCCGGCTGTTGCCGGGCGTCATGGGCGCACATGCCTCCGGGATGGAGGAGAGTTTCAGTACGGGGCTTCTCGAGTACCCCCATTACACCCGTCCGCGGGAATGGGAGGGCAGGGAGATCCCAGAGGTATTGCTGTCAGGTGACCACGGCAAAGTGGACAAATGGCGGCGCGAAAAAGCAGAAGCAATAACCCGGGAACGTCGGCCCGACCTCTGGTCGACCTATCAAAGGGAGCAACAAAAGGATCAGAGCAATGAATCTGATTGACGAACTGAACAAAGAAGAAATCGCCCGCGTCACCGAAGGCAAGACCATTCCTGAATTCGGTCCCGGCGATACGGTCCGCGTCAACGTGAAAGTGGTCGAAGGCAGCCGCGAACGCATTCAGGCCTATGAAGGGGTCTGCATTGCCCGTTCGGGCGGCGGTCTGAACCAGTCCTTCACGGTGCGGAAAATCTCGAACGGCGAAGGCGTTGAGCGGATCTTTCCGCTCTATGGCCCGCTGATCGATTCCATCGACGTTGTGCGCCGGGGCCGTGTGCGTCGTGCGAAGCTTTACTATCTGCGTGGCCGCCGCGGTAAGTCCGCGCGGATTGCGGAAAAGCGCGACGTCCGCACCAAAAAAACCAAAGACTAATCCACACGGACCTACGACATTCGTGAGCGCGGTCCGTTTGAGTACGGGCCGCGCTTTTTCTTTTTGTAAAGGCGATAGACAGATGAGTTACCGAGTTGCAGTTGTTGGCGCGACGGGAAATGTGGGGCACGAAATGCTCAACATCCTGGCGGAGCGCGGCTTTCCCACCAGTGAAGTTGTGGCGCTCGCTTCGCGCCGCAGTTTGGGGACCGAGGTGTCCTTCGGCGATGCGGACCTGAAGACCAAGGACCTCGCGGATTTCGATTTCGCCGGTGTGGACATTGCGCTTTTCGCGGCGGGCTCGGACGTGTCGCGTGAATTCGCCCCCAAGGCCGCCAAGGCCGGTGCGGTGGTGATCGACAATTCCTCACTCTTTCGTATGGAACCGGACGTGCCGCTGATCGTGCCGGAAGTGAATGCTGATGCTATTGCGGGTTACACCCAGCGCAATATCATCGCGAACCCCAATTGTTCCACGGCGCAAATGGTGGTGGCGCTAAAGCCCTTGCATGACAAGGCGCGCATCAAGCGCGTTGTGGTGTCGACCTATCAGTCGGTTTCCGGGGCAGGCCGCGAACA
>SWCD01020330.1_pt1 | contig 18381 bp, 16 predicted proteins | sample 4693011 | NCBI WGS metagenome assembly SWCD01 (sample SAMN10267278, study PRJNA491770) | bioreactor metagenome | isolation source: DHS bioreactor inoculated with marine | place: Japan: Omine Ridge, Nankai Trough | reverse complement strand
AGGATGGGCCAGCGTCTCGATCATTTTTCGCGCAGTACCATGCGGCAGTTGGGTGTCGCTGTCCAGAGTAATGATGAACCTCACGTTCGCAAGACGGTTCTGCTCGCCGACATAGACAAGCGGCTCGGCATCTGCGCGCCGCGTTCCATCGATTAAACAGTTTAGTTCTTCCAGTTTACCGCGCTTACGTTCCCACCCGATAAATTTTTGCTCCGATTCGCTCCAGGTCCGGTTCCGATGAAATAAAAAGAAGCGTTCACCGCCATACCGGGTATTGAGGCCTTTAAGGCTTTCGATGGCAAGTTGAAGGAGAGGCTCGTCATCCCCATGGTGAGGTTCATCCGAATCCGTATAATCTGTGAAGAGGCTGAAGAACAGATTGTCGTCCTTGTTAGCCAGGTAACGGATTTCAAGTTTCTCCACCGCGGTCCGGATGGTCTCTTCGTCCACCATCATCATGGGCACAACGACCAGAGTTTCGAATTTTTCTGGAATGCCAGATTCCTCAAAATCCATTTTGGGTAAGACCCTGGGAGGCAGAAGTCGGGTGATGAGATAGTTGGTCAGCTCGAGCGCAAGTTGGCTGATGGGGAGAAGCATGAGAAGAGCTACTAACAGTCGGGCGCCGGGCGCCTGATCATGCATGCCCAATCCCATACCAAGGTAGATGAGCCCCATGGTGAAAAAACCCGCACCAGCGAAGTAGGTGACAGCATGATGCTGGTATACCCATTGCACCAAGCAGTAATGTGATGCTTCACAACACCCCACGAGCCGGGCAAGTTGACCTCTGCCTTTGGTGACAAGGTAGGTTCCGACATGGCTCAATCGCACATCCTTTGCAGATTGACGCTGGGCTTGCCTTGCCATTTCGACGGCGTCTTGAGCCACTTCCTCTTCAGTCTTACCCGAGCCCCTTGATAATTCTTCAACCACCCCGCGATATCGATCCCGGGTGTCAAAATCCATTAAAGGATAAATACCGGCAGGATCAAGGCGTAGCCGCTGTTCTACCCGGCTGAGCTCTTCGAAAATTTTCCTCCAGTCAAGTAACGAGAGCTGCCGTAAGCTGGTAAAGGCGTTTCCTATCGATATCTGGTCCCTGGTCTGGCGGTCTTGCTCACGCTCGGTTAGATCATTCAATGATTTTCGCAGGGTTCGTTCAAGCCAGCTTTGGACCGACACCAGGGCGGCTGCCTCGTCATAGAGATGGCTGACGAGTTGAGAAGCAAAAAAGGGTGTCGGATTTGGTTTCATTTCAGCCAGTTCTGCCAGGACCCCGAAGAGTTGGTTGGGATCCCGCCTGGTAGTGGCAATCAGCCTGTTCGCCCAGAAATCGGCAACTTGCAGCTCTTGCAGATCAGTAAGGGCCTTGATAGCGAGATTCTCAATACTCTCAATCAAGGCGATTCGTATCATCTGGGGCAAGGCCCATAGTTCACCAATAGTCAGCGGGGAGACGGACTGATAGGCCTCAATAAAGGCCGGGATGTTTTCCCGGTCGAGGCGCAGGTCCGTATGATATACAAGCTCCTTCGCCATTGCGTAAATACGCGGCAAGCCCCGGGAAGGCTCGCTGGCAAGCGCAGGTAATTGCCGGTAAAAGTTTCGGGGCAGGTTCTGGATTATGTCGAGGGTATTGCCTTCGAGAATGAACTCATTATCAATGATCCACTCGGCGACCGGGGTCGCACTCTGCTCCATTCGGCTTGCTTCAGAAAGATCCGAGCAAATTTGATGGACCCACTGATGGGATCTTTTGATCCGCTTGAGTAGTTCACTGTTTTTTTGTGGTTTTTTCTCTACCAGGTGGTCTTTGGCGAGCCGCCGGGCATGCTCCTTAATCTGGGACGGGGAGAGGAAGACCCCGGGGCTTCGCATTTCTTTGCGCCGCTCGCGTTTCGGATGCAGAATAAAGACGGTGGGCGGGATGTCACTGCTCTCCCGAAGTACCGCCACTGCCAGCCGCAAATTTACGAGAGGTGCCTGGAGAACAAGGACTGTTTCTTCAGATACCAGCAATCTGGCCTGATTTCTAAGCAAGACATGATCGACACCGTACTGCGAACGACGGATCAATATCATAGCGAGAAGGCTGCCGATTAATGCGCCGATCAGGATTGAAGTCATCCCAGGTAAGGGCCCGATAATATCCCCTGGCGATCCGGGGAAGACCATGGCAGCGACAGCAGCGCCTCCCCCGAACAGGATGGCACCAAGAGCCATCCCGATAATCCGGCGCCAAATGAAGGGGTCCCATTTGCGTACTTTGCCATCCGCAGTTTTCTGAACCATGGCGGCGCAGCGGAAACCGTTCTTCTTCAGCTGACGAAAGGCTTCACGAGCTTCATCCCTAGTGGGAAAGTAACTTATGAGATTGCCTGCTTCAGTTTTTAGTCTTGTCACGTGAAGCCTCGAGATTTTACAAAGGATTTTGCTTTACGAATCCATATAAAGTGACACTCTAAATCGTCAACATATCGAAAAAATTGTAAAGGAATTCGGACAAATAAAGGTTCGGAAATCTTCTTAGGGCATATTGAAATTGCTAAAAAACATTATTGAAACGAGCAGATTCGAACCAATGAAATATTTTATCACAATCTTGCGTCAAATAATTGATTGTTTTCCGCGGCATGAATTTGAATCCCTTGGCAAAAAAACTACGGAACCTGGTTATAAAAATAACTACCCAACAAACAAATAAATATCACCTGAGGCCTAAGTCATGCTCCAGAGCACCCTAACCAGGCTAAATGAACCACGGATATACTTCCATGGCCTTCACTTTACATGATTTCAGCATAGTGCTTTCCTCCTTGCCAAGAAAATTGTTAGTCATATTTGCTTCTGCCTGGTGGGTGCTGCACCATGTTTATCACCCTGATTTAAGACAGAAATTTCCTTCGTAACCACAGGGCGTTGTGCTAGCATGGATAGAGAAAGTGATGCTCTCTTATTACACTCTGTCAGGGTTAGCGATGATTGCAAAAGCTTCTGGATCAAGGTCATATCTTTCTGTTTCTTCTGTAATTGCAGTTGCATGGCGGTTTGTCTTTTTTTGTATCCTCTGGTTTATCTTCAGCGAAGGAGATTTTCGGAGCTGGCCCTTTGGGGTTCCCACCGTTCTGGTGGCCACCTGGTTCAGTTCCTCTCTGACAACCGGACCTGAGGTCTGTCGTCTTAAAGTTTTACGCCTTGTGCCCTATATCCCTTTTTTTCTTATAAAATCTCTGGGCAGTGGGGTGGACGTCATGAAGCGGGTTTTTCATCCTGGATTGCCCATTGATCCGGCTTTAATCGAATATCCTCTGACCATCAGCCACGAGAAGGGCCGTATCCTTTTGGCAAACAGTATCACCTTATTGCCTGGGACTATCTCCGCTCAACTTTGTGATGATCATATAGTTGTCCATACTCTGGATAAGGGTTTGCCTGTTCAGGAAACTATCAGGGATCTGGAAGGAAGGATAGCCTCCCTCTACGACTCCTTTTCTGATTCAGACTCAGAGGTGAGGAAGTCATGACAGTCTTTTACCTCGGTCTGGCTGTATTTCTCTTGCTGACTATTGCCTTAGGCCTTCTTCGCATTATGTGGGGGCCCACTGCAGCTGACCGGATGATGGCTGCCCAGCTTTTTGCCACCTGCGGTGTGGCAATTCTTCTTCTCCTGGCCCGTGGCTTAAATCAACCCCTGATTGAAGATGTTGCCCTGGTCTTTGCCCTTTTAGGAGCATTGTCCACCGTGGCCTTTGTGCGCCGGGCCTGGAAGGCAGAAGATTTATATCCGGCACCATTGGTCTGTTGCGATTTCCAGATATTTATACCCGCCTCCATGCCCTCACCAAGGCCGATAATGTCGGCCTTGGTTTCGTTGTCATTGGTCTGGCTATTCAGGCCGGCAGTTGGCTAGAGGTTGTTAAACTTTTGTTGATCTGGTTTCTCGTGCTTCTTGCCAGTGCCACCTCCTGTCACTTGGTTGCCAGTGCCGCTCTGGAGCGAAACATCAAACCCTGGACAAAGGAGCAACATGCTGATCGTTTTTGACATCACCCTCTGTCTCATCCTTGTCTGGCTTGCTTGGCATATTCTGACCAGCCATGATCTCTTTAAGGCAGTGGTTCTTTTTATCTCTTTTGGGCTGCTTATGGCCCTTGGCTGGGTGCGTCTTCAGGCTCCTGATATTGCCCTTGCCGAGGCGGCCATTGGTTCCGGTTTAACGGGGGCTCTCTTTCTTTCTGCTCTCCGGCGCATGGGAAGCGGCAGGCGGCGAGAAAGAAGAATTGATCGCAGCGAGGAGAGGCAAAATGAAGGAGGGTAAGGCTGACAAAAAAGAGCGCTCTACGGTCTTTAGCTCTTTATTGGTTTTGCTCATGTTGGGCCTTTTGTTTGCTGTCCTTGCCTGGGCTTATCTGGCTCCCGGCACTGAGCCTGTCAGCTTGGCGCGTGAAGTTGATGCTGCCCTAAACCAAAGCGGGGTGGATAGCAGGGTGACTGCTGTTCTTTTAAATTTTCGAGCCTACGACACCTTGCTTGAATGTTTTGTTCTTTTTCTTGGCGTAGTGGCAGTGTGGTCCCTTCGTCCGTCCCGCTATGACCGGCCGGAACAAGAGGGGGGGATTATTTTGGCATCGCTTGTGCGTCTGCTGGTCCCCCTGATGATTCTGGTAGGTGGCTACCTGTTGTGGGCTGGCAGCCGACAGGCTGGCGGTGCTTTTCAGTCCGGTGCTATTCTTGGTGGTGCCGGAGTTTTGCTTATTCTATGTGCATCACCTTTGGTGGATCGGCTACCGCGAAGTTTACTGGCTGTAGGGCTTTGTTTGGGACCACTTTTCTTCCTGCTTGTTGGCATCATAGCCGTGGTAATGGGAGGTAATTTCCTTGAATACCGCCAGCTCGCGGCAACAAAGAATATTGTCATCCTAGAGTCGGTGGCCGCCTTTTCCATCGGCCTTTGCCTGGCTGCTCTTTTTGGTGGCCGTCGCCCAGGAAAACCCCAAGGCAAAGTAGAAGAGGGGGGAGGGTGATGTACATAACTCCATCCCTTGTTTACGGGTTAACGGGCCTGTTTCTTTTTGTGGTTGGTTTTGGCGGCCTGGTATGCTGTGCGCAACTGCTGCGTAAAATTCTGGCGATGAATATTATGGCCAGTGGAGTTTTTCTTTTTCTGGTTACCATTGCCCATGGCGACGGCCTGCTCATTGACCCTGTGCCGCAAGCCATGGTCCTCACCGGTATAGTAGTATCAGTAAGCAGTACGGCCGTGGCCCTGGCCTTGGCCTGCCGGGTTCAGGAACGGGCCGATTTTCATGATTTTTTGCGAAATAAATCAGGGAGTGGCGGCAAATGATTGCCCAGATGTTGCAGGCTGACTGCTGGCTTTTTTTGCCCATTGTCGTGCCCTTGTTTGCGGCCTTGCTTTCGTTTGTCTGGAAAACACAGTCTCGCTTCACGGGGTTGGTTGGCGCCCATATGGCTTTGCTGGCAGCCGGCCTGCTTTGTTGGCGTGTCGTACGCTACGGGTGCAGTCGTTATTTTCTGGGGAATTGGCAGCCCCCTTTGGGCATTTCTTTGCGGGCTGATGGCCTGGCTATTTTTATGGTGCTGATGACAGCAATTACCGGGGTTGCCATTAGTATCTATGCCGCAGGTTATTTTCGCAGTCGTATTGCCAGAAAAGGCGGACGGCGTCATGAAACCCAGGAGCGTTCATTTTGGCCGCTGTGGCTCATGTTGTGGGCCGGGTTAAATGGCCTTTTCCTCAGTGCCGATATTTTTAATATTTATGTTGCCTTGGAGATTGCCTCCCTAAGCAGTGTCGGGCTCACAGCTCTCTCCGGCAAGCCGGCGTCTCAGGTGGCAGCAATGCGTTATCTGCTAGTCGGTCTTCTTGGTTCTTTTAGTTTTCTGCTTGGTGTTGGCTTTCTCTATAAGACCTTTGCCACTTTGGAGCTGGCTGCTATCCAGGCAAGCCTGTCCCTGTCTCCTGCGGTTATCATGGCCAGTGCCCTGATCACTGTAGGGTTGATGCTTAAGACCGCTCTCTTTCCCTTTCATTTTTGGTTGCCGCCCGCCCATGCCAATGCCCTTGCTCCGGTAAGCGCTATTCTTTCAGGTTTGGTTGTTAAGGGAGGCTGGTATCTCCTCTTTCGTTTCTGGCAAGGGTTTTCAACACTTGTCGGCGGCGGGAGTGTCATATTTTCTTTTTTAGGAGCGATGGCGATCTGTTGGGGAGCATTTCAGGCCTTTTCCCAGCAACGGCTGAAGATGTTGGTGGCCTATTCCACCGTGGCCCAGATCGGCTATCTTTTTCTTTTGTTCCCGTTTATGGGCTCTGGTGGCAGTGAGGGCGATTTCGCCCTGTTCTATTTTGCCCTTTCCCATAGCTTTGCCAAGGCGGCCATGTTTTTGGCTGCAGGCACCATTTTCCTGCATATGGGCCATGACCGTATCCGTGATCTTGCCGGAGTAAGGAAATTCTTGCCCGTAACTACCTTTGCCTTTGCTCTGGGAGGAGTGAGCATCATGGGTTTGCCGCCCAGTGGAGGCTTCATTGCCAAGTATATGTATCTCAGCCTTGCCATCAAGCATGAGAGTTGGTTGTTGGCAGGTATGATTATTGTGGGGAGTTGTCTTACGGCGGTTTATATTTACAAGGCAGTAGCTCAACTTCTTAACCCGGCTTTAATAACTGGGCGCAGGCAGGTGGCAGTGGCCGCCAGCATGGAATGGAGCGCCCTGGCCTTGGCCTTTGTTGCCATCTTGCTTGGTTTTATTGCACCTCTTCCTCTGGGGTTATTGGAGGTTGTAGGATGATCTGGCAAAAATGGCTGCTCATCATGATTCTTTTAAGCTCGTTAGTGCCGGGGCTTATTATCTTCAGTCTTGCCGAATCCAGGCATGGTTTGCGCACCGCTTTGAACCTTTTTGGCGCCATTGCCAAGCTGGTTCTGGTCCTTATTATGGTACTTGGTATCTATCAGGGCCATAGCTTTGCTGTTCACCTTCCCCTGCTTCCAGGTCTTGAACTTGTACTACGGGCAGATCCGCTTTCCGCGCTTTTTGTGACTTTGTCCAGTATTCTTTGGCTCTTCACCACCCTCTACGCCATTGCCTATCTGGAAGATTCGCCCAACCGGAGTCATTTCTTTGGTTATTTCAGCCTCTGCGTTACCGTTACCATCGGTATTGCCCTGGCAGGGAATCTTCTGACCTTCCTGTTCTTTTTTGAAATGCTCACCTTAAGCACTTATCCCCTTGTTGTGCATCGCGGCACGCAAGAGGCCATGGCCGCCGGCCGCGTTTATCTGATCTACACCTTAGGTGGAGGTCTTGTCCTTTTCTTTGGCGTAGTATGGCTGCACATCCTGGTGGGGCAGGTGGATTTTAGTAAGGCAAATCTGCTGGCACCTTTGGTGGGTGGCCATTCTAAGACGCTGATTATTATTTTTTGCCTGCTTATTGCCGGAGTGGGGGTGAAGGCAGCCTTGGTGCCTCTTCACGGCTGGCTACCACGGGCCATGGTGGCTCCGGCTCCGGTGAGTGCCTTGCTCCATGCCGTAGCTGTGGTAAAGGCCGGAGCCTTTGGCATTATCCGTATAGTCCTTGACGTTTATGGCCTGGAAACAGCATCTGCATTAGGCCTGCTGCAGCCTCTCATGATTTTAGCGACTATAACCATAATCTATGGTTCGATCTATGCCCTGAAACAGGACAACCTCAAGCATCGCTTGGCATTTTCAACGGTGAGCCAGGTTTCTTATATTGCCTTGGGGATCAGTATTGGCAGCCCATTGGCCATTATGGGAGGTATGGTGCATCTGGTTCATCAGGGCTTGATGAAGATCACCTTGTTTTTTTGCGCCGGCAATATTGCCGAGATCCTTGGCGTCCACCATATTAGCAAGATGGACGGGATTGGGCGGAGATTGCCTCTGACCATGGCATCTTTTACCTTGGCAGCCATGGGTATGATTGGTTTGCCACCCATGGCCGGCTTTGTCAGTAAATGGTATTTGGGGCTTGGCGCCCTCAGTCAAGGACAGGGATGGCTGATTGTCGCCTTGGTTGCCTCCAGCCTGCTCAATGCTGCTTATTTCTTTCCCATTATTTATGGCGCCTGGTTCAAAGAGCAGGATGGTGATTGGCCCGTTGATTCAGGATTTGTCGGCTCCTGGGAGAGCCAATGGATGCTGATAGTACCACCAATTATCACAGCAGTGGTGGCTTTGCTGGTGGGCCTTCTTGCCAATAGTGATTTAAGTCCCTTAACCTGGGTTCGGTTTATTGTCAGAACGGAGTACGGCCTATGATGTCCGATGCTCTTCTTAATAACCATCTGCAACTTTTGCTGCTTTCCCTGGTTCCGGGCCTGCCATTATTGGTGGGTTTTGCCTGTCTTATGAAGCCCTTCAGGAAAATTGCTCTTTGGCTTGCTCCCTACTCAGCCTTGCCCGCCCTGGCAGCAGCCCTGTTTTTAGAATCAGATGTTAATCTTGAAGTTGCCTGGTTTTTTATGGGCGGCAGGATGGGACTGGATTTTGTCGGGCGTCAATTCCTGTTACTGGCATCCCTTGTCTGGTTTATTTCTTGCCTGTTTGGCCAAAGCTATTTGCTGAAAGATCCCAGGCGGGATCGTTTTTTCTTCTTTTACCTCATTACCATGGCCTTTAATTTTGGGCTGATTCTGGCCCAGGATATGTTGGGATTTTATCTTTTTTTCGGCCTTATGAGTTTCAGTGCCTATGGCCTTATTGTGCACACGAAAAGTAAAGAGGCGCGTCAGGCAGGCATGGTTTATATCATCCTGGTCATGGTGGGAGAGGTCCTTCTTTTTTCAGGGATGCTGCTCATGGCCAGCAATCTTCCTGACCTCGAACTTTCGACAATTGCCGGCAGCTCGCCCGCTACCCTCAGCCTGATCCTGCTTTTTCTTGGTTTTGCCGTGAAGGCAGGTGCATTACCCTTGCATGTCTGGCTGCCTCTGGCTCATCCGGTGGCACCGGTACCGGCCAGTGCTGTATTAAGTGGTGTGATGATCAAGGCCGGACTTTTGGGATGGCTCCGTTTTCTACCCGTAAATCTTGATTTAGCCCTGCCCGGTTGGGGAGGGGTTTTTATTGTGCTTGGCTTTCTGGCAGCTTTTTATGGTGTTGTTGTAGGACTTTGTCAGTACGAGGTGAAAACGATTTTGGCTTACTCCAGCATCAGTCAAATGGGTTTGATGACTGCTATGATCGGTTGCGGCCTTGTTGCCCCTCAGCTTTGGCCACAGGTCCTTGTAGCGGTTTGCCTTTATGCCCTTCACCATGGTCTTGCCAAGGCCTCTCTTTTTCTGGGAACAGGAGTTGTTAAGGTGTGGCCCGCATCACGGTCTTATTGGCTGTTTGTCGCTTTGATGGCGTTGCCGTGCCTGGCTTTGGCAGGTTTCCCTCTGACAAGTGGGGCCTTGGCGAAACTTTCAGTTAAGGAGATAAGCAGTGCACTGCCCGTTTTGTGGCTGCCTGTGTTTAAGATCCTTCTGCCTCTTTCCGCCCTTGCCACGACGCTTCTTCTCTATCATTTTCTATGCGAAATGTTGTCTTTGAAAAAAGGTAGCGATGACTCCTCTTGCCTTACAACCGTTATTGTCTGGCTGTTTTCTGTTGCCGCATTGCTGGGTGTTCTCGTCTTAGCGCCCACAGAAAATGGATTACGTAAGATTTCGTTGTTGGGGCCTCATATAATCTGGCAAGGATTTTGGCCGGTTGCCCTTGGTGTTGGAGTGATGATGTTTTACAAACGTTTCCAAAGGGAAAGAATATTTTTCTCCATCCCAGCTGGTGATATTCTTTGGCCATTTTATAATTATGGCTCTCTTTTTTTTAACCTATGGAAAGAGAGGAAGGGCAGGAGTAAATCCATTGACGCAAATGAATTGAAACCTGAGAAGAGGCACCGTCTAGGCTTAATAAATAAGGGCAGGAGGATGGAGAAAAGAATGATGCGTTGGGTGGTGGTGGGGATGTGCTACCTGCTGCTTTCCTTTATCTTGTTCTTCTTGGCTGCCAAGGGATAAAAGTAACTCTAATCTCACTTGTAGGTTATTTCTTTTTTTAATTCGTCTAGATATTTATCGAAGTTTCTCCCCATCAGTTTCAAAACAGCCTCGAAGATGACAAGGCCATTTCTGGATGCGTCGCTCCCTTCTACAGTGGTAGAAGAGTTGAGGCGATGGATAAGGTTGTCTAAAACGCTTATTTCTAGTTTGAATTCATTCTTAAGTTTCTCAAGATCAACAGCTTGTAGCGGTGTGTGCAGGAAACTATCAACCAGAAAAATGGAAAAATAGATGTAGAAAATATCCTGTGGATCTGCAGAAAGCCGGTAGTGTCGACGGAAGTTCTGATCTCTGACAAAAACTGAACAGGATGTGTTGGAAAGCAGGAGAAAAACAATGTGAAAAAAGATGCCTTGGGCATCTTCACAAATCTTCTCCTGCCTACCGGCTCCATCGTAAATGTAGAGGGTCCCTTTGTCAAAGGAGCGAATATCGTCGAAGTATGAAACTATATACTGGAGCTGGCAGGAGAGACGGCAGTAATCAATTTCAGGGCCATGCAGGTGGTTGCCAGGGCAGGATATGTGGGAAAGCTGGGCCCATTCCGGCACCTGTGCAGTAAGTTTGGTCTCATCAAGGGAGAGCTGAAAATCATCCTTTCCTTGAAATTCAAGGCGGATGGAAATGTCGGACATCAGGGCGTCTCCCCAGCGTACTATTTACATTTTTTCCTAATGGCTACTTTCAGGGCCTCTTCAATTTTCTTCACATAGTGGAATTTGACACCTTCCTTAACGTTGTCGCGTACCTCGGAAACATCCTTCTGGTTGAGGTGGGGCAGGATGATTTCAGTGATACCGGAACGTACTGCGGCAAGAACTTTTTCCTTAACACCGCCCACCGGTAAGACATCACCGCGCAGGGTTATCTCGCCTGTCATGGCCACATCTTTACAGACTGGTTGATCTGTAAAAAGAGAGGTGAGAGCAACCACCATTGCCACGCCAGCCGAAGGGCCATCCTTAGGCGTGGCTCCCTCAGGTACATGGATATGAATGTCCTTTTCCGAGAAGATTTCTTCATCGACTTTTAATTCTTCAGAATGTGCTCTGATATAAGTCAGGGCAGCGGCGGTGGATTCCTTCATGACATCGCCAAGCTTACCGGTCATCTTCAACCCTCCGTTACCCTTCATCATGGCCGCCTCAATAAAGAGCAGCACACCACCAACCGGAGTCCAGGCAAGGCCGGTGGCGAGCCCTGGGCCCCAGGAGTAAGTTGAGGTCTCGGGGAAGAATTCGATCTGGCCGAGATAATCCACCAACTGCTTAGGACCAACAGTGACCTTTTCTTTATGGCCGGTGACAATGTTTTTTGCCACCCCTCGGCAGATGGCCGCCAGTTTACGCTCCATGTTGCGGACACCTGCTTCCCGTGTGTAGGAGCGAATAAGGCCGCGGATCGCATCGTCGGTAACTGCCAGATTTTTAGGGGTGAGGCCATGGGCTGCAAGTTGGCGCTTAAAAAGATGGTCTTTGGCAATATGGACTTTTTCTTCCTCGGTATAGCCAGTAAGGGTAATGACCTCCATCCTGTCGCGCAGGGGGCCTGGGATGTTTTCAAGGTAGTTCGCTGTGGTAATAAACATCACCTTGGAAAGATCGAAATTGACCTCGAGGTAGTGGTCGCTGAATGTGGAATTTTGTTCGGGGTCAAGGACCTCCAAGAGGGCGGAGGACGGATCGCCCCGGAAATCGTTACCCAACTTGTCAATTTCATCGAGCATAAACAAGGGGTTGTTGGAGCCTGCCTTTTTCAGGCTTTGGATGATGCGTCCTGGTAGGGCGCCAATATAAGTGCGGCGGTGGCCCCTGATTTCCGCTTCGTCCCGGACGCCACCCAGAGACAGCCTGACGAATTTGCGGCCCATTGACTGAGCTATGGATTGACCCAGGGATGTTTTACCCACACCTGGCGGGCCTGCAAAACAGAGGATAGGTCCATGCATATCTGCCTTTAATTTACGCACAGCCAGAAATTCAATGATTCTTTTTTTGATTCGCTCCAGGCCGTAATGATCTTTGTTAAGATGTTCTTCTGCTTTGGAGATATCGAGGCTGTCCCGAGTAGATTTTTTCCAGGGCAGGTCAAGAATCCAGTCAAGATAGGTGCGTGAAACGGTATATTCTGAAGATGAGGGCGAAATGCGTGACAAGCGGTCCAGCTCTTTTTCGCCAACCCTGCGCACCTCTTTGGGAAGTTTTGCCTTGGCGAGCCGTTCTTTAAGCTCAACATAATCAAGGTTTTCGTTGTCCTCTCCCAGCTCCTTCTTAATGGCTGCCAACTGTTGACGTAGAAAAAACTCGCGTTGTTTGGAGTCAATGTCATCCTTGACGTTCTTCTGGATGGCCGCACTCATCTCAATGGTTTCAAGACGTTTGGCAAGCTCGGCAGTGACCTTGTGGAGAAGTGGTTTTGCTTTGTCAATTTCCAGGAGGCCTTGTTCACCTTCGGCAGGGAGGTGGAGCTGGGAAGTGGTCAGGTAGGCAATATGAAACGGGTCAGTCAGTGAATCCATGGTCATGATCAGTTCGGGGGGCAGTTTGGAAATTTCCACTAGCTGCTTAAACTGATCACTAATATTAAGGCTTAAGGCCTCAATCTCTTGATCCGGTTTAAATTTCATGGGGATCTCTTTTACCTTGGCAATCAGATAGGGGGCGGTTTGAGTATAGTCGGTAAGAGAGATCTTTTTTATACCGCTGACAAGGATCTGGTAGGAGCCGTCATCATTCTTGATCAGTTTATGGATATAACCAGCAACACCAATGTTGTAGAGATCTTCCGGGGCAACTGAGGGTTTTGGCTCCATAACTTCACGGTGGGTGACAATGGCAAAAAGCCTGTCTTTAACAAGTGTGTCATCGATAAGTTGCTTTGAGGACTCATCTTTGACCTGCAAAGGGAAACCCATGCCGGGAAAGAAAACAAAACCATGGAGGGGCAAAACCGGCAGGTTGGCCGGAATCTTCAACTTAGTTGGATCCATGTTTTTGTTGTTGTCTTGTTCCAGTATTTTTTCTGTCATTCTTCGAATCCTAAAAGGTTATGAAAAAAACATTTAAGCTGTCTTGCAGTTTAAGAGGGCTTTACTCAACGTCAATCTTTATACGACTTTGGGTTTCAAATTTGGGCAGGGTGATAATCAAATAACCGTTCTGGCATTTTGAAGTCGTTGCTGAGATATTAACGGCAGTTGGTACCTTGATTGATCGCTTAAAGTCACCATGCTCAATTTCCAGGTGGTGGATACAGGTGGTGTCTTCAAAGGCTGGCGCAGGGCGTTCACCTGAAACTGTTATCGTGTCATGCTCTGCAACCACGGATATCTTGTCTGGATCAACACCCGGCAATTCCATGTAAATAATGATTTCCTGGCTGGTTTCAAACATGTCAACCGATGGTGCCTTCATAACCGCATGGTATGGAAGCATGCGGGGGATTGACATGTGATTTAAGACACGGCCAAGATGGCGTTCCAGGTCACTGAAGGTGTAAGGGGTTTTTTTCTTGAATCGGTCCATTACAAATACCTAAGTCGAAGTAATTGTTGGAAAGTGAGAAAGAAAAATTGTCTGAATAATCCAGCTTAGTATTTTCAAGACGGAGTTGTCATGGGTTTTTTGTAGAAATTACCAGTTAAAAGATGGAACTTGTCGTCAAAATCGGTTATCAGTAAGGGAAGACTAACTTTTTCTTGACAAGGTAACTTTTGCTCTGTAAAAAAACTTCTTTAAGTTTTCTTTTGGCAAGCGACTATCAAGTGTAGCAGGTGATTTTCAGTGCGTTTTTTTTGTTCAAACAAGAAGTGCGAGGACGAGAGTCGTGACAAGGGAATCTGCACAAAGATTTCCTGCCAGAAAGGGTGTATGCCTTTAAGCGAGGTAAAGGCCGGTAACTGTGTTTGTGTGCGCCGCTATAATGGTTGCGGCAAGATGCGCAAACGACTTCTTGATATGGGTCTGACTCCAAAAGCCAAGGTGGATGTAGTTCGCAGGGCCCCCTTGGGCGATCCTATTGTTCTAAAAATAGGTGATTTCGATATTACCCTCAGCGAGTCTGAGGCTGTTCATGTAGAAGTAGAGACAATTGACTAAAAACTGTTAAATATCAAAAAGTTACAGTGCTTTTGTTTGCTCTTTTGTTACTGGCGTTTTGTTGACTTCCGTTCAAAAGGCAATCTTTTTCTGCAATTTTTTTAATTAAATCCGCAATCTGCTGTTTTTTTAGTAGATCTTCTCTCTTGGAAGATGTATTTTAGTAACCAGTGGTTATCGTGTTAATTTCTCAACGATTTTTTCTGGAAGGAGGAGTGGCGAATGGATCATTCCCAGGCTTCAAGAAAAACAAAGTTTCTTGAAGGTTCTGCACTATCCCTTTTTCCCTTTCTATCTCCCATTGAATGGTCAATTTCTTCATTTGATTTTCATAGCCGTGTATTGTCAGAAGAGGCATTACATCAATACCTGCATGTAAGGATAAAAAATGGCTGCGGTAGTTGAACAGGATTTGTTTCAGGCGTGCCAGGTTATCTTTGGTGATGACCTTAATATTTCCACCGAGTTTCTCGAGTATGTCCAGATGTCCGGTGTCAAAAGCGCCTATCGTAAGCGCGCCAAAGAGACCCATCCCGACAGGCTGGTAGGCAAAGGGGCCCAGGCTCAACTTCGCGGTTCCCAACAGTTTCAGGCAGTTCAGCAGGCATATAAACATCTGAGCGCCTACCTTGATGAACGGGAAAAGGGATTTGGGATACTGAGAAGGCCTAATCCGGTGCGAGAGCCATCCCCCCATCGGAAGAGGCAGGAGAAAAGATCGGCTCGGACAGATTTTTCCAGAAAGCAGGCTGAGGCCCGTCAGCGGGCCAAACACGCCAAAGACCCACGCTTTCACGGCAATAGCTATTCTAAACCCAGGCCAACCCACAAGAGCCCCCAGGGAAATCTTTTTAGCGGCAGGCTTCCGGAACGTCCTCTTCTTTTTGGCCATTTCTTGTACTACTCCGGTCTTGTCGATTGGCAGACCATCATTAAAGCTTTGGTCTGGCAGCGAAGTAACCGGCCACGCCTTGGCGATATTGGTCGTCGATTCGGTTGGCTCAGCCCTGAAGACATTGTCTCTCTTCTGAAATCTCCCGACGGCAGACCCTTTGGTAAGCGAGCAGTGGATGAAGGCCTGCTTACCCCACGTCAGTTAAAGACCCTTCTTGCCTTCCAAAAGTCCCAGCAGAGTCGGATCGGAGAATATTTCCTTCGCAAGCGGATTATCGACAAAGTTCGCTTTGATGATATTCTTGGCAAGTATCACGCCCATAACCAAAAACAGAGTAAGAAGCTGCGCAAAGCCTCTTAATTTGTCTGTCACCCATTTTTTTCGTGAGCTATAACAACCTCCTCTATCTTCTGGTTGTCATTTTTCTGCTATCGGCCCGTCCGATTCCAGAGCACGTTGACCTGCCTTTCTGGCAGGCCGCACTTCTTTTTATTGGTAAATTTGCTTTTTTCTATTTTATGTGTCGGAGATTTTTCTCCGCCAGCAGGGTCTATCAGGTAAGAAAATATCTGCAGGCCGAAAAGCATCTCACCTTTCTGGCCATTGGCTTTCTGGCCATGGATATTTACCTGCTTGATTGCCTCTATTATTTTTCCCTGCTGCCTTTTGCCGCAGCTGTGCCAACGCTGGCCAGGTTTGTTGGTTTACTGCTCTTTTTCACCTACCTTGCAACTATCTGGTACGCCGCAGCAATACGGAGTATGTCTATTTTTGGCAGGGTAACAAAGACCCGACAGTTTATTACTGAGAATATCCGCTCGAACCTGCCCATTGTTCTGCCCTGGCTTTTTATATCCCTGCTTCTCGATGTTTTAAACCTGCTGCCCATACCAGCTGTCAGAGCGTTTATGGACTCTGGCTCTGGAGAAATTGTCATCCTGGCGGTTTTTTTTCTTTTTATTGCTCTGGTCTTTCCACCGATTCTTTTGAGGATCTGGGGGTGCGAGCCCATGGCCCCCGGCTATATGCGTGGCCAGTTAGACTCTTTTTGCCGTAAGTTGAACCTTCGATATCAAGATATAATGATATGGCCGCTTTTTGGCGGCCAAATGGTGACTGCGGGGGTTGTCGGCTTCATTGCCCGTTTTCGTTATATCTTGGTCACCCCTGTCTTACTCTCAAATTTAACAGCCGAAGAAATCGATGCGGTTCTGGCCCATGAGATCGGCCATGTCAAACGCTACCATATGCAGCTCTATCTTGTTGTCTTGGTGGGTTTCTCTGTTATTCTTAATCCTGTTATCGAATTGACATTATATGGTGCATTGCAGGGAGATTGGTTTTATGAACTTGCGGATTGGATGGGAGTGACTGGTGGAGATCTTCTTGATTTCTTTCTGCCGGCATCGCTCCTTGTGCTGTTGGTCCTTTTCTTACGTTTTGTCTTTGCTTTTTTCATGAGGAATTTTGAACGGCAGGCTGATCTGTATGCCTTTGAGTCTTTGGGAAACGGTGCGGCCATAAGTGCGGCTCTTGAGAAAGTAGCCTTGCTGAGCGGTGATATCAGGGATCTGCCAAGCTGGCACCATTTCGGTATCAGTCAAAGGGTGGATTTTCTAGCGGCATGCGATAAAAAACCTGAGTTGGCAAAGAAACACCACCGTAAGGTTTATCGAGCCTTGGGCGCCTATTGCCTATTGATTGTGATATCGGCAGTTCTTCATTTTACTCTGCCTGATGATTTTGTTGAAAATGCTGTTAATGAACGGGTCATCGTCAAGCTTGAAGAGGAGGCGGCTCGGGCGTCTGATAATTATCAGATTTATTGGGCTCTGGGGGATATTCAATATCGTCGCGGTGCCTACGGGGAAGCCATAGAGTCCTACGAACGTTCGCTGGAGTTGGCTCCGCAAAACCCTGAAGTTTTAAATAATTTAGCATGGTTACTGCTAACCAGTGAAGACTCCCAGTTTATTAACGTTGACTACGGAGCAATATTGGCCTCCAAGGCTGCAGCCTTAAAGCCAGCCCCTCACATTTTAGACACTCTGGCCCATGCCTATTGGCTTCAGGGTGAAAAAGAGCTGGCTCTCGAAGTGGAAGCAAAGGCCCTGGCTTTGGCTCGGCCAGAGGATAAGAAGATTTACGCTGATCAGCTTAAGAAGTGGCAGAAAGAGTTGGCAGGTTCCTCAATAGAATCACTGCAATTTTAACTAGGTTAGGGTGGTGCGATCTTGGAACTGGAGATCTGTCAGAGAGTGGCCACCCACAAGCTGTGAGCCTATCTGGGCCCCGAAGTCTTCAGCCATGGCCTGTTGATTCCTACTATGACCATAACGGGGGTAATGGCTGCCTATAAACGGCATCTTTTCAGGATGTTTGCCGCTGAGTTTTAAAAACACCCCTATGGTGCGCCACGGCTCTTTGGTGGGGTGGCTAAAAATAATGGCATTCACCATCTGCGCCCCACATTTCTTGAGAAATCCTTTTAGGCCCCAGAGATGCATGCGCCAGTACCCGCGGCAGGATATAAGGGGAATAACATATTTATTTTGCAACAAACGACGGCCATCTCGGTCAAAGAAGGAGAGCATGGGGCCGCTGGGATTATACGACCAGGTAGGCCCGGCCAGGATGACCAGGTCGTAATTTTTTTCAAAGGAAACGGACAGCGGCTCAATTTTATGACGCTCCCTGAAAAAGGTGCGTAGCATCATTGATACTGTTTTGGGGATAGAGCCAAAAGGAAAGCGGACAGGACGAAGTGGTTGTAACCGTTCGTGATGGACATCGCACCCCGAGCCTTGAAGGCCATTGATCAGGTTGTTGATCAGTCCTGATGTTTGGCCGCTAAGTGAAAAAGATATGATCAGAACGGTTGGCGATGCTTTCATGGTAATGTTTTCTCAGGTAGGTCTGGCGTGATTTAGATTTATATTTTATTCAATGAGAGTGTTGTTGTCATCACAACTTTTGACAACTAGCCTTGAGTTGATGCCGGAATCGTCTGAGTTTAAAAAAATCTTCAGGAAAAATATGGAGAAGAAAGACGTCATTATAATCGGCGGAGGGATTTCCGGTCTGGCATGTGGTCATTTTTTGAAGCAGGAAAGGCCAGAGCTCTCAGTACGTATTGTTGAAAAATCTGAGCAGAGTGGCGGTGTTATCCGTTCTCATCACGAGAATGGCTACCTCTGTGAATGGGGGCCCCACGGCTTTCTTGATAATAAGGAGGAGAGCCGCGAGATTCTGGCAGACCTTCATCTTATGGCTGATGTTCAACGGGCTCC
>SWCD01021635.1_pt1 | contig 18405 bp, 14 predicted proteins | sample 4693011 | NCBI WGS metagenome assembly SWCD01 (sample SAMN10267278, study PRJNA491770) | bioreactor metagenome | isolation source: DHS bioreactor inoculated with marine | place: Japan: Omine Ridge, Nankai Trough | reverse complement strand
CATCCGTGCTGTTACCTCTTGGCCGACGTAACAGCCCTTGCGGAAATCAACGCCATTGAGGCGTTCAAACCCGGCCTCAAGGATAAAAGTCTCGGGGGTCAGTTCAATTCCGGTTTCGGGGATGCAATGGGCCACGCGAATCCGGTCGAAATCGCTGCCGTCGTCGCCGTCGACCTCTCCATACAGACGCCAGCCCAAATCCGGGTGACGCGGGTCGGTGAGCGCGCCCATTGGGGTGGGACCAGTGCCGCGCCGAACTTTGAGATCGGTTTCACGTATCGCCACGTCGGCGCGCAGTTTGTACATGCTCAGACGTTGCAGCAGCATGGGGGCCAGGCTCTCATCCACATCGAGCCAGATGGCATCGCCGTGACGCGAGAGCAGAAAATCGGCCAGATACTTGCCCTGCGGCGTCAGAATGGCGGCATAGACCATGCCCTGATCCAGCTTGTGCAGGTCGTTGGTCACAAGACCTTGCAGAAAATGCAGGGCATCGGTGCCAGTGATCTCCAGAATACGGCGCGTCATGCCTCTTCCCCCGTGTTGTTCGCGTGTAATATAGGTCACGAGAACAGACACAACAGGGGTCGTCATGCGCGCAGCACTCTCGGTGGTGATTCCTACACGCAACGCCGCTGTTGTCCTGCCGGGCTGCCTTGCCGCTTTGATGGAGGGGCTGGAGGCGGGCGTGATCCGAGAGGTGGTTATCACCGATGGCGGATCTGACGATGCCACGCTGCAAATCGCCGATGCTGCGGGGGCGGTGATCGTGCAGGGCGTGGCATCTCGTGGGGGGCAGTTGCGGCGCGGTGCGCAAGCGGCGGGCGGCGATTGGCTCCTGTTTCTGCATGCCGACACGATCCTGCCAGCCGGATGGGCCGGTGCGGTCAGCGCGCAGATGGTGCAGGGTGCGCCTGCCGCCTTCCAACTTGGGTTCGACGCAACGGGGGTGATGCCCCGGTTGGTGGCGGGTTGGGCCAATCTGCGCAGCCGGGTGTTCGGCCTGCCCTATGGGGATCAGGCGTTATTGATTTCGCGGGCGGACTATGAGGCGGTGGGTGGATTTGCCGATATTCCACTGATGGAGGATGTGGCCATGGCACGCGCGCTCAAAGGGCGTATCGCGCTCTTGCCGCTCGCGGTCAGAACGTCTGCCGCGAAGTATCAACGCGACGGCTGGCTGCGGCGGGGCGCGCGCAACCTGTGGATATTGATGCGCTATCTCTGCGGAGCAGACCCGGTGCAGCTGGTTCAGGCGTATCGGCGCGGGGCCCGGAACCGCTAGGAAACCCCGGGCAAATGGCGTTCGGCTTTTCTTGTCGTTGAGCGGCACCTGGTGGATCAGATCGGCGACTTACGCAAAACCGATGCGGTGATTGACGCCGCTTGCCAAGGGCGTAAGGTGCGGCGGAAAAAGCAGGAGTCCCCCTAAATGAGCCTCGCCCACGGTCGCGCCTATCTGGCCATTCCCGGCCCCTCGGTCATGCCCGAAGAGGTGCTGCGCGCCATGCACCGTGCCGCCCCGAATATCTATGAGGGTGATCTGATCGAGATGACGGCGGGGTTGATCCCGGATCTTCGTGCCGTGGCGCGGACACGCCAGCATGCAGCGATCTATATCTCGAACGGACACGGGGCGTGGGAGGCAGCGCTCGCCAATACGCTGCAACCCGGCGAACGGGTTCTGGTGCCAGCCACGGGGCGGTTCGGGCATGGCTGGGCGGAGGTCGCGCAGGGGCAGGGAATCGCGGTCGATATGCTGGACTTCGGCAAGCGCGCTCCCATCGATCTCAACCGCGTGGAAGAGGCGCTGCGCGCGGACAGGGCGCATGGGATCAAGGCGGTTCTGGCGACCCATGTCGATACGTCGACCTCTGTTCTCAATGACATTGCCGGTTTGCGGGCGGTATTGGATGCGGTTGGGCATCCCGCGCTCCTCATGGCTGATTGCATCGCCTCGCTTGCATGTGACCGGTTCGAGATGGACGCCTGGGGCGTCGATGTGATGGTCGCTGGCAGTCAAAAGGGGCTGATGGTGCCGCCCGGTCTGGCCTTTGTGTTCTTTTCCGACAAGGCGGCCGAGGCGCGGCGCGCGCTGCCCTTGGTCAGCCGCTATTGGGATTGGACCCACCGCGCAGACCCGCAAATGTACTATCAGTATTTCGGTGGCACCGCACCCACGCATCACCTTTACGGGTTGCGCGCAGCGCTCGACCTGATCGCGGCGGAGGGCGGTGTCGAGGCAGTCTGGGCGCGGCATGACCGGTTGGCGAGGGCCATCTGGGCCGCCTGCGAGGCATGGGGACAAGAGGGGCCATTGGAGCTGAACATCAGCGATCCCACGCTGCGCAGCAGGGCCGTGACCGCGCTGCGGATCGGCGCGCCGCATGGATCGCGGTTGCGCTCATGGGTGCAGGATCACGCGGGCGTGACACTGGGGATCGGTCTTGGCATGGCAGAGCCGGGCGATCCGGCCTGGCACGGATTTTTCCGCATCGGCCATATGGGGCATGTCAACGCCCATATGGTTCTGGGCGCGCTTGGTGCCATTGAGGCCGGATTGAGCGCGCTCGATATTCCGCACGGGGCGGGCGGATTGTCTGCGGCAGCACGGGTGATTGCGGGCAAAGGTTGACGCAGCAGTTCGGGCCGCTGCTCTCGCCCAACGCTTTCGAGATTCGGTCTGCAAGGGCTGGAGCCCTTGCAATGCTTTACTTGATGAAACTTCCGTCGCGCAGCTCGCGCATGGCTTGGCGCAACTCGTCCTTTGAGTTCATCACGATTGGGCCATGCCAGGCCACTGGCTCTTGAATGGGTGCGCCAGAGATGAGCAGGAACCGCACGCCCTCTTCGCCGGCTTGTACCGTCACACTGTCGCCACTTCCAAAGCGGATCAGTGTTCGGTCGCCGGAAAGATCGCGCATGTGCACCTCTTGTCCCGCCACTTCCTTTTCCAGAAGAACGCCTGCGGGCTCTGAAGCGTCGGCAAAGGCCCCGGCCCCCTCGAACACATAGGCAAAGCTGCGCCGGTAGGTATCGACAGGAAAAGTTTTTTTAACCCCGGCGGGCACCGAGACATCGAGATACTGCGGATCGGCGGCTATACCGTCCACCGGGCCGCGTCGCCCCCAGAAATCCCCGACGATCACTCGCACGCGGGTGCCATCATCGTCGATAATCTCTGGGATGTCTGACGATTTAACATCCTGATAGCGGGGCGCGGTCATTTTCTGCGCAGCGGGCAGGTTGGCCCAGAGTTGAAATCCGTGCATCTGCCCAAGCGCATTGCCGCGCGGCATTTCCTGATGCAAGATACCCGACCCGGCGGTCATCCATTGCACATCGCCTGCGCCCAAGCTGCCCTGGTTGCCCAGGCTGTCACCATGCGCGACCTCGCCCGCAAGGACATAGGTGATGGTTTCGATACCGCGATGCGGATGCCACGGAAAGCCCGCCGTATAACGGGCGGGATCGTCATTGCGAAAATCGTCGAACAAGAGGAACGGATCGAGTTCTGTAGGGTCCTTGAAGCCGAACGCGCGGTGCAAGTGTACGCCTGCGCCTTCCAGTGTTGGGGTGGCTTGGCGTTTCTCCAAAACGGGTCTGATAGACATGGAAAGTCTCCTTTCGAGCAGGATATAGGCAGCCACTGCGCTGTTGGAATGGCGCAGTCTGTTCATCGGCGAACCGCATCTGTGCGTTTTGCGCAGCACCCCTCTCGCCATGGGGGACGATCCGGGGTAAATGCGGGCGCAAAGGGAGATCTGGCATGCAAGACGAAGAGGTTTTGGCGGCATTAGGCGCGTCGGCGGGGCGGCGGATTTTGGGGGTCGGCTCGGTTGCAGGGCTGGGGCTGACGCTGCTTTATCTTGCCTTGGTTCAATCTCCGAGCCTTAGTTGGCAGGTGTTCATGGTTGGGTTTGGGGCCACTTGCGTCTTTTTGGCCGAGCGGATGTGGCGGGCCACGGCGCAATGGCTGGTGCTGACGCGCGACGGGCTGCGTGACAATACGGGGCGCATGATCGCGCCGGTCGCGCAGATCCGGTCGGTGGATCGGGGCGTTTTCGCCTTTAAACCGTCCAACGGTTTTCGCATCCTGCTCACGGAGAAAGCCCCGGCGGTCTGGCAACCGGGGCTTTGGTGGCGCGTGGGGCGCAGCGTAGGCGTGGGCGGTGTCACATCCGGCACGCCGGCCAAGTTCATGGCCGAGCAAATTCAGGATTTGCTCGCCCGTCAGTCCCAGGATTAGGCAGCGGTACAGACACCTTCAAAGCAGAGTTGTGCCGCAAAGCGCAGCGGCACGAACATCCGCGTTTTGATATTGGTGCCATCGGTAAAGCCGGTGGAGAATACCGGATCATATTCCGACGAGGTCTCGACCACAATGATTTCCTGTCCATCAATCATCTGCGGCAAGGTCGCATGGGCGTTGCGCACATCATCCGCGCTCAGAGGGTTGAGGTCGCCCGAGCCGCGCACCTCGGACCAGCGCAGCTCGAATTCGTCTATATTGTTGGCCGCGTCGAGGTGGTAGCGCACCACGGTGACGCGCACCTGATTGGTGCCGGCATCGTTGCTCATGATGTCGAACAGGACCTTGACGTTGTCGATATAGGTATCGTTTACCTCAGCCGTTTCGCGTGAGAGCATGTCGGCAATTGTATAGGTCGCCTTTTCTCGCACGCTCTGATAGCGGAACATGTCAAAGTATTCGTAGCTAAAGGTCAGTCCCATAAACAGGAACGGGAACATCACGACCGTTTCCATGGCGGCGGTCCCGCATTCTTGTTTCCAGAACCGGCGCAGCAGTTTAAAGGCAGGGCGCAGGGTCATCAGATCGGCTCCTGAACAAAGGCTGTCGTGGCGACAAGTGAGGCTTGGCTTCCGTTTTCGGGAACAAGGCGGCTGCCCAGCATTCCTGCTGGAAACAGCGGCCGAAACTTGAGGCAGGCCCGCAATAGCATCAGCTCATTTTGTTGCCCGGGCACGAATTGGCGAACCGGTTTGGCGGGTTCTGCCAGATCCGTGCAATCGGCCTCAGCGTCCAGCCCGTTGAAATTGCGGATGTCCGCAGAGCGCATTTCGAGGCGCAGGTTGTTTTCGCAATCGTTGATCAAGATCGCGTTATCGCAAATGATCTGCTTGATCGCATCGTGCTGGGGTGCCGTCCCAGTGCCAAGACGTACCTCGCGCACGGCCATGTCAAGGCCTCGCTCGAGGAAGGTGGCGCGCATGGTGACAAAGCCCATCTCGATCGAAAAAATCATGATACCGATGAAGAACGGTGCCACCAGAACGAATTCGAGTGAGGCTGTGCCGGTGTCGTCCTGCCGGAAACGGCGCAGAAAGTTCCTGAAGACGCGGGTCATTGGGTCAACCTCAACTGTTTCACATTGGCCGCGATGGCACTGAAGGCACTGGCAATATTCACGGTTGTCGCATTGTAGTGGTGATTGGGCGACGTGGCGCATTTCTTGATCTCGTCGGCACCGGTCGGTTGGCTGCCCATTTCAAAGGCGATGGTGTAAATCACGATCCCTTCGGATTTGGCCGCGTCGCAGATGTCGTCCAGGCGCTCATTCTTCTTGCTCCGATCGATCGGGTTGCCAAGGTAGCTGTTCCAAGGACCTGCACTGCCGGTGACGTTGTAGTAGAAACGTGGCGACATCAAACCCCATGCTGTTTCCCAGCTTAGACGCTCGCTGGAAATGAAGCCGGGCAAGGTGGATGCACTGTAGTTATTGAAGGTGGACCAAGACACGCTACCGCCATCGGTGACATTGAACATGCGGCTGTCAGAGGGGCGGCGCAGGTAGTAGCTGACCTGTTCCTCGCCAGTCGGCGTGTAAATGCAGGTGTAGCCGCTGTATCCGCAATACTGCTGATATTGCGACCCGTACCAGCGGCGACCGTCATAGTTCCGCTGAAGGTAGTTAAACTGCATTTGCTGGTAGGTGAGCTTGAAGAGGTCCGAATTCGGCCCGCGGTAGGTGTTGCTGAACCGATAGGAATTGTCATTGGCCCCGTCACCCATCAGAACGATGACCTTGAGCGTGTCACTCTCGTTGAAGACCGCGGGCATGTTGGTAAGCGTTGGTTCCACCAGCGAATAGGTCAGGATTGTGCCATCATCCTGCGGAACCTGGATCGGTTGCTGCAGGCTTTGAACAACGGGTTGAAAGGCCGAGTCGAGCAACGCTGCCGCCCATTTCACGCCCTCGTCGTTCGAGGTACTGCCACCTGCCTCAAGTGAGTCGATCTTGTCATGAAGTGCTGTCTTGGTCGTCGCGTAGGGCAGGATCTTGAAGTAATCCTGCGTGTAGCAGGACTGGTAATAGGTGTCGAGGAAGCTGCCCAAGGGGGTTGTCGTCAGATCGCCAAATGTGGTGCCCTCACGGGAGGTGTAGATCAACTGATCATAGGCCGTAGCGGGATCAATCGTTGTGGATTCAAAATCTGCGTCCGACAGTTCTAGGCACGAGGAATACAAATGATTTTCATTAACCGTGAGCGCCTCGTAGATTTCCTTGGACGGGGTTACGCCCCAGCTGAACGGGACCACTGAGATCACCGCATCATTGGGTTCTGTGCTATCGAGAATGGAATCCACGAAATTCTTGGCGGCGGGTTTGAGCGCATCAATACGCTCGCCCATCATGGAGCCTGAAACATCAAGCGCCATGGAGATTTCCAGTTTGGGGATCGTCACCTCTGCGGTCGAATTGCCCCCGGATGTAAGGGTGTCGACCCCGGCGAGGCGCATCAGATAGGTGTCGAGGGTCTGAGAGGCGCGTGCCGTTACCTTGGATGAGTTGAGGCGAATGTCGATATCGCCCTCTTGCTCCGCAGCGAGGTAGTTGGCCTGCCCGGATTTGGAGAAGTAGTCCTCGATGACAGCGCGCGCAGTCGTGTTGTTGACCGCCGTGGCCCCGGCGAGAACTGCCCGGTCCAGCGTCGCCTGAAGGCTAGCCCGCGCCATTTCCTGCCGCATGGTATCAATCCCGATACCGCCCATGATCAAGAACATGACGAAGATTGAAAAGGCAAGCACGGTGACCGTGCCGTCTTCCTCGTTGAAGAAGCGCTCTGCGTACTCTCCGGCGCGCGTCGTATCGCGCAATTTCGACCGTGCCCCCCGATCAGACGTCTTGCTATTCCAAAGCATAATAACACCTCATTGTGACGGAGCCTTTCCCCAACTCCGCACTGCACCATCCAGCTTTATCCACTTTGTCTATGGCTGAATTATGGCGGGTTTTAGGCGGAAAATTAGAAGTTAACCGATTAAATTCAACAATATAGTGGCTGCCCCGCGATTGTGTTGGCTATGGCGACAAACGCCTTGGGCAGCGCGACTCTGCCAAGGGGCTGGCGGCAGCGGGTGGACAAACGGCCGGTGTCGGTTAACCATGGGATAGGACACCGGGGTTGCGCGCGACTGGGTCCAGTCGTCATGGCCGGGCCGAAAAAGGGAGAGGACGAATGAACGCCAACAAGGAACCGAGCTTTCGCGAGAGTGTGGATCTGATGTTCAATCGCGCGGTGGCGCTGATGGATCTGCCGCCGGGCCTTGAGGAAAAGATCCGCGTCTGCAATGCGACCTATACCGTACGGTTCGGCGTTCGGCTGCGCGGACAAATCCACACCTTTACTGGGTATCGCAGCGTTCATTCGGAGCATATGGAGCCGGTCAAGGGCGGTATTCGCTACGCCATGGGTGTAAATCAGGACGAGGTCGAGGCGCTCGCGGCGCTGATGACCTACAAATGCGCGCTGGTGGAGGCGCCGTTTGGTGGGTCCAAGGGCGGGTTGCGGCTTGATCCGCGCCAGTGGGAAGAGCATGAGCTTGAGTTGATCACCCGACGCTTTGCCTATGAGCTGATCAAGCGTGATCTGATCAACCCCGCGCAAAACGTGCCAGCCCCTGACATGGGCACCGGCGAGCGCGAGATGGCGTGGATTGCCGATCAATACAAACGCATGAACACCACGGACATCAATTACCGCGCCTGCGTCACCGGCAAGCCGATCAACGGTGGTGGCATTCAGGGCCGGGTCGAGGCGACCGGGCGCGGCGTACAATATGCGCTGCAGGAATTTTTTCGTCATCCCGAGGATGTCGCGGCGGCGAACCTGTCGGGCGCACTCGATGGCAAGAGGGTTGTGGTACAGGGCCTGGGGAACGTGGGCTATCACGCGGCCAAGTTCCTGAGCGAAGAAGACGGCTGTCTTATCACCGGGATCATCGAACGCGATGGGGCGCTGGTGGATGAGAACGGGCTGAACGTCGAGGCGGTGCGCAACTGGATCGCGCGCCATGGCGGTGTCGAGGGGTATCCCGAGGGCAAATATGTCAAAGACGGCGCCAAGGTCTTGGAACAGGCCTGTGACATCCTCATTCCTGCGGCAATGGAGGGGGTGATCAACCTCGGAAACGCCACTGAGATCAAGGCGCCGCTCATCATCGAGGCGGCGAACGGGCCAGTGACGGCAGGGGCAGATGACATTCTGCGTCAGAAGGGCACGGTGATCATTCCCGATATGTATGCCAACGCGGGCGGCGTCACGGTCTCGTATTTCGAATGGGTCAAGAACCTGAGCCATATCCGCTTTGGTCGGATCGGGCGACGACAGGAGGAGGCTCGGCACCAACTCTTGGTCACGGAGTTGCAGCGCTTGAACCGTGGGCTTGGGGATGCGTGGGAAATGTCGCCCGATTTCAAGCAGAAATACCTCAAGGGCGCGGGCGAGTTGGAGCTGGTGCGCTCGGGTCTCGATGATACGATGCGCACCGCATATCAATCGATGCGCGAAGTCTGGCATAGCCGTCAGGACGTGACAGACCTGCGCACGGCGGCCTATCTGGTGTCCATCGCCAAGGTTGCCGCGAGTTACCGGGCGATGGGGCTCTGATGGGCTCACGTCGCGCACGGGCCTAAAAATGGCGGGAAACATGGCAGAGCTTCGGCTCTGCCATTGCTATTGAGGGTTGAAGTTGGTTCAGTCGCGCCAGATTGGCGCACACATGGGCGCAAGGGGAGTGGCATGCGGTTTTCCGGCCTGCGGGTTCTGAAAGAGGGGCTGACCGGCAACAAGGGCTGGCAGGCGCATTGGCGCGATGCAACGCCCAAGCCCGAGTATGATGTGATCATCATCGGTGGCGGTGGTCATGGTCTCTCGACCGCCTATTACCTGGCCAAGCGCCACGGGATCACCAATGTCGCGGTGCTGGAAAAGGGCTATCTGGGCGGCGGCAACGTGGGGCGCAACACCACCATTGTGCGCGCCAATTACTTCCTGCCGGGCAATTCTGAGTTCTACAGCCATTCCCTGAAGCTATGGGAAGGACTGGAAGAGGATCTGAATTACAATGTCATGCATTCTCAGCGCGGGCAGATCGTACTGTTTCACTCGGACGGGCAGCGCGATGCCATAGCCCGGCGTGGCAATGCGATGATCAACCGCGGCGACGATGCGGAACTCCTGAGTGTGGCGCAGCTCAAACGCATGGTGCCGTATCTTGATTACGACCAGGCGCGGTTTCCCATTCACGGTGGCCTTTTGCAGCGGCGCGCGGGCACGGCGCGGCATGATGCGGTGGCCTGGGGCTATGCACGCGGGGCAAGCGATCGGGGCGTGGACCTGATCCAGAATTGCGAAGTGACGGGGATCGACATCGAACAGGGCCGCGTGCGCGGCGTGCAGACCACGCGCGGTGCCATTCGCGCCAAAAAGCTGGCAATTGTGGTGGCGGGGCGTTCCAGCCAGGTGGCGGCGATGGCGGGTATGCGCCTGCCGATCGAAAGCCACGTCTTGCAGGCCTTTGTCACCGAGGGGCTGAAGCCCCGCATCGACCATGTGATCAGCTTTGGCATGGGACATTTCTATATCAGCCAGTCCGACAAGGGTGGGCTGGTTTTTGGTGGCGATCTGGACATGTATGCCTCCTATGCCGCGCGCGGCAACCTGCCGATTGTCGAGCATGTGATGGAGGCGGGCATGACGCTGATGCCTATGATCGGCAATGCCCGCGTGCTGCGCAGCTGGGGCGGGATCATGGATATGTCGCCCGATGGCTCGCCTATCATAGACCACGCGGGCATCGAGGGGCTCTATCTCAATTGCGGCTGGTGCTATGGCGGGTTCAAGGCCGTGCCGGGGTCGGGCGACGCGCTCGCGCATCTCATCGCCACCGACCGGCCGCATCCCGCAGCGACGGGATTCCGGCTGGACCGGTTCCGCACAGGCCGCGGGTTGATGGACGAAGAGGGCACGGGCGCGCAGCATAACCTGCATTGAGATGTGGGTAGAGGGCGGGATTTTGAGTATTTCTGGAACGATGAAGGCGCGGATAAGATGAGGCTGGGCTGTCCGATCTGTGGCGAGCGGGATCGTCGCGAGTTCTACTATCAGGGGGCTGCGCTGTCGCGGCCAGAGGGCGAAGTCTGGGCGCCGGAGTGGGATGATTACATCCACAATCGCGACAACCTGCCGGGTGCGACCCGTGATTTGTGGCAGCACGAGCAGGGTTGCGGGGCTTGGCTCATCGTGACGCGCAATACGGTCACGCATGAGGTTCTGGGTGTGGCTCTGGCGACGGAGGCGGGCGCATGAGGCTCGAAGGCAAAGGGCTGATCGACCACGCGCGTCCGCTGAGTTTTCACTTTGACGGGCGTCGTTATGAGGGGTTTGCAGGCGATACGCTGGCCTCGGCGCTCTTGGCCAATGGCGTGCGGATGGTGGCGCGGTCGTTCAAGTATCACCGTCCGCGCGGGGTGATGACCGCAGGCAGTGAGGAGCCAAATGCGCTGGTGACGGTGGGACGGGGTGCTGCGCAAGAGCCGAACCTGAGGGCGACGACCGTCGAAGTGCATGAGGGCCTATGGGCGCAGAGCCAGAACCGCTGGCCGACGCTGGGGTTGGATTTGCTGGCGGTCAATGATCTTTTTGCGCCACTCCTTGGGGCGGGGTTCTATTACAAGACTTTCATGTGGCCGCGTGCGTTTTGGGAGCGGGTTTATGAGCCTGTGATCCGCCGTGCGGCGGGTCTGGGCGCGTTGTCGGGGGATGCGGCAGAAGACAGTTATGAGCGTGCCTACGCCCATTGTGACGTTCTGGTGATCGGCGGCGGTCCTGCGGGCCTGATGGCGGCGCGGGTGGCGGCAGAGGCGGGGGCGGATGTGATCCTTGCCGAAGAGGACACGCGACTTGGCGGGCGTCTGTTGGCCGAGACCGAAGAGGTCGATGGGTTGGCCGGCGTCGAGTGGGTGGACGAGATCGCGGGGGAACTGGCCGCGATGCCCAATGTGCGGATCATGACCCGCACGGCTGTGACCGGCGTCTATGATGGCGGAACCTATGGCGCGCTGGAAAGGCTTGCACCGGATCTTGCCGCGCGCGGTCACGCGCCTAAGGGCTGTTTCTGGCGGATCGTGGCGCGGCGCGCGGTGCTGGCTGCGGGGGCGCTTGAGCGGGCCATCGCCTTTCCAAACAATGACCGGCCGGGGGTGATGATGGCGGGGGCGGTGCGTGCCTATGCCAACCGGTGGGGCGTGGCGCCGGGGCAGAGCACGGTGGTTTTCGGCAATAACGACAGCGCTCATCGCACGGTGGCCGATTTGCAGGCGGCGGGCGTGCATGTGGCCGCATTGATCGACGCGCGTCCCTATGCGCGCTGTGACCTTGATGTGCCGTTTTATCCCGGAGCGCAGGTCTGTGGCACGAGTGGGCGGCGTGGGCTGGAGGCGGTGACGCTTGCCACGGCCAAAGGTGAGGACCGGATCGCTGCCGATTGCCTTGCGATTTCGGGCGGGTGGAACCCGACGGTGCATCTGGCCTGCCACATGGGCGCGCGGCCCACGTGGGACGCGGCGCGGCAGGCGTTTTTACCGCCAGAAAACGCTGTGCCGGGCATGCGCGTGGCAGGGGCGGCGGCGGGGGCGTTTTCCACCCTAGCCTGTCTGGAAAGCGGTCTGAACGAGGGCGCAGCAGCGGCGTTGGACCTAGGGTTTAGTGCGTCGGATTTAGCGGCCCCGAGCGCCGGGAAGGCCACCTATGACATATTTCCGCTCTGGCAGGTGCCGGGGCGGGGCCGGGCGTGGCTCGATTTCCAGAACGATGTGACGGTCAAGGATGTGGTACAGGCGGCGGGCGAAAATTTCCGATCGGTCGAGCATATGAAGCGCTACACGACGCAAGGTATGGCCCCGGATCAGGGCAAGAATTCCAACGTCGCCGCGCTGGCTGTGCTGGCCGAGGCGACGGGGCGTGGTATTGCCGAGACTGGCACCACCACCTTTCGTCCGCCCTATGTGCCGGTGCCGATCGCGGCCTTGGGGGCGGGGGGCAAGGGCAAAGGCTTTGCCCCAGAGCGGCGCACCACCTCGCATCAAGAGAGCACTGCGCGCGGTGCCCCGATGATTGAAGCCGGGCTGTGGTATCGGCCTAGCTATTTCCCGCAAAAGGGTGAGAACCATTGGCGGCAATCCTGCGACCGTGAGGTCGCGATGGTGCGCGGCGCGGTTGGTGTCTGCGATGTGTCCACCCTTGGCAAGATCGACGTGCAGGGAACTGATGCCGCACGGTTCCTCGATTTCGTCTACACCAACATGTTCTCGACGCTGAAGGTGGGCCGTGTGCGATATGGTCTCATGCTGCGCGAGGATGGGCATGTCATGGACGACGGAACCTGCGCGCGTCTAGGGGAAAGGCATTTCGTATTGACCACCACCACGGCGGCGGCGGGGCAGGTGATGCGGCATCTGGAATTCGTAGCGCAGGTTTTGCGCCCCGAATGGGATGTGCGGATCGTGTCCGTGACCGAGCAGTGGGCACAGTTCGCCATAGCGGGGCCGCAAGCGCGGGCGTTGCTGAATGGGATGCTGGACGCACCGATTGATGATGCCGGATTTCCCTATATGGCTTGTGGCGCGGTTCGCCTGGCTGGGGTGGCGGCGCGGCTCTTTCGTATCTCCTTTTCGGGCGAGCATGCCTATGAAATCGCCTTGCCTGCGCGCTATGGGGCGTCGCTGTTCTGCGCGTTGGTCAAACGCGCCGAGGCTATGGGCGGCGGGGCGTACGGGCTTGAGGCACTCAATGTGCTGCGGATCGAAAAGGGGTTCATCACCCATGCTGAAATCCATGGCCGCGTGACCGCCTGTGACATCGGGATGCAGGGCATGATGAGCGCCAAGAAGGATTTCATCGGCAAGGCGGCGGCCGCTCGCCCCGGTCTGATGGACCCGGAGCGTGAGCGCATGGTGGGCCTGAAACCGGTGGGCGCGGTCAAGGAGCTACTGGCGGGGGCGCATATCTTTGACGAGCACGCCGAAGCGGTCAGCGACAACGATCAAGGCTATGTCACGAGCGCCTGCTATTCGCCGGCGCTTGGGCATGTGATCGGCATCGGCTTCCTCAGGCGCGGGCCGGAGCGGATGGGCGAACGGGTGCGCGTTGTGGATCACCTGCGCAAGTCCGAGACGGTGTGCGAAGTCACCCCTCTGGTGGCGTTTGATCCCGAAGGAGGGCGGTTGCGTGGCTGACTTCAAGGTTCAAACACCCTGTGCGGGGCTATTGCCGGTGACAGTGGGCGATCTGCGTCTGACCGAGATGGTGCCGGGGCGGATGACCTCGCTTGCGCCCTATCGAGGCTCTGCCGGGGCATTATCAGCCGCGATGCAGGTAGCGCATGGCGTGGCATGGCCGGAACCGGGGCGCATGACGGGGCAGGCGGCGGCGCGCGCGCTTTGGTTCGGGCGCGAGATGGCGCTCTTGATTGGTCCTGACCCCGATGAAAGCTTGTCGGCACATGCGGCGCTGACAGACCAGTCGGACGCCTGGGCGGTTGTGCAATTGGACGGGCGGCAGGCGGTCAAGGTTCTGGCGCGTCTCTGTCCGCTCGATCTGCGCGAGGCGGTCTTTGCACCGGGCCATACAGCGCGCACGGATGTGGCGCATATGGCCGGGTCTGTGAGCCGCCTGGGGCTGCAGACATGGCAGATCATGGTCTTTCGCTCGATGGCGGCGACGCTGGTGCATGAGGTGGAAATTGCGATGCGCCGGGTGGCGGCGCGGCAAACTTCCCCACTGTGAGACGCTGACAGGGGAGAGAATCTGGCCTATGAGAGCCGGGTCTGAACGAAAGGATTGCCCATGCGCCCGATGCTGATTGCCGCCTTCTGCCTCTTGCCTGTAATGGCCGTAGCAGAGAACCCGATGTGTGCGCCCACGGGCGAGATCGTGGCATTGGCCGTGGAGGCGCGCAAATCGGGCGAAGAGGCCCCGGCCGCAATCACCGCGATTACCGCCGAGATGACCGGTGACATGGCGCTTTATGCGCCTGCGGTGCAGCCCTTAGTGGATTGGGTCTATTCGCTGGACGAGGCGCAGTTGGCCGCGGACGTGGCAGGCAGCTATGTCACACAATGCGAGGCGCAGTAGCCCTCTGGACTCTGAGCCGCGCGCGCCCAATATAGGGGCATGAGCCTGCCCCCCGGATTTCTTGACGAGTTGCAAAACCGCCTGTCGCTCTCCCATGTGGTCGGGCGCAAGGTGACGTGGGACAATCGCAAGTCCAATCCCGGCAAGGGGGATATGTGGGCGCCTTGCCCCTTTCATCAGGAAAAAACTGCGTCTTTTCATGTGGATGACCGCAAAGGATTCTATTACTGTTTTGGCTGTCACGCCAAGGGTGATGCGATTTCCTTTGTCCGTGAGACCGAGAATGTCGATTTCATGGAGGCGGTGAAAATCCTTGCCGCCGAGGCGGGTATGCCGATGCCCGAGCGCGACCCGCAGGCACAGGCCAAGGCCGACCGGCGCGGGCAATTGATCGAGGTGATGGAGCAGGCGGTCAAGTATTTCGGCCTGCAATTGCGCAGCGGCGTCGGAGCTGCGGCGCGCGACTATCTCAAGGGGCGCAAGCTGAGCGAGGAGACGCAAGCGCAGTTCGATCTGGGCTTTGCGCCCGATGGCTGGCAGGGCCTGTGGGATCATCTGACGGCCAAGGGCGTGCCGCCAGAGATGATCCTGGCCTGCGGTCTGGCCAAGGACAGTCAGAAGGGCGGCAAGCCCTATGACACGTTCCGCAACCGGATCATGTTCCCCATCCGCGATGCGCGCGGGCGCTGCATTGCCTTTGGCGGGCGGGCGATGGACCAGAGTGACCCGGCCAAGTATCTGAATTCGCCGGAAACCGAGCTTTTTGACAAATCCCACACGCTCTACAATCACGGACCTGCGCGCGAGGCGGCGGGCAAGGGTCAAACGCTGATCGTGGCCGAAGGCTATATGGATGTAATCGCACTGGTCGCGGCGGGGTTTGGGGCGGCGGTGGCACCCTTGGGTACCGCTGTGACCGAGCATCAGTTGCAACTCATGTGGCGGACCGCGCCCGAGCCCGTGATTGCATTGGATGGTGATACAGCCGGGCTGCGCGCGGCCTATCGGGTGATTGATCTGGCGCTGCCGCTCTTGGAGGCGGGCAAATCACTGCGTTTTGCGTTGATGCCCGAAGGCAAAGACCCGGACGATCTTTTGCGCTCCGAGGGGGCAGGCGCGGTACAAGCGCGCATCGAGGGCGCATGGCCTATGGTGCAGCTCTTGTGGCAGCGTGAAACCGAGGGCCGCGATTTCGATAGTCCGGAGCGCAGGGCGGCACTCGACAAGGTGCTGCGCGAAAAGATCATGCTGATTCGCGACCCCTCGATTCGTAGCCACTATGGGCAAGCGATCAAGGATCTGCGGTGGCAGCTCTTTAATCCGCGCCGGAGCACCGGCTTTACGCCCCGTGCCCGTGGCGGCAAATGGCCGCCGCCGGAACCGGCGCGGGCGGCAACGAAGTCCTCGCTTCTGGTGGCGGCGGAGGGGGATGGCGCGGTGCACCTGCGTGAGGCGGTGGTTCTGGCGACGTTGATCTCTTGCCCCTCTGTCGCAGCGCGGTTCGAGGCAGGCCTTGAAAAGCTAGAGTGTCGTGATCCTGATCTGGCATGTCTGCGGGATATGATTTTGCGCTATGCGGCCGACGGGGCCGAAAGCCTCAACGCTCGAATTGAGGCCGAGATGGGCCCCGCACCCCTTGAAAAGCTGATGACTTTGCCCCATGTCGCGCTCACCCCACCGGTGCGGCACCCCGGAGATGAGGAGCTTGCCATCCTGACCCTGACCGAAGAGTTGGCCAAGCTGACGGCACAACGCGGCTGGATGGCAGAGCTGTCCGAAGCGACAGAAGACATTGAAGGGCTTGCCGATGAGTCGCTGACCTACCGTCTGGGACAGGCCGCTGAGGCGCGCAATCGTGCCGTGCGCAGCCAGCAAGAGGACCGGGCCGAATACGATCTGGGCGAAAATGGCGCGCGGATCAAACGCGATGAGAAACAACAGTTCGACGCCTTGCTCGACAAGATAACCTTTTCTAAACCGGGACGATGATTGTTTTCGTAAGGAAGCGCCGAATAAATCAGGGTAGACGGGTGTGCGAATCAACAGAACGCGCTATTGATTCGGGTCAACCGAATCACCCGCCCCGCCCATAGCCGAGGAGTCATTCATGGCCGCCAAAGATACCGACGACGATAAGCCAGAGGAAGTCGAAGCCGAAGTTTCGCTCGACATGAGCCAGGCGGCGGTAAAGCGGATGATCGCGGAGGCGCGGGAAAAGGGCTTTATCACCTATGACCAGCTGAACGAGGTTCTGCCACCGGATCAGGTGTCGTCGGAACAGATCGAAGACGTGATGTCGATGCTCTCGGAGATGGGAATCAACATCATCGAGGCCGAGGACGCCGAAGAGGAAGAGGGGCGCTCGACCGCTGTGGCCGAAATCGGGCGGCGCGGCGAGATCACGCTTGGCTCGGGCAAGGAAGAAAAGCTCGACCGCACGGATGATCCGGTGCGGATGTATCTGCGCGAGATGGGGTCGGTCGAACTCTTGAGCCGCGAGGGCGAGATTGCCATTGCCAAGCGGATCGAGGCCGGGCGCAACACGATGATCGCGGGCCTCTGCGAGAGCCCGCTGACCTTTCAGGCGATCACCATCTGGCGCGACGAACTCTTGGGTGAAGACATCCTTCTGCGCGATGTGATCGATCTTGAGGCCACTTTTGGCACCCAGTTGGGCGATGAGGATGCCGAGCCGGTGGTCGGCGCGGCCAATGTGACAAGTGCCCCCGGTGGCATGAGCCGCGATGAGAGCGAACCTGATCTGGATGCCGATGGCAATCCGATCCATTCCGATGACGATGACGACGATGACGAGCAGGCCAATATGAGCCTTGCTGCTATGGAGGCCGCGCTAAAACCGCGTGTCCTGGATACTCTGGACCGGATCGCGTCGGACTATGCCATGCTGAGCGAGATGCAGGACAGCCGCATCTCGGCTACATTGAACGAAGATGGATCGTTCAGCAGCGAGCAGGAGCAGACCTATCAGACCCTGCGCAGCGAGATTGTCGAGCTGGTCAACGAGCTGCATCTGCACAACAACCGCATCGAGGCGCTGATTGATCAGCTCTATGGCATCAACCGCCGGATCATGCAGATCGACAGTGCCATGGTCAAACTGGCCGATCAGGCGCGCATCAACCGTTCTGAATTCATTGAAGAATATCGCGGTCGCGAGCTTGATCCCAACTGGCTGGAGGACATGGCGCGCAAAGCAGGCCGTGGCTGGCAGATGTTCATTGAGCGCAGCCCCGAGAAGGTGGCGGAACTGCGCTCGGACATGGCGCAGGTCGGCCAGTATGTGGGCTTGGACATTTCCGAATTCCGCCGCATCGTGCAGCAGGTTCAAAAGGGCGAGAAAGAGGCGCGGCAGGCCAAGAAGGAAATGGTCGAAGCCAACCTGCGTCTGGTGATTTCGATTGCCAAGAAATACACCAATCGCGGCCTGCAATTCCTTGATCTTATTCAGGAAGGCAACATTGGCCTGATGAAGGCCGTGGACAAGTTCGAGTATCGCCGGGGCTATAAATTCAGCACCTATGCGACCTGGTGGATCCGTCAGGCGATCACGCGGAGCATCGCGGATCAGGCGCGCACCATCCGTATTCCGGTGCACATGATCGAGACGATCAACAAGCTGGTGCGCACGGGCCGTCAGATGCTGCACGAGATCGGCCGCGAACCGACGCCCGAGGAATTGGCGGAAAAGCTGCAAATGCCGCTGGAAAAGGTCCGCAAGGTGATGAAGATCGCCAAGGAGCCGATTTCGCTTGAGACCCCGATTGGCGATGAGGAAGACAGCCAGCTTGGCGACTTCATCGAGGATAAAAACGTTATTCTTCCGTTGGATAGCGCCATTCAGGACAACCTCAAGGAAACCACGACGCGGGTTTTGTCGTCGCTCACTCCGCGCGAAGAGCGGGTTTTGCGGATGCGGTTCGGCATCGGTATGAACACCGATCACAC
>SWCD01004762.1_pt1 | contig 18448 bp, 13 predicted proteins | sample 4693011 | NCBI WGS metagenome assembly SWCD01 (sample SAMN10267278, study PRJNA491770) | bioreactor metagenome | isolation source: DHS bioreactor inoculated with marine | place: Japan: Omine Ridge, Nankai Trough | reverse complement strand
CCCCCCCTGCCCTTGGCGCCTTTATTGGCTACATGACCAATTATGTCGCCATCAAGATGCTTTTCAGGCCCTTAAAACCGTGGAAATTTCTCGGGATAAGGGTGCCGATGACTCCAGGCGTTATCCCCTCAAAACGCCATGAGTTAGCTAGGAATATCGGTGAGATGGTTGGATCCCACCTGCTCACCTCCGGGGATATCGGCAACGCCATTGAAAGTGAGCGCTTCCAGAAAGACTTGGCTGACCTCATGGACAGCCGTTTGGAGGATCTTCTCCAGAAAGACCTCGGCCCCATTACCGAGATAATTCCCCAACGTTTCTCCTCCTATTTTCTTGCCACGGTGAAGGTTCTGCGTTGGCGATTCATTGACCAACTTCATCAATATTTAGAAAGTGACGAATTCACCGAGATCATTACTGCCACCCTTAACGACAGGGTTGATGAGTTCCTGGGTTCCACCTTCCAAGAAGCTTTCCCCAACACCAGTCGTGAGCATTTTTACTCATTCCTGGAAAGCACAGCCGCCACATTGCTGGCCCACCCGCGCCTTGAGGAGTGGCTGCGCAGCCTGATAACCAACAAGGTTGATGATTTTATTAAGGATGGCAAGGCTCCGGCAGATCTGATTCCAGACGATGTTATCGATTATATTTGCAGCCGCCTTCAGGAGGAGACCCCGGCTATCCTTAACAAGCTTGCCGGTGTGGTTCAAGAACCTGAAATGCAGCACCGCATTTCATCGTCTATTTGCGATGCAATCGGCAATTTCACGGCATCGCTCGGCCCTTTGGCTGCCATGGTTAGCGGTTTTTTAAGTCCGGAGTTGATTGAAGAGAAGGTAAGCAGCTTTCTCACTGAGAAAGGAGATGAAATCGGCGAATGGCTTGCCAACGATTCCATCCAAGAGAAAGTTTCAACAATATTAGCAGACAAGGTACGGGAGTTTCTTGCCACTCCCTTTTCCCAATTCCTTGAGGGAATCAGCGACGAAAAGAAAGAACAATTCCTGGAAGATATTCTTACTCAGGTTGCGGCCCTGCTTCACCACCCAAAAACAGCCGAGAGCTTGACCACCCTTCTTAAAGAAGCCCTGGCAAGCCAGGATGATCGTACCATTGAAGATATGGCTGATGAAATTTTTGGCCCCCAGGGTCTTAAAGCAAGTAAAGATTGGTTGGCCGACAAGGTTATTTCAACCATGCGCTCAGCACGGGTTAAAAAGCTGATCGATACTCTGATCATCGAGCATATCGAAAAAAAGCTACTGGGCCACCCAATCGGCAAGCTTGCCGATATCCTCTCACCCGAGGTTCAAGTGAGTATTGGCGACTATGCCCGTGACCAAATCAGCGACCTTCTCATCCGAGAGGTTCCAGACTTGGTTGACCTCCTTAACATAAAAGACCTGGTAACCCGTAAGGTTGATGGCCTTGACCTCCTGCGCCTGGAGGGCCTGCTCATGTCCATCATGGAGGAGCAGTTCAAATATATTAACCTGTTTGGTGCCCTGCTTGGCTTTTTAATCGGCCTTCTTAATCTGCTTGTCATTCAAATGTAACAAAAATACCCGCAAAAGATTGCTTCTTTTGCGGGTATTTTTGTTCTGAACCAGCACACAAAACCGTGGTTGGTTATTTCTAAAAAATCTTCCTAAAAAAGATTTTCCATTATTTGTAATTACAGAGGAAGGTATCGTTTGCCCTGTCATAATAGCAGTTGGTGCCTTTCCCTTTCGTATGTCCCTTTGGAAACATTTTTTTATGCTCTTCCCCAGACATCTTTGTCAGTCCATCACTCCCACCCTTCATCATCCCACAGCCTGTGGTGGTGAACGCCAAAGCACTCAAAAGTAAGGCAGCCACCCCTAATCGTTTCATCATCATTGTGTTTCTCCTTGCTGTAATGAATTCTAACCTGAAGCGGAATCTCCAGATCAACAATACGTTAGGATATCACAGCCAGATAAGCCGACACAAGATGATTTGGCCAGTGTCACCTTCTAAAGCCTTCCTGTGGCCATGCCGAGCTAAAAATCTTCTCATTTTTGACTAACTTTTGGACAGGAAATAAAAAACAAAAAAAACAGCCAGACTTTCTACTCAAAATGTCACTTAAACAAGCCTTTCAGCATAGGCAATTATACCTGGACGCATTTTTTTCCAACTTTTATTTCTAACGATACCAAACCCTTGCAAACGATATGATCTTTTTCGACAGTTACAAATGATAATAAATCTTGATTTAGAACAAATTGCTCCTATATTATATTAGGTGAGAAAACGAAAAAGGCAAACCCATCGCGAGGTGGGGACGCAAAGCCACGGGCCTTACTAAGGGAGCCGGGTTGCCGAAGATATGAAAAGGTTGTTCAAGTTTTGTGAGACCTATCTTTGGCCAAAGATAGGTTTTTTTATGCAATTTTATCAATCCAACAGAGAGTTAGGGTTTCCAAAATAACCAACCAACAGCGTTGCTTGGCGCCATGCCTTCGTAACGCTTTAAAATGTATTGCAACTTCATCCCTCCATGTGAACAGAGGTGGGCACTATGAGTACTAAAGGCAAATCCAACACCGTTATGAAAGAAAATTTTCCACGCACTGAAGAACCAACCTGGAAAGACAATATCGAGTACCTCTTCAAAACAAAAATTGATTTGGAGAATACCAAACAGCAGCCCAAAACTCCTCGGAGACCAGAACCAAGTTGGCGGGATAACGTTGAATATCTCTTCAAAACGGAAATCAAGCCCACAAAGGTTCCTGAAACCAATAAAAAAGGGGCAACCAACGTTGTCTGGCAAGACACCTCCGTAAATCGTACCCACAGGGAAAAAATGAATGGCCACACCGGGGTTAACCTTTGGTTCACCGGTCTTTCCGGTTCCGGAAAAACAACCTTGGCCAATGCCGTTGAGGAGCAATTGCACCAGATGGGTTTCCGTACTTTTCTGCTCGACGGTGACAACCTGCGCCACGGTCTTTGTTCCGACTTGGATTTTAGCCCTGAATCCAGAAGTGAAAACATCCGCAGGGTTGCAGAGCTTGTTAATCTCTTCCTGCAAAACGGGGTCATCATTCTCACCACATTCATCTCTCCATTTTCAGCTGACAGGCAGATGGTGCGCGAAATCGTTCCAGAAGGTGACTTCATTGAAGTGTATTGCAACAGCTCTTTGGAGGTGTGTGAAAAAAGAGACGTAAAAGGTCTTTATAAGCTGGCTCGGGCCGGAGAAATTAAAAACTACACAGGCATCTCATCTCCCTATGAGGTACCGCAAAACTCCGACATTGTTGTTGATACAGGAAGCCAAGAGCTAAAGGAAAGCGTACACACAGTTTTACATAAACTAAAAGAAATGCAGGTGATTGACTTTAAACATCTCGATCATTTCGTGTTTTAATTTTCAGTTACTAAACAAAGGAGACCCCGCCATGAAAGGACAAAACAATAAACCAAATAATGCCTCCTGCCAGCGGCCCCGCCCCATTTTAATGACACCCCTCCGCAGGTGCGGCAGTCACGCCCTTCGCTTGCGTTTAAACTTCAGCCCTGACTTCTACGCCCCCTATCCACTCCATATCGTAGATTTCATGCCCATGGTCCCTCTTTACGGCGATCTCAATGATGACAACACCTATTTCCAGATGATCATTGATATCATCGGACTGCAAAACGTCAGCATGGTAAAATGGCCTAATGTAGTTTTCGATCCAGTGGAAATATTTGACAACATCAAAGAGGAGCCTCGGAGTGTTCATAGAGTTGTTTGGGAACTCTTATTTCAGGCCGGGGCGCATGACAACGCTAAGATTGTTATGGATAAATCCCTAGACAGTGTCCATTATGCTGAAGAACTACTAGAGCTTTTCGACGACATGCTCTTTCTCAATGTAGTACGTGACCCTCGGGCACAGGTCAGCAGCATGAATCTTGCTATCATCCATGACTTTGATGCAGGCCTGAACGCCGAAACCTGGGTAAAAGCACATAAGGCTGCCGACGAGCTCGTTCGAAAATACCCCGAAAGGGTTTTAACCATCCGCTTCGAGGATTTTGTCTCTAACCAGGAGGAGGTTTTGAAGAAAATATGCGACTTCTTCAGTATAGATTTCCTGCCGGAGATGCTTGATGTCTCCCGCTCTAACGAAGCCCAAAAAATCTCCGTTTTGTCAGCCCTGTGGGAGTCGAACCACTTTGCTCCTATCCCAGCCACTGTTCAAAAATTCAGAAAGAATCTGAGTATGGATGAAATTGAAGTAATAGAGACCCTGACCGCAGAATATATGGACAGGTACGGGTATGAAAAAATTACTCCAGCCAATGCAGATATAACTCCGGAGAGTATTGCTGCTGCTCAAAGAAGAAGCGAAAACAACAAAAAAGTGGCTTGGGAAGTGTTGAAGGAAAGCAATACCCGTGATTATCAACTTAGGAGATTCAGAGCCGACTATCTTGATATGATCAAAAACAGGCTGCAGAAAACAAGAATTTCAGCAGTTGAAAGACCCATAAAAAAAGCCGTAGGTTCATAAAACCTCATAAAGTCCAAAGACGTCTGACGAGGAATCTGCAGTTATTGCAGGTTCCTCGTGTTTATTTATAGGCATGAAGTCTTGTTAAGGGAATCCACCATGTTTTGATGTTTTTCATAGCATGGTCAAAAATCTGGTTTCAGGTCTTTGAATTAAAGACACCAATACCCATTAATTTTCTGCACCCGGAAAATTCGTCCAGTATCATGTACCTACTATCATTTTTCTGCTATTTCCCAACCAAATATTGCCAGGGATCATTAAATGGTTTGTAAGCTTAGAATAAGGAGCATCTCAAAAGTTTGTTTATTTTTTGGAAGCTTGTGCCTGTTCATGCTCAACATAGCAACTGTTCATGCCGTGGAAGTTACTATCCCAGACTCTTTCAATGCAGGCTCTTTTTTAGATATCGAAGGCCGTATTACTCCCGGGCAGGACCTTTATGTGGTCATTGCTTCCGAAAAACTTTTCCAATCTGCGGATGCCGCCGGTGCAAAAGAAAATACTCGCCTAAAAAAGAAGTTTGGGAACACCTTCATCCCCCAGACATACTATGTTGTAACGAATGTCCCGGATCAACTGGCAGCCCCAAAGGTTTCTGCCAAGGGCCAGACCAGTGGCGTTTTCGCCTTCCCGCCTTTCAAATATGATGTCCGGGTTAACAAAATGAAAGAATGGTCTGCTCTTCCAACACATGCCAAAACCATGCTCGGCATGATCTCCAGTGAAAAGCAGTGGGAATTTCTTATCTTCAGCCATGAAGATAAATTCGGCATTAATACTATTGCCAAAGAACGTCCCATTGGTGGTGGCAACACCCGGATGATTCTTTCCGACTTCGAGACAGACAAAGAAGATTGGAACAAGGGTGTCAGCGTCCAACTTGATAAAGCCACCGGCACATTTTCCGTCAGTATGTCTCCTTACAAAAACATTGCTCCCGAAACCAACCTGGTTATTTATGTGAATGGTGAGTGGGCCGGCAATTGCAAGGTTAGAGGTTCAGGATTTTATTTTAAAACCGGCGGCATCTATATGAATCCGCTGGTGGTTTTTTTTGGCGCATTTATTATTGGAGTTTTCTTTGTTGTCATGGGCGCTGCCGGTGGCCTTTTTACCGTTACCTTCCAGCTTACCATTTTAGGCACCATGGGGCCTTTGGGCATCAATGCAGCTAATACCATAAAACCTACCAATCTTTTTCTTACTCTCTTTTCACCGATCACCGGACTAAGGAGCTATTTTAAAGAAAAACGTTTTGCCTGGCCGCTGGCCATCTTCTTTGCCGCCGGCATCATGATAGGCTCCTTTTTTCTCGGCCCCAACTTCTCTGCGAAATACCTGCCGCTCAAGGCATATAAATTTTACCTGGGGATCATATGTTTAGTGATGGGTATTAAACTTTTCATGGAAAGCTTACCCTCAGCAATTGAGAAAAAAAAGAGCATGAAAGCCATTGTGCAAAAATTCAAGCATGCTCGGAACGAGGCAAAAATTAATGGAAAAAAATTGAAGCTTGGCAGGCTGGAATTTGAAAATTTCAACCTGCTCAAATTCGACATGAATTTCTGGGATGAAACTTTTGTAGCACGACCACTCTTGATGTTTATGACTGGTATTCTTATGGGAATGATCGCCTCCTCTTTTGGTGTTGGAGGCGGCTTTATGTTCATGCCTTTTATGACGTCAATCCTCGGCTACCCAATGCATCTGGCGGTGCCCATTGCCCTGGCCGGCACCTTTGCCACTTCTGTTGGCGGTATCGCTAAATATATTCTTATGGGTTACCAGCCCGACTGGCTTATGGCAGTGTGTATTGCGGCCGGCGCCATCCTCGGCGGCATGGTTGGCCCTAAAATCCAAAAGCACCTTCCGGAGGTCTTCCTCAAAAGACTTCTAGCCCTTGCCCTTATCATCGTATTTATGAACTACACCCAGCTGTTGTGGTTTCTGAGGTAAGGGGCCAAAACTTTCACTGAGGATGTTGGTTTCCTTCCGGTGCGATTGTAATCTATTGTTCTAAAACATTTTTTAACCGCATCCCCTTTTCAACTTGTCTCCAGCTCAGCCTATCAGTAAGATGAATTTGAAGACTATTCTTCATCAAGATAGTTCATCTACTCTGCGGGAGGGGCATGCTTACTGTTAAATTGACAACGAGCAAATTTAATTTCTTTCCCGCCTCTTTATCTATTCTCCTCTTCCTTTTGTGGGCTACTCCGGCATGGGCTGTGCAAAGTCATGGCGGTTCCGAAGGTCTTGTCAGTCACCAGATCGGTCATATTCTTTTTACCATTGGCATGATCATCCTCTTAATCCGCCAACGAAACTGGCGGATATCAGGCCCGGGCTGGCAGGAATTTAAAATCTTTCTCACCCTGCTAATTCTCTGGAATATTCTGGCCTTCAGTGGCCATTGGATGCGAGAAGTCATCGCCAAAACAAAAATGATCAAAGAAAATGGTCATGTTGTTGCTTTTAAGGTGGAGAGCTTTTTTGATGTCATCTTTTACCTGACCAGATTGGACCACCTCATTTTAGTGCCGGCCTTCTGCTTTATGCTTTTAGCCTTCAAACGATGGGATCAAGGCTCGTGATTATCTCTTGGGCTCCTGTCATATGGGTTGATATCTTTGGTTCTGCCATTACCCTGATACTAGCGCTCTCTTGCGCCAGATACGCCTGGAGACTCACAGCAAAGAAAAAGGGCGACACCTTCCAATACTATCTCTTTCTGCTTACCATCTCCTTTCTATGTTTTGCCATCTCACGACCCTTTGGCCACTTGGTTAAACAAATTTTGATTATGAATGACATGGTCAGTACCTGGAAAGAGATAGCTCCCTATTCCGGTTCCATCAACACTGCTACTTTTATAATTGCTTTTGCCTTTAGCCTCTATTTTTTCCGTTCATACAAGGTGCACCTTGAACTTGAGATGCACAGAAATCAGCTTGAGGAATTGGTGAGAAACAGAACTGCTGAACTGGCCACAAAAAATATCGAGCTTCAAAAAGCGATCACTGAGGTAAAGATCTTAAGTGGACTTTTGCCCATCTGTGCCTCTTGTAAGAAGATCAGGGGTGATGATGGCTACTGGAACCAGATAGAAGAGTATATTCGCGATCACTCTGAGGCAAATTTCAGTCACGGCATCTGCCCGGAATGTGCCCATAAACTCTATCCCGATCTCATAAATAAAAAAGAAAGTTAAGAGCGCAAACCCCTTATAAATTTTCATTCCTTGCAACCGCCTTAACTTCCTGTTTTTTTACTATTTTTAAACAACCTTCACTTTTGCAGCATTTAATGGTGAAGTTTCAAAAAAGAAAGTGGTTTGACAACCTTTGAAAGCTCATGATTGATTAATAATGAGCCACCAACATCGCAAAGAGCAATTCAATAAGCCCGGAGAGACTAAGGTCAGAGGCAAATAACGGCCATCAGCAAAAAAATGGGTCTATACACTTTTATTTCCGCAAGCGAGAAAAACAAGGCCATTGCTGTGGTCTCCCTGGTTGTTATCACCTTGGCTATGGCCTTTTTCTATCAAGGCGTTAGTCTTCATAGCAGGACCATTGACCAGGTCATCATGGAGAAAGAAAAATCCATTGATGCAACGGTTAAGGACCTTACTCATTTTTCATTTTCTCCGTATGAAAAAAGACTCTCCAATCTTCTCACCACCCATCCTGAGATTGCAGCAGCCTTTATTAAAAAAGACCGTGACACTCTGCACCGGCTCACCTCTCCCCTGTTTAAAGCTTTAAAAAGTGAGAACAAACATCTCCATGTCATGCATTACCATCGCCCGGATGGCCGCTCGTTTCTTCGCATGCATAAGCCTGAAAAATTCGACGATGATCTCCGCCAAATAAGGCCTGCAATCCAGCATGTTCACCAAATAAAGAAACCATTAACCTGTTATGAAATTGGAATTTACGGGGCCTTTTACAGGGTTATCCAGCCAGTCTTTCATCAAGGGGAGTACGCAGGTGTTCTTGAGTTGGGGATTAAGGTGCATACCTTTATGGAGTCTCTGCAGAAACATATCTCAGACCCTTTAACCACTTTTTATATGACTGAAAAATGGCAAAAGGTCATAACCCCTCAAGACTTCGAATTTCTTTCCTTTGGTGAACATACTTTAAACACCCACAATGCCCCACTTTATACAAAGCTACCCATGGATTTGGACCTGGCTACTGATAACCAGAGAGTTATCATCGCAGGAAAAGCATACCTCATCCATGCCTATCCTATTTTTAAAGATTTCCAAGGTGATAGCATCGGTGGCTTTATAGTCATGCAAGACTTGTCACAACCATTGGCGGCGAAAAAGGCTTTTATTTTACAAACTCTTCTCTTCACCTGCCTTCTCTTGTTTGTGGCGCTCTTGGTGCTCCACCTCACCTTTGGAAAACTGATTGGCAAAATTGAACGATCACGCTCTGCACTGGAAAAAACAGTCTTCCAGTTGGGCTTAGAGGTGGAAGAGAAAGAAAAGACCCAGAGCCAGCTTTATAAGAGTAAAGAAGAGTGGGAAAGAACCTTTGACGCTATTGGCGACGTGGTCACCATCATGGATAGTGATTTTCGCATTATAAAGGCAAACAAAGCTGCCCATGAAATGCTTGGGATGGAACCCGGCTCTTTAGTCGGCAAGTTTTGTTATGAGGCTTTTCGAAGCGAACATGAAGTATGTGAAGGCTGCCCTGCCATTTTAACCATTGAAGGTTTTCAGATTCATACCGCTGAAGTTGAACACCCGAACCTGAACAAAAAACTGTTAATCACCACATCGCCGGTTCCTGATGAGAGTGGTGAATTCACCCATATTGTTCACATTGCCAAAGATATTACCACCCAACGTCACCTTGAATCACAACTCCGTCAAGCTCAGAAGATGGAAGCCATCGGTACCTTAGCCGGTGGTATCGCGCATGATTTTAATAATATCCTGACAGCAATTTCCGGCTTTTGCCAATTGGCAATCATGAAGACCGGTGAGGAGCTAAAAATTCTACCTGAGCTGAAAAGGATTCAAAGTGCCACTGATCGAGCAATAAATCTTGTCGACCAAATCCTCACTTTTAGTCGCCAGACAGAGCACGACAAGCGACCTATCACTATAGCGCCCATTATCAAAGAGGCGTTGAAGCTTCTCCGTTCTTCAATTCCCACCAATATCGAACTCAAGCAAGATATTGAGAACCATGGAAGTGTCCTGGCTGACCCCACTCAGATCCATCAAATCGTTATGAATTTGGCAACAAATGCCTACCACGCCATGATGGAGACTGGGGGAATATTGAGTGTGACAGTCAAAGAGGTGACCATCAATGGCAGGCAGGCACCTTCTGGCCTCAAGATAGATCCGGGCCAATATATTCTTCTTGAAGTAAATGATACCGGCTTCGGCATGGATGAGACAACCAAGTCCAAAATCTTTGAACCCTATTTCACCACCAAAGAAGTTGGTAAGGGAACCGGCCTCGGCTTGGCTGTAGTCCACGGCATTATCCGCGACCATCATGGCTATATCCATGTTGATAGCGAGCCAGGAAAAGGAACGGCGTTCCATATCTACCTGCCAACTGTCAAGGAACAGCCCACCGAGTATAAACCGCCATCTCTTCAAGAACCGGTTCGCGGAGGAGATGAGCGGATTATGTTTGTTGACGACGAGGATTTTATCGTCCACCTTGCCATGGAAGCTCTTAAAACCTATGGTTACACAACCACTGTTTTCACCAATGGGGTCCAAGCCATACAGGATTTCCAAAAACAACCTGACAACTATGACCTGGTCATTACCGACCTATCAATGCCTCACATGACAGGTTTAGAGCTTGCTCAACAAATAAAAGAAATTCGTCCGGCTCTGCCTATTATTCTCACCAGCGGTTTCGGCGAGAGTTTATATACAGAAAAGGCTAAGGCCATGGGGATCGATACCTTTATCCAAAAACCCTTAGACATAGAGAGACTAGCCAGGGTTATCAGGGAATTGCTTGACTAAAAGAAATAATTTCTAAAAAATAAAAAAAAGAAGGAACCCTTTGCATAGAGGCGAGTCTTTATTTTTAAGACTGCAATAAAATGCATTCACTCCTTTCTTCATTTTTTCTCTCCTCACCTTCCTCCAAGAAGGTGACAAAAGCCGATGCTCCTCCCAAGCATCGGCTTTTTTGTGCTCTATAGAAAAACACCTTGAGATATGTCATTCCAACTAATGCTGGAGATACGCGTTAACTTCGATCCAGGGTGTTAATCTGGGCACAAGATTCCCGCCTACGCGGGAATGACATCTAACAAGACAACCTACTGTAATCAGACACTTTTCAGCCTTTCTCAGGCTTTGGCTCATTTCTTTGCCACTTTTCTTTTTTTCTGTTATATTCTCGGCCTTCTCTGGTCAGACCAGAACAAATTGTAAATTCACTCATCATGAAGGGTGCCTTGAAAAAGCCGGGATTTTGTTCGAGGACAAGGAACAGCGAAAATAAAAAGCGGAGCATATCGTGCATATGTGAGTATTTTTCTTTTTGATGTGACGCAGTAATCGGGCAAAATACCAATTTTTCATGGTAGCCATAAATTGGAGGATCCACCATGAAACTTATTCTTTTAGGCGCACCTGGCGCTGGTAAAGGCACTGTGGCCAAAATGCTCACCAAGCTTGACGGTTCTGTTCAAATCTCCACCGGCGATATCCTGCGCGGCGCTGTTCAGGCAGGTACCGAACTTGGCAAAGAGGCCAAGGGCTATATGGATCGCGGCGACCTTGTACCTGACAGCCTGATCATGGGTATCATGGAACAACGTCTCCAAGAAGATGACTGCAAGGGCGGTTTCCTGCTCGACGGTTTTCCTCGTACCATTCCTCAGGCTGAAGCATTGACCGAGTTGCTTGCCAAACTGGGCATCGACCTTGACATGGTTGTTGACATTGATGTACCTCGTGATGTTATTTTTGATCGCCTCTGTACCCGCCGAACCTGTGAGAACTCTGACTGTCAGGCCATCTATAACGTAAAAAGCATGCCTCCCAAGAAAGAAGGCATCTGCGACAAATGCGGTAGCGCCATTGTTCAGCGTGCAGATGAGACCGAAGAGGCCATTGCCCATCGCCTAGACACCTACAACGAAAAAACCGCGCCAGTTGCCGGTTTCTACGAGAAACAAGGCAAGTTCAAATCCATCACCGGCACCTCCAGTGACGTGGTTGTTGACGGCATTAAGAAAGAGCTTGGCATCTAAAAATTTGCTACCATGCATTTATTGAGCAGGCTTTCTTTATAGATTGCCTGCTCTTTTTGTTTCTGGTTTCCAATGAAAGATACAATCACCATCATAGGCGGCGGCCTAGCCGGATGCGAGGCAGCCTGGCAGGCAGCGAACCAGGGCGTTCATGTCACTCTCTATGACATGAAACCGGACCACTTCAGTCCGGCCCATGAATCCCCTGACCTGGGGGAGTTGGTCTGTTCAAACTCCTTTCGCTCCAACGATCCCTGTTCAGCAGTAGGCCTTCTTAAAGAAGAAATGCGCTTGCTTGACTCGCTGCTCATGGCAGTGGCCGAAGAAACCAAGGTGCCGGCGGGTAAGGCCTTGGCTGTGGATCGCCAGAAATTTGCCGCATCGATCACCAAAGCAATCAACGACCATCCTGATATCGACATAATCCGTCAGGAGGTCAAAAAACTCCCTGCAGAAGGCTATACCATTCTGGCATCCGGACCGCTTACGGCCAGCGATCTTGCCGCTGATTTAGCCCGTCTTACAGGTACTGAGCATCTCGCTTTTTACGATGCCATTGCGCCCATTGTTAGTGCAGAGTCGTTAAATCGCGACATCATCTACCAGGCATCAAGGTACGACGACGGTCCAGGGGATTATCTCAACTGTCCTTTCAGCCAGCAAGAGTATGAACGCTTTATCCAGGCCCTGGCTGCTGCCGATAAGGTGCCCTTAAAAAGTTTTGAAAAAAAGAAATATTTTGAAGGCTGCCTGCCCATTGAAGTTATGCTGGAAAGGGGTGACGACACTTTACGTTTCGGCCCCATGAAACCGGTTGGCCTGCCAGACCCGCGCACCGGCCAAGATCCTTACGCTGTAGTTCAACTGCGCATGGAAGATAGGGAGGGTAGTCATTATAACATGGTTGGTTTTCAAACCAAACTTACCTACCTGGCTCAAAAAGAGGTTTTTCGCCTCATCCCTGGCATGGAAAAAGCTGATTTTATCCGGCTTGGCTCCATTCATCGCAACACCTTTGTCTGTGCCCCAAAGGTGCTTCTTTCCTCGTTGCAGCTTAAAGAGCATCCCCACATTCTTCTTGCCGGCCAGATCAGTGGCGTTGAGGGATATGTGGAATCCACTGCCATGGGTATCCTTGCCGGCCGTAATGCTGCCCGCCTTGTCCAGGGCCTGCCACCTCTTATGCCCCCTGCAGGCACTGCCCACGGTGCCCTGATTCGTCATCTCACAGAGCCAGTCAGCAAGCATTTCCAGCCTTCAAATGTCAACTACAGCCTCTTTCCTCCTTTTGACAAAAAGGCCTTTCGTGCTACTCAACCCGAACTGCCCCCCCTGCCAAACAAACGACGCAGGCGCTCTCGCATTTCCAAAAGAGACAAGGCAGCATTTCGCAGTGAGCAGGCTCTTACCATCATGAAAGAGTGGCTTGCCACGTCTACAATCTAGACTAACTGCCTACCACTCCTTCCTTGACAAGCCGCTCTTCTTTTTTAGATACTGAAAAGATAGATCATCAGTCATAAGAATGTTGTTGTTCCATTGGTTTACGCCTAACCAGGGATTGACACCGGAGCCCTATGAACGAAAAACATAAAGCGACGCTCATCGTCAGCCTCATCATAACCCTTTTGGCTATCTCCCTTGTCTGGCAGGGAATAAGTCAACATGGTCAAATTCTTGATAACCAAATAGAGGCGGCAGAGACCGAGCTTAAGAACTCCATCACTACCATGGAGACCTTTTCTTTCGCTCCGTACCGCAACCGCATCAAAAACCTGCTCCAGACAAGCCCGAACATTGTTGCGGCATTTGCAGCCCGTGATCGCGATTTATTGCATAAGTTGAGTTTACCCAAGTACAGGGCTTTAAAAAGAGAGAACAGATTTTTTACAGTTATGCATTTCCATCTTCCGGATGGCAAAACCTTTCTCCGCCTTCATAAACCGGAATTTTACGGTGATGATCTCACACTAATCCGGCCCATGATCACCGCCACCCATAAAGACCATAAACCAAGCTCAGGCTTTGAGGTTGGTCGCTATGGCCCTTTTTTTCGTGTTGTTGAACCCGTTTTCCACAAAGGTGCCTATGTAGGAGCCATGGAATTTGGCATTCTGGCCCATCAGGTTCTAGAACTTATTGAGAAGAAAAAAGGCCTTATAGTGACTGCTTTTTTTCATAAAGATTCTTTAAAGAAATCTTTTCTTTTTAATAAGGCCAGCGTCCGTCTCATCGGTAATTTTCAGGTTGTCACCCATAACAAGGAGATATTTTACCAGCTCCCCACTGATATCAACTTTTCCTCTTCCTCTCAGCGTTTGGAAATTGATAACCGCAATTACATTCTCCACACCCGACCCATTTTTAGAAATTTTCAACAAAAGAACATTGGCGGCGTTCTTGTCCTCCAGGATATTACCGAAACTATTAACAGCAAAAAGGCCTATCTTCTTAAATCGATTACCTTCAGCGCTTTTATGCTGGTTTTGACTCTCGCTGTTGTCTATTTCTATTTTAGCAAGGTTATGGGGGCAATACTGCGCCAGATTGCCGAACGTGTTAGAACCGAAAAAGCATTGCGCATCAGCGAATCACGCTTCCGCATTCTTGTCCATGATTTGCCGAATATTGCCGTGCAGGGCTATGACAAAAACCGCAAAGTCGTTCTCTGGAATAAAGGCAGTGAACGCCTGTACGGTTATACTCAGGACGAAGCTTTAGGACAAAAAATCGAAGATCTAATCATCCCTGAAGAGATGCGGTCCGGTGTCATCTCGGCAATTAACGGCTGGATAGATCTTGGTATTCCCATTCCCTCCAGCGAACTAACTCTGCGCAATAAAAACGGGGAGGCTGTTCCTGTTTTTTCCAGCCACACACTAACCTATAAGCTAAAAGATGAGCCTGAATTATACTGCGTGGATGTCGACCTGAAAGAGCTTAAAGATGCGCAGGCAAAACAATCATTAATGGAGCAACAGCTGGGCCGTGCCCAAAAAATGGAGGCCATCGGCCTGATGGCCGGCGGCGTTGCCCATGACCTCAATAACATTCTCTCTGGTATTGTCAGCTACCCAGAACTTCTTCTCATGCAGCTCCCACCCAAGAGTCCCATGCGTAAATCCCTTGAGACTATTAAAGAGTCCGGGGCAAGAGCTGCCGCTGTGGTGGCAGACCTTCTCACTGTGGCCCGTGGTGCCGCCAAAACCACTGAAATTGCTAACCCAAATGATTTCATAAAGACTTACCTGGAGTCGCCAGAATACAATGAACTTGAACGGCGCCACCCACATATCGAGATAATTTCCAAACTTCAGTCTGATCTAAAAAATATCCGCTGTTCCGGTGTTCATGTCATGAAGGCCATAACCAATTTGATGAATAATGCTGCCGAAGCAATCCGCGAAAAAGGCACCATTACCATGACCACCTGTATGGTCAAGATCCAAGACTTTTTTGCCCTTGAGCATGATATCGAACCCGGTGAATACTGCCTGCTATCAATTTGTGATAATGGCCCCGGCATCGATTCAAATGACTTAGCCCGCATCTTCGAGCCCTTTTTCACTAAAAAAATCATGGGCCGGAGCGGTACAGGACTCGGTCTTGCTGTGGTTTGGAATACCATGAAGGATCATGGCGGTGTTGTTATTGCTGAAAGCTCTGAGCAGGGGTGTTGTTTCAACCTCTATTTTCCCGCTTCTGATGAAGATCAAATACTCACAGATCAAGAGGAAAACCTGTCTGATTTCCAGGGAAATGGTGAAACAATCCTTATCGTTGACGACGATAAGCAGCAGCGCGTTATTGCTGAGAGGGTTCTCAACCTCATGGGCTATAAACCCATATCAGTCTCCTCAGGAGAAAAATCCATTGAATATCTGCAAAATAACAAGGTTGATCTTGTAGTGCTCGATATGATTATGGACCCTGGAATGAACGGCAAAGAAACCTACAGCGAAATTCTCAAACTTCACCCGGGCCAGAAGGCGATCATTGCCAGTGGTTTTTCACAAAGTGAAGAGGTGAACGACACCCTGGTAATGGGAGCCGGCCAATATGTGAAAAAGCCATACACCATGGCTCAGCTTGGACAGGCAGTCAAAAAAGAACTTTTAAAAGAGGGAAAGGCCGAGCCACCTTCTCCTTAAAACTTTTACTCTTTACTCCGTTCGTTTCACTTTAAGAAGGTTGTTGACGAACAAAAGTAAGCAGGTCTTTCTCGGAAGATGCTTCATCATAACGATAACCTGAGCTGGTAAACCCTTTCAGATCTTCAGGATTATCAATCTTCTGCCTGATAATAAAATCAGCCATCATTCCCCGCGCTCTTTTAGCAAAAATTGCTACTACCCTGACCTTTGCATCTTTAATTTCTTTAAAAACGATGTTTAGCAATTCTCCAGCCAGTTTTTTCTTATTCACCGCCTTAAAATACTCTTGGGAGGCGAGATTCACTACGACCTGGACATCCTGTTCGATCAAATCTCTATTGATTTCTTCAGTTATGTGCTGTCCCCAGAATTCATAAAGATTATCCCCCCTTTTATTAGTCATTTTTGTCTTCATCTCAAGGCGATAAGGCTGGATGAGATCTAAAGGACGGAGACAGCCATAAAGCCCTGAGAGAATACGAAGATGGCCTTGGGCGTATTCAAAATCAGCAGGGGAGTACTGCTCGACCTCCATAGCACCGTAAACATCACCGGTGAAAGCGCAAAGAGCCTGCTTACTGTTTTGAGGAGTAAAAGGCAGGGTAAATTTTTTAAAACGCTGGACATTGAGCTCAGCAATCCTCTCACTCACACCCATCAGCTTCTGGAGAGCTTGGGTGTCATATGAGCGCAGGTCTGCAAGCAAAAGCTCAGAGTGACTCAAAAGTCTTGGCATGGTGTAAGCATCTGTACAGGTCGGGCATTCAAAATCCTGGCCCTTAGAGGGGGAGAGAAGAGTTATCATCAATAGCACCTAAATTATTTTGACAACAGTGGCAGCATGCAAATAATTACAAAAATGTTTAAAAAACTGATACCATACCTACATTTATGTGTAGCCATCAATACAGAAGCGAAGCAGAAAAATCCTTTAAATACAACGCGTTACAAGGAAAACAAAGCACAAAAACAAACATGAACAATTCGTGGCACAGTTCTCGCTTTACCTTGATCATATACTATGCTATTGGTGCTCACCTCGCACCCAAACATCTATAAGGACTACTCCGCAAGGAAATTTTCCAAAGGATTCCGACCAACCATGGCCTTACTCACCGACACCATGTTCTCTTTGCTTGACCAGAAAGGACCTTTTGCCTCTCTGGCAACGCCGCTTGCCAATCGCCTTTTTTCGCCGGGCAGCAGAGACATTGTCAAACGACTTAAAAATACCAACGAACTGACAAAGCACAGAGTCCTTCGCAACCAGGTTTTTGATCTTCTTGATGTCACCTCCTTTGCCGAGATACAGAACCTCATCCATGACGATGACCGGCGCAGAAAAGTCAGCCACAGGGCATATGGCCTCATAGGCAACATGTTTGGCATCAATGGCACGGAACGGGAAATAATCGCAACTGTAAACAGTTATTCCAGAACCGCAGACGGCGTTATTCGCTACCTCAAAAGCAAAGTTTTAAATAGGTACGCCTCTCATATTGAGATGACAAACGAGGTGGATGCTATTTCATGCCCTGTTGAGTTACTTCTCATTATTTTTGATGACCGATACCACCAGAAGGCCCGCTTTGAGGCAAAACGCAAACTTTTGCTTATGAACCTGGCAGGGTCAATCGACCAGCGCGAAAGAGAGACTGAAACCGAAGAAAAATTTGCCAACTTCCTCCAGTTTCTCAATAAACATGTGTGGCTTGCTGATGCAAAAATCGGCGAACTTGAGCTTGTTTACCTGTTAAGCGATCATAGGCCTGAAGACTTCTCGTGCACAAAGCATAAGCTGTTGACACGAGCTGAAGGGGAAAAAGTAAGCCTGAAAAAAGGGCAGAAGCTGACACTTCTTAAAAGACGTCGTTTTGAATGCCAGGGCAAAGAACTCCCTATCTATGTCTCTATCCGCAAGAAAGCTCCTGAGGCCAAGGTGCTGAAGCTGCTGAGAAAAGGTGAGGAAAACCCTGCCGTGGCTGTTGATGATGAGCTTGGTCTTATGGGAGTTCTCGACCATCTGCCGGATGTCAAACTCTTCCAGAGTCATCTGACAAGGAGTGCTATTGCCGCAAACTCCTTCATGGTGCTTGAAGACATCTCAGACTCTCTCACCACTGGCAAGGGGCACCGCAATAAAAACATAGGTAGCTCCACATCAACCAGAATGCTCAAGTTTTTTGCACGGATGGGAGGGATGCGGGTAGAGTTTATTGTCCACACCAATGAGAGCTACCTTGACTATATTTACAAACGGGATGTTGCCCATGACGAGTACGAGGTAAAACGTATTTTCGACTCAGGCACTGCCGGTCTACTCTTCCCTCCCGACATCTACTTTCTCGACATGAAAAAGGCCCGGGAGGATCAAATTTCCTGGTTCAGGGCCCAGATTGAAAACAGTTGACCGGGTGATGGCCCGGTCAACCTATTGAGCCGTGGCTAGCATCAAAGCTTGAAGACATCTCAGACTCTCTCACCACTGGCAAGGGG
>SWCD01012491.1_pt1 | contig 18464 bp, 14 predicted proteins | sample 4693011 | NCBI WGS metagenome assembly SWCD01 (sample SAMN10267278, study PRJNA491770) | bioreactor metagenome | isolation source: DHS bioreactor inoculated with marine | place: Japan: Omine Ridge, Nankai Trough | reverse complement strand
CTTCTTATATTAATTTCAATCAACTTTTCTGCAAGCGTCTCCCCGATGTTGGGCAGATCGATTAAGCTTTTCATAACAAATCCTTTTTATCCAATTTGAATTTTACCTCATAATATCTGGCGGTTTAATGGCAGAGTATACAGTTTTAGCAGAAAACGATATTCAGGAAATCACTAAAGAATTTTTCAAATGTTAAAAGATGAATTTAGAATTTTGATCAAATAAATATTTTAAAGGTATCTAATCTTAAAATTTCGAAAACTTTAAGGCAATCTTAATCCGTGACATAGCTTCAAATGCTATAATCTCTTTATTGAATTCGATTAATTCCATTTAGACTCAAAGACCTCGAAGAGAAATTAATGTCCGATTTTGTTCATTTGCATGTTCATACTCAATATTCATTGCTAGATGGATTCAGCCATATTGACAAACTGATGAAGCGTGCAAAAGAATTAGAAATGCCCGCATTAGGCATTACAGATCATGGCACAATGTTCGGGGTAATAGATTTTTTCAATGCAGCCCAAAATGAAGGAATTAAACCGATCATCGGGGTAGAGGCTTATCTTTCCAAGCGGGGAATGAAGGATAGAGATGGGCAATTAGATCGTAGTTCAACCCATTTATTACTCTTAGCAGAAAATATGACCGGTTATAAAAACCTGCTCAAGATTTCATCTGCAGCCCAGCTGGAAGGATTTTATTATTCCCCCAGAATCGATCACGATTTTCTAGCCCAACATTCTGAAGGAATCATATGTACTTCGGGATGTATGGGTGCAGAGATTCCCCAATCCCTTTTAAAAGATAATCCAGAAGAAGCCAAAAGGAAGTTAGATTGGTATTACGATGTATTTGGTCCTGAGAATTTTTTCTTGGAATTACAAAGCCATGACATTCCTGAGATTCCTAAATTAAACAAAGACTTGCTTGCTCTTGGGGAACGATATAAAGCAAATTATGTCGCTACAAATGATGTCCATTATGTCGATCAATCTGATGCTCGATTACAGGACATCATGCTTTGCGTTCAAACAGGCAGCCTGCTAAATGATCCTAAACGAATGCGCATGAGTGATAATTCCTATTACCTCAAACCCGCATCGGAAATGAAGACCTTATTTGCCAATGTTCCTGAAGCAATTAGCAATAGCCTTTTAATCGCTGAACGCTGCAATGTGGATCTGAGCACTGATGGTTATGTACTGCCTGAATTTGAAGTCCCAGATGGTTTCACCGATAAATCATATTTACGAAACTTTGCGATAAAGGTCTTGAGATGCGCTATGGTACACATCATCAAGATCAGGTTATCCAGGACCGTCTGGAATATGAATTAGGCATCATTGATGAGATGGGATTCAACGCCTATTTCTTGATTGTTTGGGATCTCTGCCAGTTCTCTCAACGAGAGGGGATTTGGTACAACGCTCGAGGTTCAGCAGCAGGGTCCATTGTCGCGTATGCACTAGAAATAACATTGGTCGATCCCATCGAGCACGAATTAATATTTGAGCGTTTTCTAAATCCAGGTCGTGTGTCCATGCCCGACATTGATCTTGATTTCCAAGATGATCAACGCTACAGACTACTTGAATACACCGCTCAGAGATATGGTGAAGACAAAGTAGCTTCGATCATCACATTTGGAAAACTGAAAGCCCGTGCTGCAGTGCGGGATGTTGGTCGTGTGATGGATATCCCACTTTCTGAAGTGGACAAGATCGCAAAAATGATTCCCTCAATGCCATTAAATGTGACCATTGATAAAGCGTTAGAAACCACTCAGGACCTGATGAACGAATATCAGAGCAAGGGCTATGTAAAGATTTGCTGGATAACGCTCGGCAAGTAGAGGGCTCTCTCCGCAACGCGGGCACCCATGCCGCTGGCGTGGTGATCACCGACAAGCCCGTTGTTGAATATATCCCGCTCCATCGTCCTACTGGGGCTTCTGCGGAAGACACACCCATTAAAACCGTCACCCAGTTTGAAATGTCAACCATCGATGCCCTCGGTTTACTAAAAGTTGACTTTTTAGGTCTCTCCACGCTGACCATTATGCAAAGATGCACCGACATGATCAAAGAAAGGCATGGGATTGAGCTTAATATAAATAATATTCCATTAGATGACGAAGAAACTTATAAACAACTTGGTTTAGGAAACACCGCTGGCGTATTTCAATTAGAAGGAACGGGAATGACAAGGTGGGTAATGGAGATGAAACCCACAACACTTCCCAATGTAATCGCCATGGTTGCTCTTTATCGCCCTGGCCCGATGGAATTTATTCCTTCCTATGTCAGGCGTATGCATGGAAAAGAAGAGATTACGTATACACATGAACTCTTAGAACCCATTCTGAAAGAAACTTATGGCATTACTGTTTATCAAGAACAGATCATGTACACCGCCATGAATGTCGGTGGTTACACGGCTTCGGAAGCAGATTTTCTTCGCAAAGCTGTTGCAAAGAAAAAAGAAAAAGATCTCCTAAAGAATAAAGAGAAATTTATTGAGGGAGCTGGTAAGAACGGTGTCTCACGAGAAATTTCAGAAAAAATATTTGCTGACTGGGAAGCTTTTGCGAAATACGGTTTCCCTAAGGGCCATGCAGCAGATTATGCGGTTATTGCTGTAGAGACCGCATATCTAAAAACTCATTATTCTGTGGAATATATGGCGGCATTACTGTCTGTCTACCAGTCCAATTCCGACAAAGTGGCGTTCTATGCAGCAGATTGCAGAAATATGGGCATTGAAGTGCTTAGCCCAAGCATCAACGAAAGCAAATGGGAATTCACTATTGAAGATTTAGAAGAGGGTAACTCCAATGTGAGATTTGGAATGGGGGCGATAAAGAATGTTGGAAAAGGGCCAGTTGAGGCATTGATAGAATCTCGAAAAGAAGGAAAATTTGAAGATCTAACCGATTTAGCCAATCGGGTGGATCTCAGAAAAGTTGGCAAAAGAGCTTTAGAATCCTTGATAAAAGCTGGAGCCTTGGACGAATTTGGCCCGAGAATGGCTTTACTACAAGTAATGGAAAGAGCGATTTCTATTAGCTCAACGCAATTCCAGGCTGCAGAGGAAGGGCAGTTATCATTTTTTGGCGCAGATAGTGGGATTGTACAAAAAATTGAGATTCCAAAAGTCGATCCAGACTATAACAAACGCGAACAACTAAATTGGGAAAGAGAATTGGTTGGATTATTTATTTCAGACCATCCTTTGCGCCCGGTGATGGAAGACTTAAAAAACATAGTTTCTCACTTCTCCAGTCAACTTGCCCATACCGAAGATCAACAAAGGGTCAAAGTTGCGGGTATGGTATCTCGAATTCGTCCCCATATAACAAAGAAGGGGGATCAAATGGCCTTTGTCGCCTTAGAAGATACGCACGGCATCATGAATTTGGTAATTTTCCCCCGTACTTGGAAAGAAGTACAAGAATTAATGGAATATGACAAAGTCGTGATCGTTGATGGAAAAATTGATGCCCAGAGTGGGGAACCTAAGATTTTGGTAGATAAAGTGAGCACGAATGCTGAATATCTAAAACCATTTGAAGATAAACCGATCGATCAAAATAAATCAATGCAAATTGAGCAGCAGAAGCAATTTGTCAAAGAAAACAGTACAAAAGAGTATAAAACACCTGAAAGTTCAAAATCAGTAAAAAAATCTTCCCCGAATGATATTTTCGATCCTACCAACGATGATCTGGATCTTTCTAATTTGCCCCCTCAACCAGATGCATTTCCTATCGGTTGGGACGAAGAATTCGGGACAGTTTCTACCGCCTCTGAAAAAGAAGCTCCACAAAAAGAAGCTCCACAAAAAGAAGCTCCACAAAAAGAAGCTCCACAAAAAGAAGCTCCACATAAAAAAGCAAATATTTCAGGGGAATCCCTTTCTAAAAAAATCGACTCAGAGCCAAATAATTTTGACCAGAAGGACCATGATTTAGCTCCAGCACCAGAGATTAAGAAAGAGCTAAGTGTTGTTGAATTAAAAAATGAAGGACCTGCCCAGGAACCCGAACAAGCAAGTAAGCGTAAGACGGAAGTTGTAGAAGGAGTAGATATTGGGAAGGTTGAAAATAATTTCAACCCTGCTCCCCCTGTGCCAATGGTTTTGCCGCCCAAACAGCCCGATATTCCTGTCCCAGCCATAGAAGGAAAACCAAGATTGGCGACTATCGTATTACGGAACTTTGCAGATTTATCTCGAGATAATTTGAGAATGCGCAGGGTTCATGGCATGTTGATCAGCTATCCTGGAATTGACCGATTTGCGTTTTATGTGATTGAAAGAGAGCGCGGATATCGCATTGAGTTCCCCAATGACACCACTCAGATCAGTTCAGAAATGATCGACCGCATTGAAGCAATCGTAGGAAAAGAAAATGTGATCATAGAAGAGATCACATATCAATAAAAACAAATAATGTTTTGGGGAATATATCAAATTATAATGCTAGCCGTCAATTAATTGTGTAAACAAATGTTCCTCTACGGGGGTTTCGCCAGACGGATCCCATACATAGACCCAATCTCCAATTTCTGCCCAATTATATAACCATTCCGCATCCGCAAATGATAAATTTGCACAGCCATGTGAAGATTGATAACCTAAATGATCGTGCCAATATTCTCCATGGAAGGCTCGAGCTTCATCAAAATACATCGACCAAGGCACGCCTTGTAAATAGTAACGATCTGAACCATTATCCTCTACCCCGCCGCCCATCGATGTGCTTTCCACTTTATCAAAAATTTTGAATAAACCGGGACGGGTGAAATATCTATCAGACCCGCTCGTCGTTAAAGTGGCAAATACCAATGTTGAATTTTCATATACAGCAGTCGTTTGTTCAAACAAGTTCAATTCGATCCACCGACCATTCTTCACCCCTTCTGGAGGAGTTTCATTTGGAAATACTAATGCCACCCAGCGTTGGTCTACCCATTCATCAATGCCGATCTGATACCAATCATATCCGCCTATATTTACTGTATCAAATACTTCAATGAGTTCATAACGAGTTAGCGTTTGTCCTGATTTTGGAGAGCCCCAACCAGGACCCCTGAAGGTTTCAGCAGGATACAATACCCATCCAAATGGGCGAATTGGGGTCAAACCATTGGTTACAACACCTCTAAATGACGTAGGAGTAACTTCTCTTAGCACATCCGCACCTTTTAGCCATGTGCCATTTTCCAAAAGATAATAAGATTTGCCCCCAATGTCTTCACGATATTGAAATGTAGCAAAACTGAACCCACCAGGGAAATTTCCATCCGATGTTTCACTATTGATCGCTTTATCCAAAGAATAATATATCTTTAAATTTGCTTCCCCATCCAGCCATATGTATTTCTTATCTGACTGCCCATATTCTTCTTCAGTCGCCAGATATCGATTCGGAATGGTGCTGATGGATTCTTCTACACCCGCTCGAGTAGTTTGATATGCCGCGGAACCAAAAATTAAACATTCTGGGGAATCATTCTCTAAATACACCCCCGGGAGACATAATGCTTCAGCATTGGATTCCGCGAACTCAGATCCCTCAAAAGCCAATCCTGGTTTGGGGACAATTACAAGCAGTATAGTAATCAATAATCCAATTAGTATTTTTTTCATAAAGACCATCTCATTCTAATAAATTTGATGAGTTCAGGCAAGCTAAGCTTACTTTGATAAGTGCCACTATTTTGCCTTATTGATACTGTTCAATAAATTCTTTTAAAGCGGGTCCGGGATCAATATTTGTCTGCAGTTCGTTATGTCCAACCACCAAGCTGAATCCCCACCGGGTTTGAATATCATCGATCAATATCGCAAGTGCATCTAGCTGGGCTTCAGAAAAAGGTTCCCAAAATTCGTATCGATACCTTCCAATGGGATCAAAATCATCAAAAACGAAAGGAGTTCCTTCAAATTCTATTCCAAATTTATCTGATAGCACATCCGGGTTTTTATCTCGAAATACCAATGGTCCAGCATTCACGATTTCTATCCCAATTGATCGGGTAGCGGGGCGAGTGTAATTTCCATTTTCATCGTAGACCAACGGAGCCTCTGGAAGACAATTAACTGCTGGATTGCCATAGCAACTCACATGATTTGCCACATAACTTTCTGGGAGTAACTGAATGATCGTCCCATCACGTTCGATAAAATAATGAGCACTTGTGCCGCTATTCGGTTCTCTAAAATGGGATAAAGAGCCTTCGTGATTGGCTAAACTTCCTGTGTAATGCAGGACGATTGCCTCAGGATCATTGTTTTTGTCAAAATGACATACTGGCTTTACGATCACCGGCGACGATAAGAGAGCCAGAGCTGTAGGACTTAAATCAGTGGGAAAAGCGACGCTAGCTAGATAATTTATATCTAACACCTTGTTGTAATTTGAGAGGCAATAATACGTATATTGAAAATATGGATCAACTCCAGGTTCATTGGTTTCCAATTCTGCAGGATCTGTCGGGGTTGCAAAAACTGGAGTAGGGCCAGGTTCAACTGTCTCAGTTGCAATGAGCGTGATTGCTTGTCCAGTCATCTCTGCAATTTCTGAATCTGATACCTCAATAGCTTGATAAATCAACTCTGGGAAAGTAGACCCAAAATAGGGACCAGCAGTCGTAATTTCTGGGTAAAAGTTATCGCCAGAATACGGATAATAGCTAGGAATCTCCCAAAATAGTTGGCTGCCAAATTCAATCGACCGATCCTGAAATTCAGGCCAACCTCCAAACCCACCACTATAGCCCAACGGCGTTAAGATTCCTCCAGGGTTTTCCGGCACTGAATCAAAGGGATAGGCAAATAAATCGATTGAATGTCCTAATTTCTCTTCAATGATTTGTTTTGAAGCCCCCGCGTCCTGACTAGCATAGGCTTTCGTGATTTCCGCGTAATCAGGATGATCCACTCCATGACTGCCGACGGTGATCAGCCCTTCTGCTTCCCAATCGATTAAGTCTTGCCAACAAATTCTATCTTCAGGATGTGAACAATCATCTGTAAATGAAGGAGTAATAATAAAGAATAATGCATGAAACCCATTTTTTCGCAAGGCAGGAATTACAATATTGGCATATTCATCATACTTGGGTACCCCGAGATCAAACCTTAAGACGACTGAATTTTTTGATGGCTGATACGTGCCTCCAATAAAGGATAATACTTCACTACCGGTCAAGGTATTAAAATAATTTTCTTTTAACCATTCGATCTGGTCAATAAACCAATCCTCGGTCATTTTTACATTTTCCCCACCAAAATACGTCGGGTTATGGTATTCCAGTACCGGGATCCGCCATGCTAATGGCCCTGGGGTGGGGGATAGAGTAGGGATTATTGTTTCTGTGGGCTGGGGAGTGTTTGGAATCGCTGTTTGGGTTGGCGTTCCTGTTGCTTGTAGTGTGGGGACGCTGGTATTTGATAAGGTTGGGGAAAGATCATTTTCCTTATTGCTTTGACATCCAATAAGGAGAATGCTAAAGACCAGAAAAATAATGACGACCCATTTATTATTGATGTCAGAATGATTGATTTGCATTCGCTAATTGTAACCTTTGTTGACTTCAATAATGTCGGGAACTTATTAATAAATAATACCGGTGCTTAATGTGAATAAGAAAAAAAATATTTATAAATTATAATATCTGGACTAACTTTTTGGAGAAAAAATGAAATCGAAATGGCTTAGATTCTTTGCGATTAATTTATTTATTGCACTAATCATCATCACCTTATGGTCAATGGTAAATTCTGAAGGGAATGCAGATCAGATCACCCAAAATCAGACAGAAAATATAACTGAGTTGACTGAGGTTCCAAAATCAGACTTGATAAAGAGTGAAGAGATTGATTGGGATAACAGAGATTTTTTTCGTGCTGGATTAACCTTAGACGCTCAAAGTGCCCTGGATAATCTTCCCAATGCAAGTATTTATCATATAGCAATAAGTATTCCAGATTTAATTGAAAACGGCATATCCGGTGATCTTACAGTTCGTTATACCAATGATGAAGATACAGATTTAAACGAAATATATTTCCGCACTTTTCCAAATTATAACGGGGGTCGAATTGAGATCGATAACATTAAAGTAAATGGAGTTCAAGCCACTGGAAAATTTGAAAGTGAGGAAACTGCATTTAAGATTCCCCTGACCCATAGCCTCAAACCCAATCAGTCGGTGATTATCTCCATGGATTTTGACCTCCTAATCCCCACTGAAATGGGGGGTAACTATGGCTTATACGGTTATTTTGACGATATTTTGGTTCTGGATACTTTTTATCCGGTCATCGCCGCATATGATCAAAACGGTTGGTATAAACAAATTCCACAAGCAAATGGCGATCTTAGTTATCAGGATGTGAGTTTTTATATCGTCAATGTCAAGGCCCCTGCTCATATGCTTTTCGCTGCATCCGGTATTGAAATTGAATATTCAAAATCCTCCGGAAGACAAAGTTTAGTTTACGCGGCGGGTCCCGCTCGAGATTTTTATATTGCTGGCAGTGAAAAATTTACAAAACAATCGGAACAGTTCGGGGAGATCACGATTAATAGCCTGACCTTCCCTGAATTTGCTATACATCAGCAATATGCTATTGATAACGCCATTCAAGCCTTGAAAATTATAGGGAATAGATTCGGAAATTATCCCTATACCGAATTTGATGTATTAAGTTCGCCAATGCAAGCATTAGGCATTGAATACCCTGGAGTGACATCGATATCCATTGAAGAATATGAGACCAATGGAACTATGTATGGATTGCCTACCCGATCGATGTTGGAAACAACTATTGCCCATGAAGTAGGCCACCAATGGTTTTATAATGGCGTCGGAAATGATCAACAAAATGAACCTTGGCTCGATGAATCGCTAACCCAATATTCCACATATTTATATTATGTGGATGCCTATGGTCAAACTAGTGCCAATGGTTTCTTAGACTCTTTTACCTCCAGATGGGAAAGGGTGGATAATGCAGATATTCCAATTGGCATGCCTGCAGGAAATTATAGCGGGGCGGAATACGGGGCAATCGTTTACGGCAGAGGCCCTCTTTTTTTCTATGAATTGGAAAATTTGATTGGTCAGGATATGCTTTCCTCCGCAATTGAAAAATATTATCAAGATAACCTTTGGGGCACGACCAATGTTCAAACAATTCGAGACTATATTGAAGCGGAATGTAATTGTGATCTTGGTCTGTATTTCGATAACTGGATTTATGAAAATTAATATTTGAAGAATATACTCTCTCATACTAACTGTGAATTAAATGACTTTACCCCAAACTTGACCCAAGGTTTAGGTTATGGCATAATCAGACATCGTAATAATGAAAACGATGATGGAAACGAGTAAACTTTATCTGATCTGATAGCGAACCTGGGAGAGTGGAAGCCGGGTCTGGTCAAAAAGTTGAAAATCCTTCCGGAGTGCAAATTGAACGGCAATATCGTTGCCAATTAGAGGAGCCGGGGTTCGTCCCTCGTTAACCAAGACGCAGCATTCGAAGTAAGAAAATTATGGATGCTGACCGAGAGTCTGTGAATAACAGGAACCGGGGTGGTACCGCGGAGTGGAAATTTTCCTTCGTCCCTGATTGGGATGGAGGTTTTTTTGTTTAAACCTCATATCAATAAGAGACAAGAAATACATCATCGATAAATGGAGTTTTTATGTTCAAAGCCGTATCTTCAAAACTTGATGTCAATCAAATGGAATTGGCAGTGCTTAAATTTTGGCAGGATAAAGAGATATTTAAGCGTGTCACTGAAATGAGGGAGGGCGGGCCCGAGTACGTATTTTATGAAGGTCCTCCTACCGCAAATGGTTTGCCAGGTGTACACCATGGGTTAGCGCGTGCATTTAAAGACCTCTTCCCAAGATATAAAGTAATGAAAGGTTTTCATATTAGTCGACGGGGTGGTTGGGATACCCATGGTCTCCCCGTAGAAATTGAAGTTGAAAAGAAATTAGGTTTTAAAAACAAACAAGATATTGAAGATTATGGCATAGATAAGTTTAATGAATTATGTCGACAATCGGCCTTTGAATACATCCAGGAGTGGGAGAGATTTACTGACCGTCTAGGATTTTGGGTGGATTTTGATTCTGCATATGTGACATATAAAAACGAATATATGGAATCCGTTTGGAATATATTAAAAACCTTTTGGGATCAAGACCTTCTTTACCAAGGGTTTAAAGTCGTACCTTATTGCCCACGATGTGGCACGCCTCTTTCAGATCATGAAGTCTCTCTCGGGTATAAAGATGTCGAAGACCCTTCAATATTTGTTCGATTCCCCTTATTGGACGAAGAAGGAACATCACTCTTAGTTTGGACCACTACACCCTGGACATTGCCAGGAAATGTCGCAGTAGCAGCGCATGCGGATGAAGAATATGTCAAGATTGAGCGAAATCATAATGGTGGCACCGAAAAATTAATCTTAGGGAAAGCTCTGATAGAAAAGGTTTTTGGTGATGAAGAGGTAACAATTTTAGAAAGCTTCAAAGGGAAAAAACTAAGTGGATTGCGATACAAACCCCTCTTCACATTTTTACCTTTAGAAAAAGATGCCCATTATGTATTAATGATGGATTATGTCACTATGGAAGATGGATCCGGCTTAGTTCATACTGCGCCAGCATTTGGTGCCGAAGATATGGAAGCAGCCAATCAATATGATTTGCCAGTATTAATGCCTGTAAAAGAAGACGGCACCTTCGTCCAAGAAGTGCGGCCTTGGAGTGGAAAATTTGTAAAGGATGCAGACCCTGAGATCATCCAAGATTTAGAAAATCGTGGGTTAATGTTCAATGTCAAGGTATATTCCCATTCATATCCTTTCTGTTGGCGATGTGACACCCCTTTGCTCTATTATGCCCGTGGTACATGGTTTATCCGCACATCCAAATATAAAGATCGTCTTGTAGAATTAAATAAAACAATTAACTGGGTGCCAGATCATATTAAAAATGGTCGATTCGGCAATTGGCTAGAGAATAATATCGATTGGTCCCTGGGACGTGAACGTTATTGGGGAACTCCCTTGCCGATCTGGCAATGCGGAGATTGTAATCATCAAGTTGCCGTGGGGTCTTTAGCTGAACTGTCCCAATATACCGGTCAGGATATGTCGGAGCTAGATATGCATCGGCCTTACGTTGATGATGTGCATTTTGATTGCCCAGAATGCGATGCAAAACATAAAATGCAACGGGTACCCGAATTGATCGACGTGTGGTTTGATTCAGGAGCGATGCCTTACGCCCAATGGCATTTCCCGATGGAAAATAAAGAAAAATTTGACGAGCAATTTCCGGCTGATTATATCTGCGAAGCAGTAGACCAGACTCGCGGTTGGTTCTATTCACTTCATGCCATTGGCACCTTATTCACGGACTCAGTTGCTTTCAAAAATGTGATTTGTTTAGGGCATATCTTGGCGGAAGACGGAAGTAAAATGTCCAAATCTCGTGGAACCGCAGTGGATCCATGGGATGTGTTTGATAACCAAGGGGCAGATGCCTTCAGATGGTATTTATATACTGCCAGCCCTCCTGGTAACGCACGCCGCTTTTCCTTAGGTCTAGTTGAGGATGTTGTCAAGAACTTTACCCTTACACTCTGGAATGTGTATTCCTTCTTTGTGACCTATGCAAATTTGGATGGCTGGAAACCTGATTCGAATATCGAGCCAGAATATAACGAAATGGATCTATGGTTGCGTTCTTCCTTGCATGCTCTCACCAGAGATGTTTCGGAAGCCATGGAAAACTATGATGTCATTGGAGCGACTCGGCCGATAGAAACTTTTGTAAATGAGCTTTCTAACTGGTATCTCCGCCGATCACGAAGACGTTTCTGGAAAAGCGAATCTGATTCCGATAAGCATGCTGCCTATGCAACCTTGCATGAAGCTTTGGTGATGATAGCAAAACTTTTGGCCCCAACAATGCCCTTCATTGCAGAGGAGCTTTACCAAAATTTGGTTTTATCTGCTGGTGATCAAGCAGAAGAATCTATTCATATGGCAGAATGGCCTGCGTGGGACAAAGCGATTGTGAATGACACATTAAATAAAGAAATGTCATTGGTGATGAAGTTAGCTTCCTTGGGCCATGCAGCCAGAAATGCTGCAGCCCTGAAGGTGAGGCAACCCTTAGCTGAAGTTTCATTCTCTACGGGTTCGGCTCAAGAATCCAGGGTCATCAAAAAATATGCACAAATTCTTTCATCTGAATTGAATGTGAAGAAAGTAAGTTCTCTAGGTTCTGCTGGAGAAGCCGTGAGCTACAGCCTTAATCCTTTACCCAGACAATTAGGGTCAAAATATAAGGATCAGTTCCCCCAAGTTCGGAAAGCAATATTAGCTTTGGATGCCAAGGTTGCCGCTGAAACTTTGCTGGCTGAAAAACCTGTCGATGTAACTGTAAATGGCGAAGTATTACAAATATTGCCTGATGAAGTGGAGGTTCGTGCAGAAGCTAAATCAGGTCTCCGGGTTGCCCAAGATGGCGCATATCTGGCCGCACTTTCTACTCAGCTTACACCCGAATTGGTAAACGAAGGTTTAGCCCGTGAGTTTATTCGCCGGGTGCAGGATTTGAGAAAATCATCTGACTTTGAAATTTCGGATCGAATCAAGGTCTACTATCAAGCATCTAGTAAATTGGCGAAGGCTATTGAAGGTTTTGCAGACTATATCAAAGGGGAAGTGCTTGCCTCAGAGTTGTTGGCTGATACTCCACCCAACAATGCAAAAATGGGTGAAGAACCATTTGCCTTCGACGGGGAAGAGGTCACTATCGGCCTGGTAAAAATTTAGAATACATAATAAGTGGGCGAGATTTCAAGCGCCCACTTATTATGGGAATTGGTTGCAAATATTAGGGACGTAAGGCTCCCAGTGAATATCGCCATATATTGAAAATGATTCTAAACCACAATTTTCACCTCCTACCACTCCCACGATAACCCTGTAATTCCCTTGAGGAATATTGTTGAAAGTACTGATGCCAGGTTCAAGATAAAAAGTGAATTCATAATTTGTCTCAAGATTGATTAGAATCAGGTAAATGTCAGAATTTGAATTATTTATTGCGCTTACCCTTGCGACTACCAGGTTCGGAGTGGGGGGAGGTTCGAGAATAAGTAATGAATCGGTATTTAATTCAAATTTCACTGAAGCTAATCGAACCCATCCGGGATTTTCTAACCCGGAATCTATCGCTAGCCAGAACCCAGTAATATCTTGCCCAATAACTTCACACTCATCCCCCTCCACCACATATTGAGCAATTCTATAATTTGTTCCTGGTCCATTTCGAATAATCGTGCCATCAGTAATTATTTTAATCAATGGGATAAGAGTTGGGCTCGGGGAAGGAGTAATTTCTATTGTAGGAGTTATCGTAATTGTAGGATTTGGTGTGGGTAAACTCGCCAAATATGTAGCAGTAGCCCCCATGAATTTTTCGATTTTTTGTTCAATAAATTGGTTGGCAATTTCAGTTGAAGCAACACCAGTCATTACCATCATATTCTCGTTGTTACCGCATGATGATACAAGAACCACAACTATTAAACTAATTGACAGTAGTTTTAATTTCATAAATTTTAGTTTCCCTCTGAGTAATTTTACAATATTTTGAAGTAATTATAATCTAAATGCTGATATAATTGCTATTAATTAGTGGAGGTAATTGATGAGGAAAATAACTTTAAGCGTCTGTTTTACTATATTTTTCATATTTTTATTAGGTTGTAGTAGCACCAATGTTGATGCTGTTGCAACATACACATTTCAGACCCTTGATGCACAAGAATCAATTGAAAAATCCCTGGAGACGGAAGTGGCAGTGGGAATAATGGAGACTACTATAGCACTTGACCCAGATGCATTTGCAACGGTAACACCTACCAAAGGTCCACTGCCTACTTTGGTACCATGGCCCACTCCGATTCCAGATCCATTAAGAAATAGACGAATTAATATGGAGATTTTAATTGCGGAAATGTATATTACCGGAAAAGTGGATTCCCTAGAGGGAAAATATATACATATCGATGATATAAAAAAGTCATTGTCTAAAATTGATTATTACAATTGGGAACATTCTGGCTATTCTCCTATCGATTTTGTAGTAAGAGTAGATGTAAAATGGGATTCAGCATATGAGAAGGCAAACATAAATGCATCTGGTTGTGGTTTTGTTTTTCGGGCAAGTGAAACAGAGCATTATTTAGGCCTGTTAGCTCTAGATGGAAATGTGTATTTTGGTAGAAATCAAAATGGTTCCCTTGCTCATTGGTTAAACCAATCATACTATAAGCAAGTAGGATTTCCATCTGGGGGCGCTGAATTAATGTTAGTAGTTCAAGGAACTCATTTTGATTTTTATGTAGATCAAATCAAAGTTGTGACAGGTCAACATCATATGCTTACAGAGGGGGCCTTGGGATTTACAGTTTTATCTGGAACTAACAAAGATTGGGGAACAAAATGCGAATTTATAAATATCGATCTATGGATTATGGTAGATGGAATTCCAGAAGAAAGTAATACCTCGGGATAATTTCTATAAGTTTAATAAAAAAAGCGCTGGGTATTTACCCAGCGCTTTTAGTTTAGAAGAAAAAGCCTTTACTGATTTTGCCAATAATCGTAAGCGTAATAAACCGTATTCTGACTTTCAAAGCGAATGGCAAGCTGTGCAGCACCATTCATAGAGGCGGGGATATTAAACGTCTCTGTAAAAGTGCCCAGGTTACCAGAATTGATTGTTCCCACCAAGTTGCCGCCAATAGCCTGGGTCCCAAATGCGCCGATATAAACATTATAGGTATCATTTTGGGTGAAGTTGAAGCCGCTCACAGTTACTGAAGTATCTGGAACACTGGAATTGACCAATGTACTTGGATAAGTGCCATATGGCAAAGTCCAATCACCAGTGCCAGCAGTCTGTACGTTGCTGTTTGCGTAATTATACCCCTCAACATTTGAGAAGAAATCGTAAGCGAAATGACCGGTTGTTTTGCTTTGAAAACGAATGGCGATGTATTGTTCTCCCTGCAACTGGCCAGGAATTTCAAAAGTGCCGTAAGTTGTTCCATCAATACCAGCATTATAAGAACCAACCACAAATCCGCCTATTCCATTGGTGCCAACCCTGCCCATCGTCACATGAAAATCCATGTTCGCTGGGAAATTGAAAGTTTGTACAGTCACTTCTTGATCCTGCACCACATTGACGATAGACGTGAATGGGGTTTGGCTGCTGTTTGCCTTCGCGGCTAGGGCAGCATTGATGAAGTAAGTTGTGTAATTTCCATAAGGATCAACGACTTCCCAATCATCTATGTTAGTAAATGCAGTAGACCCTGAGTGGGATGTGAATTTACCTAATACAACAACTTTTAACTCGGGTTCGTTCCAAAGAATATTTGGGATCATGTATGTTCTTTGGATGGAAAAACTTCCTCCCTGATCAATTGTGCCTACAATTTTTCCCTTATAATTTTCATTATTTACTCCGATAAAAACCTGATAGGGAGTATCATCTTCTAAGTATTTCAAGGAAACCGTAAATGTTTTATTAGGATTTACATTCTGAATCCAGACATCAGGTCCTGTCCAAATATCGACTGAAGTGCCGTTACTTTGGGCTGAAGAATGTGCAACTGGATATAAAGAATATGGTTTGAGACTATTCCAATCATCCAAATTCGCAAAAACATTATAAGCATAATTATGTTCATTATTGCTATCTCGGACCATTACTGCCAATAACCTCTCATCGTAAAGCCGATATGGAATTGTAAAAGTTGCAGTAAACTTTGAGCCATCGGAATCGTCTACGCCGCCAACCACCATTCCCTGTTCGAAATGACCACCAATATAGCTCAATATCACCTGGTAATTTTTCCCTTCAGGGAAATTCTCAAAACTTAAGGTTATCGAGTCGTTTCTTTGCACATCATGTACCCAAAAGGTAGGTCCTCCGGGAACAGTCACCTCAATATCTGGTGCTTGGTCTGGGGCAGCAAGTACGCCAGCTGGAATGAGTAACGCTAACAAAATAATGATTGGAATTATTCGCTTCATAATTTTTCTCCTAACGACATAAAGCCATTTCAATTTTTAGAAGGCCTTATCAGGTTCAATATACATCAAGTTATGATTATCAGCCATTCATATGGCGTAATTAAATATACCGACAATTATTGATATTATTGTTGCAATATGCATGCCAATAAATCATTTTTTAAGGTAAATCTAGCTTCATTTTCATATCCGTATTTTGAGTTGCGGTAAAATTATTAGTATGGATTCTGAAAAATATTCCTTTGAACAAAATGATCTTTCCTCAAGGCCTTCTTTTATGGAAGTTAACCTTGCTCGTCTTACGGATAATTACCAAGCAATACAAAGTTTTGTAGGCGATGCAACCGTGATGCCCATTGTCAAAGCAAACGCCTATGGGCATGGTTTGATAAAAATTAGCCAGCATTTATCTTCCTTGGGGGCAAAAATATTAGGTGTCGCATTTGTCGAGGAAGCTTTGCAATTAAGAAAAGCAGGATTAAAAATTCCAATTTTAGTATTAGGCGGGGTGCTTGGAGAACAAATCCCTCTATATTTAGAAAACGATCTGATTGTGACGGCTTCGTCTATCGAGAAGTTAGAGCAAATTGACCAATTCGCAGAAAAAATGAAAGTCAAAGCAAAAGTTCATTTAAAAATTGACACCGGAATGGAACGAATTGGGGTTCATTACTATAATGCGGATTCACTCTTAGAAGCCTCACTAAAAGTCAAACACACAATCGTAGAAGGGATTTTTAGTCATTTTGCAAATGCTGATTCATCAGATCTCACCAGCGCTAAATTGCAATTGGATAGATTTAATGAAGTCCTAACATTTTACGAAAAACGGGATTTGCCAATACCATTGAGGCATATGGCAAATTCGGGGGCAGTACTCCAATTACCAGAAAGCACCTTCGACATAGTTCGCCCAGGAATCCTAATGTACGGAATTTATCCTTCAAATGAGGTGATTCACTCAGTTAAAGTCAAACCATTGATGTCTTGGAAGTCAAAGGTTGTATATTTCAAAGTAGTAAAACCTGGACATCCAGTAAGTTATGGCTCGATTTGGCAGAGCGATAAAATGGTCCGCGTGGTAACGGTTCCAGTGGGATATGGCGATGGCTATTTTAGGAGCATGACACAAAATGCAGAAGTGATCTTGGCTGGAAAGCGCTATCCTGTGGTGGGAAAAATTTGCATGGATCAATTCATGGTTAACATAAATTGGGATAGTGCCTATAACAATGACGAAGTGATTTTGGTGGGGGAATCAGAAAACGAAAAAATTACTGTGATGGATTTAGCTAATTGGGCGGGAACCATTCCATATGAAATACTAACCCATATTAATTCTCGCGTCCCAAGGGTATACAAAAAATAAGTGAGTAAAAACATATGCCAGAAAAAGTATTACTTGCAGGAGTGATCTTGGAAGATTCGAATGCCAGAATCGCGCTTCAATTGAGGGATGAGGATCCCAATATTATCAATCCTGGCTTATGGAGTATATTTGGTGGCCATATTGAAAGCGGGGAACCTCCAGCCATCGCAGTCCAAAGAGAAATGCAAGAAGAATTATCAATAAAATTATCTTTGGACAAATTGAATTTATTAGGGAAATTCGAGCATAAACAAAAAGAATTTTACGTATTTCATTATCCTGTGGGAAACGAAATGAAAACCGTAATTTTAAATGAGGGTCAAGACTGGCGATGGTGTTCATTCGATGAAATTAAATCAGGAGTAATCCAAGGAAAAAATGTGGTGGATTACCATGTTGAATTTATAAAACGCTTTCATGCAGCCAAGCTTTAATCTGATTATTTTTCAAGGGAATGAAGTAAAACCGGGATAAAAAATTTATAATAACCACTTTCATGGGGAGTGGTAAAATGTCTCCCAAGAATTTAGTAAATAATTTTACGGTAAATCCCTCACGGGGGAGGATCGTATTGCAAATGATGGAGATTGAATGGAAAAGGCAGTGGTGGTTACCAGAGAGGTAAGCACAAGAATTCCAACGGAATATGGGGATTTTCAATTGTATTTTTACGCCAATACATTGGACGATAAAGAGCATCTTGCTTTTGTAAAAGGGGATGTAGAGGACTGTCAAAATATCCTCGTACGTGTACATTCTGAATGTTTCACCGGGGACGTGCTAGGCTCTCAAAGATGCGATTGTGGGGAGCAATTAGAAAATTCATTAAAGATAATTGGAAAAGCTGGCAAAGGAGTTTTTATTTATTTAAGACAGGAGGGACGTGGGATTGGTCTACTGGAAAAATTACGGGCCTATAATCTCCAAGAT
>SWCD01023832.1_pt1 | contig 18481 bp, 16 predicted proteins | sample 4693011 | NCBI WGS metagenome assembly SWCD01 (sample SAMN10267278, study PRJNA491770) | bioreactor metagenome | isolation source: DHS bioreactor inoculated with marine | place: Japan: Omine Ridge, Nankai Trough | reverse complement strand
CCCGGCAAGCGTGAGTACTTCACCCGGCAAGCGTGAGTACTTCACCCTGTATAACTTTAATAACCCCCAGAGTTGTCCACATAGAGTAATTAATATAATATTCGCTATAATGTTTACACATTAAACAGATTGTTGTATTGTTGTCCCCGTTTTTGCGGTGTTAGAAATATGGAGAAAGAAAATGGCTATGCAGCCAGCGGTTGAAGAAGCTGAACGCGCAATCCTAGAGCTCTACAAGAAGAACGGCAAGCGGCCAGACCATTACATAACGCATGTAGCTTTGATGAGTTCATTGACAGATGGTGTTCAGAGATTTACTGCGGATGACTTTAATACGGCTATTAAGTCGATGCACGAAAAAGGTTGGATCGACGCCACTAAGAAACAAGGATTTTATTTCCTTCTTGATCTTGGATTTGCACAAATATAAAAAAACATGGTTTTTTGTGAGTACTTCACCCGGCAAGCGTGAGTACTTCACCCGGCGCTTAATCAAGCAGTATTTCTGCCCAGGAACCAGCTGGAATGCACTCTCTGTAAGGCTACACATACGGAAAAACATGGTTTTCAGAATAAAAGCGTGAGTACTTCACCCGGTCTTTTTGGGCACAGGGGTCGGTGATGGCAATAAAATCAATCCACTCTCTGTTTGATCAATTCTAACGCCTTCATACACCTGCTTGACTTCGTGAAGTGCTTTCAAAAAATCCCTTTTGAAAAAACGCAAATCCTTATGGCAAGCGCCAAATTGATTATATAGCTGTTGCCATGTAGGCATCGCTCTTCCTTTAATGTTATGCATGCGATACGCTAGCCATTGATAAATATCCAATTCAAGGGGCGATTGTTTCAGGGCAGACACTGCTCGGATGTCGAGCGGTATGCTATGCGTAGTAATCTCTTTATAAAATCTTTCTGTAAGCACGATTTCTGATTCAAAAAGGTTGGACTGCTCTGGAGAATCGACATCAAAAAATAAGTCAAAGTTATCGGTGAATTGGAGAAATTCTTTTTTCACTTTGCCATCATCAAATGAGCCAGTAACAAATGCCGCTCGTGATGACAGAAGCTTATTGGCTTGCTCCATAAATCGCCGGCCACTGCCTCTTTGCCCTCGGCTTGTATCGATCTGCACCTTTCGACAAAACTCCCAGAAACTTCCACCAGTGGAAATGCGCCGGCTTTGAGTACGAACTGCCTCTGTTGTTAACCAAATTACAAAAATCCTTGGGTATGAGCCATAAGGCAGCCCTTCTGGGCCACCCTGTATCCAAAGCGTGTAATTACCATTTTGACGCACCCAAGCGCCGTTCTGGAGATGTTCCGGCTTCGGATTACGGTAAGGCAAAGCTGCGGCCACTAGGCATTTAGCCCCCCAAGACATATCCTCCATTTCATTAGATTGAATTGGTTTTGTCGCAATATCAACGGCCGCATTAACAATGGTTTTCCGCTTGGCTCCAGAAGTCCGCTTTCTGTCCGTTTTTGACTTTGTGCTTTCGTCTTCTAGTTTTTCCTCTGGTTTATCGCTTTCAGCCAGATTCAATTGCAATGATCCTTGAACAATAACGCCTCCATTTGTTTTGATGGTTTTGGCGGCGATTATTACGGCATCATCAGGCGAAACCCCTTTTTTAACAAGGATATCCCTATAGTTGGCTTCTGTAATTTCCAATGGGCTGTTCATCTTGATAGAAATCCTTCTAATAATATTTAAGCATCCGGTAGAAGGCATGCTTTGTCATGCTCGGCCAGTTCTTCTTTAAATTTTTCGATTACATCAGTTGGCGCAATAACGGTTACTCGCTCCCAGCCTGGCGGTATCTGTACCCCATCGGCTTTAGCTATCCGGCGGGCCTCTTGATAGCGTTCAAACACTTTCAAAACGACTTGAGTATTCTTGTCCACAAATTGGAATGAGCAACCTTCGGCCGCTGCAACCACTCGTAGGCTTTTGCCATCAACTAAAACTGATCGAGCCATACGCACACTATCTTCGGAAATATTCAGTAAAGGGCAAATTGTTTCGAACTCAATATCCGTCATACGGCGTCTTCTGGACATAATACTATCTCTCTAATTTAGGTTCTGGCTTCTGTCGGCTCAAAAGCAGAAAAAGCGCAATCGAATTTATATCCGACTGCGCCTGTTTCTATCTATTTAAACTTGACGCTGCTCAAAACCTCGATAATATCAAATCGTGGCATAGGTTCTAAACCGTATATAAATGCGACAAGGGCAAATGCGCCGGCACCATTGCTGCCAAAACGTCCATCGCGGAATCCTTCCATTACATGACGGCCCAAATTACTCGCTTTAACGCCAGAGTCAAAGAATGTTGTCAACCATTTTTCGACATTATCACGTTCCTCAGCCGACCAAGTAGCTAAGACAGTTTGAGGGTTTACGCCGGCAACAATATTGCCATAAGACCGCTGCAATATTTCTTCTGGGGACGATGTATCGGAATCACCAGCATTGTCGTTTTCCGAACAAACATCAGTTGGAAGCTCGGGCGTCTCATTTTTCGCGCCCGCGAAAATTTCTCCTTCATTCGTCTCGTCAGAACAATAAAAAAATTTTTCATCGCTATTTTCAGTTTTAGATCCAGTATCGGGTTCCTGTGCCGTTTGCTTGGCTTTCTGGCTCTTGGATGGCTTCACTTGCGCCTTAACGGCCGCCACTTTATCCCGTGCATTCTCCTGGCCGCGAGTCTCCTTAAGATCGTCTACCAGCGCCTTAGCCTTTTCCGGGTCATGCTTCTCGATAGTTTTAACGGTATTGATTACTTCAAGATCCGCGCTGACGTTTTCTGTAACCAACCGTTTAGCCTGGTCCGGAAGATCCAGCATTGCCAATATTTTAGAGAGCCAGGCACGGCTTTTTTGATGCTTCGCCAATACAGCCTCTACACCGCCCAGCGTATCGAGATCCCGCTGAATCCGTTGCGCTATTTCCAGCTGCGTAAGATTCTTTCTCTGAATATTTTCAGCCAATTGAGCGTCTTCGGCTTCTTCATCGGTCATTTCCCGAATCATGGCCGGAATTTGATCGAGGCCTGCCATTTTTGAAGCATGATATCGGCGCTCGCCGGCCACCAGCTCGTAACCGTCGGCAACCGGCCTCAACACAATCGGCTGAATCACGCCATGGGCTTTGATGCTGGCCGCCAGATCGGCCAATGTATTTTCTTCATCCTCCATGAATTTCCGGACTTGATCGCGGACCACAATCTGATCCAGATACACCAGCGAATATTGTTCTGTAGAAGAAAATAAAGCATCAACACCTCCCAACAGATTGGATAAATCTGCAAATGCATTATTAGCAGCCATTATTAAATTCTCCCCAAAATAGAGTTACAGGCCGCCCGCCATTCATTGGCGGCTTTAAGATGGCCTTCGCCTTTAGTATTAAGCCAAACTGGTTTACGTCTTGAGATAGCTTTCCGGACCGGCGCACGTTCTGGCAGCATTTCTGGCAGGATCGCTGCACCGTAGCGCTGGCGTAATTCAATTAAAGCATCCCGCTCATCATGGCTTCGCGTGTTTGTTTTCATCGGCAGAATGCCCACATGCTTCAATCGTGGGTTAAAACCTTGTGTCCTTATGATATGAATCGTTTGCATCAAATCCGCAACACCGGCTAGTTCATATAACCCTACGCTTACTGGCGTAATCACAAAATCAGATGCTGACAGTGACGCCATGAGACGAACACCTAACAGTGGAGGGGTGTCGATCAAGCACAAATCATAATCAGCCGCAAAGCGCCGCAATGCCGCTCCTGGCCGGCGAATCACTTGATTCTCCGCTTTATCTATGGAAAGCAAGGCATAATCCGCTCTGATAATAGATAAATTTTCGTTTAAGATTTCCGGGCCTAATTCGCTCGTTTCGGCATAAAGAGCCGATGCAACAAGCCCTGGCACAGCATCGCCACTCGCTGGAAAGGTTAATGACAAACTACCCTGTTTATCCATATCGACTAGCAAAACACGCTTGCCGGCATCCAAGGCGGCATAAGCAAGATGAACTGTTAAGGTGCTCTTTCCCACCCCGCCCTTTTGATTGGCAATTGATATAATTTTCATGATTTGGCTCATTTGGTTGTGTAGCGTAAGTATTGTCTGTGCTTTTGTTGATACTACTATTAAATATCCCCGACTCCAAAGGTGCGAAATCCGCTTTCGCCTGGCTTTCTGATGTGTATATAAGTTCCTAATGCTTTTTTCTGCACTTTTACCTCGTCGCTAGCTAACAACACAGAACCTTGATTATGAGTGTTCAGATAGTGAAAACCCGTAATGCCGATAAAACCGAATACACAAAATAAAACAGTAATCTTAGAGATAATTCCAGAAAAGAATTGAGTTCTCATAACTTAAACTCCTTGTTCATATTGAATTAAATAAAGCCGTAGTTACGTTGATCTTTTCGATCAGCATGGGTTTATTATCGTTGATATTCGCTTAAATGTCAACCAAAAAAGGATGACATTTAAGAATATTTTCGCGCCCGCGAAAAACTGGGCAAGATGGCAGACGCCAGAAAGAAGCGGATCAGTCACTTCCTTCTTGGCGTCAAGCTTTATTGATTAACTTAACTTTTCAGCCCGGAGAATAGCTACTGAGATACTGGTTCCTGCGAAGGCGTTATGGATCGGATCGGACCATGTAAACGACCAATCGCCACTAACATTAATTGGCTTATTCCGATACGATGCCGGCAAAACGGCAACCAATCGCCCGCTGCGCTTTAAAAGTGGCATCGCTGCTGTAACGTGAGCGATTGCTCGGCCTTCGGAAAAAGGCGGATTCATGACGATACAGTCAAATTGCTTATTTTCGCGCCCGCGAAAATCGGCCCATTGCAAGAAGTCTTCCTTCTCTGTGACATAGCCTTTTTCCTGTAGGAGCTCGCAGTGTAGCGCCGAGATTTCAACGCATATTGTTCTGTCTTTAGGCATAAAGTCGGCCAGGCATCCAGTGCCGGCACTGGGTTCAAGACATTCATCATTCGGGCCAATATCAGCCATTTCGACCGCTACCACTGCAACTGCTTCGGGGCTCGGATAAAATTGGTGTGTCCGTTGATCGGGCATACTCCCCGTTGTTACTATTTCACTAATGACAGCATTCGGTCGATAATCAAATACAAAATTACCGACGTTGTTCTTAACGCCACCAACCGCCTCCAGCACTTTTATAGCTTCATCGTAAGCGGCTCCTTTGGCTTTTGCATCGAAACCAAACCAAACAACCTTATCGTCAATTCGTGCATTATGAAGAATATCCAATACAGCGAATGGCAAGGGCCGCTGCATCATTTGAAAGGCCTTTGTTTGTTTTTTAGGTTTTGCTCTGAATTCGGCCGGAATAGCAGTCGGGTAGATACTGGCCAAAACAGCATTTAAACGCCAAGACATATCAGGATGGATCTCAATATGAGCCGTGCCCTTCTTGTAGACTCTGATCCGAATAGCGCCGCCATCGATAGCCAGCCACTGGCCCCATTGTTTTTTAGCGCCATCAATCACGGCGCTGGTAGCGTTCCATTTGGGCTCATCACGGCCCATAAATTTAGCAATCACGGCCCGAAGATCATTAATAAATCCAACTCTATCGTGATTAATTCCGCCCCAATCGTATAGGATATAAGCGACAATCATTCTCTTGCCGAATCCCATAGGGGAATTGGTAACATGCTCGCCCGATAGAGAGCGAAAAATGCCGTCAACTCGTTCAGCGAAAAACCGATGACGGGAGCCAAGTAATTGTTGCAATGTAGTGCGTACAGTATTTTCTTCAAAATCCGCAAGATCGAGTTCCGGATTTTTGCCACGCACATAGCCGGGTTCTTTCCATGCGTTTAATTGTCGCTTCCATTCGTTTCGGCGATTTTGAGGCATGCAGTCCAGTACATCAGTCAATGCCAGAGCACGGGTCCAGTATGCTGAATTCAGGGCATATAAAGCACCTTCACTTTTGAATAAGCGCTCAACTGACAATGAATAACGCCGATCTCCTTCATTGCCATCCAAAAAATAATGGATCACGCCGCCCAGCTCGCTAGAAACAAGGTCGGCAACCTGTGAAATTTGCTTTTTATCGGCCTCATATTTAGCGATAAGCCCATCAATAGCATCATTGCAGGAGGGTGCAAAAAAATCGCTGCAATCACCGAAAAAGGAGTAATTGGCGAGGCCGATTGAGATTGAAGCATTGGAAATTCTCCGGGTATTGGTTGTAATGTGGTCTAACTGATCAGCATGAAAAGAGTATGATCAATTCCCTAAACTATGTCAATCGAAAAAGGTAGACAAATAAAAGGGGAGCCCGGCCTAACTTTCGTTTATCAGTTCTTCCTTCATGGCGTAAACCCGCGTCAGCACTGGCTTTTTTTTGCTCTTTTAAACAGTAAAAAAGGCAAGTTAAGCAGGTAAAAAAGTATAATATGAGCTATAATATTTGCACGGACTTGGCTTTCTTTTTTGGCGTCCGTGTCTTTTAATCATTTATTAGGAGTAACCCATGAGCAACGGAAATACTGAGCCTAGTAACCCCAACGATTGGTTGGAAAACTGGCTGGAAACCGAAGATCCAGAGAATCAAGGAGCGTTTTTAGAAGACGCGCTAACGGAAGCGGATGCGGAACAATCTAATGCGATACCCGCCGAACACCTCCCGGCAGACTTTGAAGAGGGGGATTGATGATGGCGGCTGGAAAAGAGAAACGCGATTACCGTCAAGAGCTGACGGACATGATTATCAAGAAACTGGAAGAGGGTACGGCACCTTGGCAAAAGCCCTGGGTGCCTGGCGAATCCGGTGAATTCCCGCACAATGCAATCACTAATAAACCGTATCGGGGCATCAATGCGCTAAATCTGACTTTAGTGGCGGACTCTAAAGGTTACAACGATCCCCGATGGATGACCTATAACCAAGCGGCTGATAAAGGCTATCAGGTCCGTAAAGGCGAAAGGGGCACCTTAATTGAATACTGGAAGTTCTACGAAGAAAAGAATGTCCTGGATGAAAAAGGCAAGCCCGTCATTGATGAAGAAACCGGCAAACCGAAAAAAGAACGCTTCAAACTGAATCCACCCCGCCCATTCCGCGCTGTTGTTTTCAATGCCCAGCAAATCGACAACGTGCCAGAATGGAAAAACGAACCTAAAACGTTCGATTGGAATCCATCAGAGAGAGCCGAGCAAATCATCCGCGAGTCCGGTGCGAAGGTCTTCCATGATCAAGCTGATAGAGCCTTTTACAGTCCGGCAAAGGATGAAGTTCACTTGCCTGGCCGCGATCAGTTTCCTTCGGATGAAGCGTATTATGGAACTGCTCTGCATGAATTAGGGCATTGGACCGGGCATTCATCACGCTTGAACCGCGACTTGTTGAACCGATTTGGTAGCGAGGGTTACGCTAGAGAGGAACTTCGTGCTGAGCTTTCCAGCCTGTTCATGGCTGAACGGTTAGGCGTTCCTCACGATCCAGGTCAACATGCCGCTTATGTGGGAAGCTGGATCAAAGCCTTAAAAGAAGACAAGAACGAAATCTTTCGGGCCAGCCGTGATGCGGAAATGATCACGGAGTTCTTGATGTCGCCAGAGCTGGCTAAAAACGTGGAACTCGCACGGGAAAAGGCTATGCAGGAAAGCGTCGTGGAAACCTCTCTTCAACCTGGCGTCAATGCCGGTGAGTTACGCCAAAATGATATGCCAGCCATGGGCGATTCTGGTTATCGGACCTACGTTCGCGAAATGGGCAAGGACCAGGAACGAACTGGCGATTATCAGCAAATAGAGGCCACCGTGAAGCAGCTACTGGGCAGCGATGCACGGTTATCGGTGTCGAGCCAAGATGATACCCGATCGCTGCAAGGCAAGGTCATTGCTGATTCGCAATATACGTTCACGTTACAAACGGATGAAAAAGAGGCCGTTGTTCTCAATAAGATTGATTTCAGGCAGTTGCCGGCAATCGGTCAAGAAGTGGCTATAGGCGCCATGGATACCGATAACCCGGCCAATGGTCGTGCTATTCAAATTGCCCAGCCAGATCGCCAAGTGCAACAAGGCGAAAAAACGTATCTTGATGTGCCTTTCGCGGAAAAAGGCGAAGCTAAAGCCCTGGGCGCTAAGTGGGAAGGCGGCGATGTGAAAAAATGGTATGTGCCGGAAGGCCTCGATGCCGAACCATTTAAAAAATGGATGCCAGCGCCCGCTCAGGAGCAGGCACAAGCCCCGGTCCAAGATAAGTCACCAGTTCAAGACAAAGCGCCAGCTATGGAGAAATCGGCCGATGGCCGGGTGCCTTTGGACGTGCCTTTCACAGAAAAAGGCGAAGCTAAGGCCCTGGGCGCTAAATGGGACGCCGGCAATAAGAGCTGGTATGCACCAGCCGGGGCTGATCTTGAAAAGCTCCACAAATGGATGCCAGCGCCCGCTCAGGAGCAAGCGCAAGCCTCGATTCAAGATAAGTCGCCAATCCCAGAAAAAACGGCGGTTCCAGACAATGTGAGGGTGCCTTTGTATGTGCCTTTTACAGAAAAAGGCGAAGCTAAGGCCCTGGGCGCTAAATGGGATGTGGGCTCGAAAAGCTGGTATGCGCCGGCCGGCGCTGATCTTGATAAACTCCAAAAATGGATGCAAAAGCCACAACAGCAAGTTGATGTCGATCCGGTGACAGCCTTTAAGGAAGCGGCCAGGGAAGCCGGCTTGATCATCGAGGGCCAGCCGGTTATTGGTAAATTAACGCGGGTCAGCGTGGTAGATGCCGAGAAAGGCAATAAAGACGGCGCTTATACATTCCATCTGGACGGCAGGCCTTCGGGATTTATCCAAAACTACCGTACCGATTACCGGGAAAATTGGACGCATCAAGGACAGCAATTATCATCTGAGGACCGTCAGAAGATTGCTGAGCATGCGAAAGAAGTCTTAGCGCAGCGGGCCGAAGAGCTGCAACAGCAACATAGCCGCGTAGCGGAGTGGGCTGAAAAGAAATGGGCCTCTTTGCCGCTATCGCCGCCTGATGGCCAGGAGAACGGCTATCTCCAGCGCAAGCAAGTAGAGGCCTTCGGGGTGCGTTTTAACGGCGAAAATATGGTGGTTCCGTTGCGCGACATTGATGGCAAAATGTGGTCCATGCAAAACATTGAACCGGGGGAAGGGGGCAATAAGCACTTGACTAAAAACGGTCGCAAGGAAGGCACCATGCATGTGATCGGCAATCTTGAGCCCGGCAAAGATATTCTCATTGCCGAAGGCTACGCTACGGCCGCTAGTTTGCACATGGCCACCGGAAAGCCGGTCATTATGGCAGTCGATAGTGGCAATCTGGATGCAGTTGTGGGCCAGGTGAAAGAGCGTTATCCGACATCGCCTATCTACATTATGGGGGATGATGATCGTTTTAATCCTAAAAAGAATGTCGGTGCCTCTAAAGCCATGGAAGCAGCGAAAAAGCATCAGGTAGGCTGGGCATTGCCGAAGTTCCAAGCCGAAGGTAAGTTGGTGGATTTTAATGATCTGCATGTAAAGGAAGGCCTAGAAACTGTAAAACATCAGGTAGAGGAAGTTATCAGTCAGACCTTGATGGACTCCAAAAAGCTGATAAAGGACAGTGTAAAAGTGGAACTACTCAACGGCGGTGTTAGCGATATCGTTGAGAAAATGCCTGGTGAAAATACAAGGCATACCGGCCCTTTTGTAGAAGTGGGTAGCTACCATGCCGTTCAATCGACAGCGAAGAATGAGGTGGTTGTCCACGAAATCGCCAAGCTGGATAAAAAGCCGGAAGTCGGCAAGGATGTGACCGCTCAATATAGAGAAGGCCGCGCTCAGATCCAAGACCGGCAACAGGATCGACAGCGCCAAACCGGGAGAGAAATAGCGGCATAAATAGCGATTGAAAGAGAAGCCGGGCGTTTTCTGCCCGGTTTCTTTGTATTACAGTTGCTATAAAAAAAGCGCTAAAAGTATAATATGCGCTATAATAAAATGTAATTCAAATAGGGGGTTTACATGCACATACGACGTAATGCATTAGCGGCGAGTATCTTGCTGCTATTGCAACTACAACCAACTCACGCGCACGCGGCGTTCAATCTGATTGACGATCCCAAACCAGAAGCGCTAGCCATAGATCCATGGGATTCCTACCAGAGAGTTCCAGTTCCAGCTCCAACTCCTATAAGGCCGGTCGCTTTGTCCGTCCCTCTATACCACCAGTTCGCCTATCAATCGGCTGTCTATGACCCCAGTCAGGAACCAGCGCTGGGATCTGTGCTAGATCCTTTGTCAATCGAAACGGCCGGAATTATCGAAATTGGCCTGTCTGATGTCAGCGTTTCGGTTATTAATAAAAGCGGAAAAAACAAGCCGCTGCCCGCTGCGCTACGCGCGATTTTGCCTAAAGGCTGGCATGCGAAGAAAAGAGCCGAGGTTAGTAGAAAAATGCTGATTAGTTGGGATAAAGGCTGGGATTGGGTAACAACACTAGACGATATCGCTAAAGATCATGGTTTAGCTATCGTTGTTGATTGGAACAGTCAAACGGCAACGGTTTTTAAATCCGCTTTAAAACAGGAAGAACCGCAAGAGCAGGAAGATAGGCAAGAACAAGCGCAAACAGCAGAGCATGATCGTAAAAATGTTTATGTTGTGAGTGAAGAAAAATGGCAAGAAATCAAACCCAAGCCGACGCAAGCAGAATCAAAAGGACTGATCGATCTGCCTCCATCGCCGCCTGAAAAACCGATTATTGCCACTGAACTCGGCAAAGATGCTGATAAAGCCACTACAACAACATCAATCACAATTGCATCGCCCTCTCAACAAGCAAAATACGAGCCAGCCTTACATCTGAGCGCTAGCAGAAAAATGAGCGAAAGCCTGGAGACTTGGGCCAAGGAAATTGGCTGGAATCTTATCTGGGACGCCAAAGTAGATTATCCCATATCAGTCAATACTACGTTTTTCGGTAGTGCTGACGACATCATCACCCAATTCGGCGATGCTATAGTGCATAGCCATCTGCCACTGCATGTAGACGTTTATAAACTCAACAAAGTGATTCGCGTCAGCAACCAATAACAAACGAGGATTCCGTGAAAAAATTAATATTGCTATATTCTTTTATCCTGTTCATGACGGGTTGCGAATCGATTGACTCCATGAATAGCCGCCGTGCCTTGCTGAATGCAGAAATCAGCGAAAAAATGGATCAGGTGAGCACTATTCCAGAAACAAACCGGATCGTGCATTTTAGCAATGGCGCATTTATTGCCGAATCATCGGCCGCCTTGAGATATATCGAACCATTGCCTGTTGTCTTTAACCAGACGATTACGATTAATGAAGCCACGGCTCTGACATTGAATGAGATCGCTGAGCGTATTACGCGCACAACTTCGGTGCCTGTGCGATTGTTGCCGGAAATTGCAGGCTCTACACCATCAGTCAATGTGCCAAGTGACGTACTTACAGCATCGCCATTCGGCCTGCCAGCTCCGCCACCAGGCATACCAACCCTGAATCTTCCATCACCCGGCCAGGCCGGACCTAATGCAGCAAATCATGTATTGCCCGGCGTGTCGCCTATGCGCCTGAGTTATTCAGGTAAATTATCAGGCTTACTTGATATCATTGCTACGAAAAATAATGTTTCTTGGCGTTATCAAAACGGCGCTATCGAAATTTACAAGTACCTAACAAAAACATTCAAAATCCATACATTACCTGGCTCCAGCGAATTATCGGCTTCTGTCGAGCGTGGCGACACGGATACTACTGGCGGCGGACAAGGCGCCGGTGGCGCCGGTATTGGCGCTATGACAACTAACGGAAGCACAGGCGGCAATACTACAACTCAGGCAACAACCATTGAAACATCATCTCTTTCAGCCTGGCTGGACATAGAAAACAGTATTAAATCAATGCTAGGGGTGGATGGCAAAGTCGTTATATCACAGACAACCGGCACTGTAACTGTTACAGATACCCCTCAAACAGTTGGTCAAGTGGAGCGTTTTATAGACGAGACGAACATGATCATGACCAAGCAAGTTGTCGTGCATTACCGGGTTCTGACTGTCGATAACAATGATCAGTCCAGATTAGGCGTTAATTGGACGGCGGTATTCAATGCGATGAATAAAAACTACGGAATCCAGTTATCTTCAATGGCATTACCACAAGCTGCCGCTGGGTCCGCCATTCTGTCGGCACTAATACCTAACACGGCAACAGGGGGCATGCAACAGTTGGCCGGTAGTGAAATTTTGATAGACGCGCTCGAAACGCAAGGCCGTGTCTCTCGCGTAACATCTGGAGCTATCACAACACTGAATAACCAACCTGTGCCAGTTCAGGTAGTCAATGAAAAAGCCTATCTCGCTAGTGTTCAAGCTCAGCAAACAGCAAACGTTGGATCAACCACGGCACTAACACCGGGCAAGGTTGTGACTGGGTTTTCAATGAATCTTATGCCGCATATCCTGAATGATGATCGCGTATTGATGCAGTACAACATCAATCTTTCATCGCTAAGGGGTATCTTCACCGCAACATCCGGCGATTCAACAATTGAAACGCCCGAAGTAGATACGCGAACATTCATGCAGAAAATATCGATGCGAGCCGGCGAAACACTGATCATATCCGGTTTTGAAAGAGCCGGGATCACTCAAGACAAAACGGGAAGCTTAGTTCAAGGCGGTGGAGAAACCACGTCCGAAGACACGGCAACGATTGTAATTCTGATGACTCCTATTTTAACTGACGGCTAGGTCACACTATGAAATTCTTAAATTTAATATCTGTGTTTTTTTCGCGCCCGCGAAAATCAATCTTAATGCTTTTAGTGGTTTCTTCCACCGCCTCGGCTTTAACACCAGTGCCGGATGAACAACAGCCCACGCCAGATAGTAGTCAAACAGACAGCAAGTTTGCAAGCGAAATCGAGCAGTTACAGCAGGACATCGCAAAGCTCAAGCTGAAAGAACAAAAAGCAAAACTAGAAGATTCTATAGCGAAAACAATCTCCAGAGAAAAAACAGGCAAGCCTATAATAGATAAGGCGGCCTCAATTCCAACGCAAGTTATATCTGATAGCGAGGATGCTCAAATCAGTATTCGCTCGATCTTTGGCGTCAATCGTTCGTATCAAGCTGTTATTAGTTATCACGGTGCAGAAATTACAGTAAAACGGGGATCTGATATTGATGGCAGCTGGAAAGTCATGTCCATTAGTGCTTCAACCGTGCAAATACGAAACGGCAAGACTGGCAAAAGAAAAACTTTAACCTTGTCGGCACCGCAAGCCCAGCCGGCGCAAGCCAGCACGATATCGCCGCCATCGATGTCTATGCCACCTGTTATGCCGTTTGCATTGCCTCCGACCATTCCTGACGCCACACAAATATCACCTTCAACACCAGGACTGTAATCAGGGGCAAAAATGTCAATCCAAGTCATCCATATCAATAGCCAAAATTTAGTAACCGGCCTGTACTGGCAGAACCTGTCAGATACAGCCCATCCACGCAAAGAGATTGTAAAAGCGGGCCGCGAGGCCAATACCGATTTAGTCTGTGTGCCTGCGGTTAAAAATCCGATTCAGGCCGGCTACATTTCAAAAGCTGAGTTGCCAACTATCAAAAGCGCAAGATCGCTTGCGGGCGGCTTGGCCGAATGCCATCCAGGAAGCTGGCTGGGTCTATTTAAAGTGCCTGGGTATGATGACCAATACTATTACATCGCCATTCAAAATGATCATATTTTGGCCAGCTCGGATATTGTCGGTGAACTGGACGAGATCCGCACTGTATTCGAACAAACCCTATCATGCGGCGGCTGGCAGTATGTAACGGTGCCTGAAGGCTTCACCTATCCTGGCGTCACAGTCAATCATTTAAACTTGTCGGAAATGCTGACGAAAAGAGCGCCTAAGCTCAAGGCATTAGAATTCAAACTGCAAGACTTGCCTGTTAAAAAAGTGCTCTACGGTGCTGGCGTCATCGCTGCCATAGGCCTTATAGCGTTTGGCTATTCAACCTGGACGGATGAACAGGAAAAGAAACGGCATGAAGAAATGCGCCGCCTAGCGCTGCAACAAGAGCTTGCGCGACAAGCAGAGCTCAATAAGACCTTGAACATGCCGCCATGGACGAAGGCCGTGCCCGTTGAGCAATTCTTAAATGCGTGTGCAACGCAATGGCGAACGATGCGCTATTCAGTCGGCGGCTGGGAGATAACCGGCTGGAGTTGCGAAGGCAGTCAAATTATCGCTAGTTATGATAAAGCGCCTATGGCCAGTGCGTTACAGCTGATGCGCTCAGCGCCTGGTGCATCGCTGGCAGGCGACGGCCGCAAGGCGGCAATCATTACGCCAATGAAGATAGCAGCAACGGGATCACGGCCGGCTGATCGAGGCATTACTGCTAAAGCTACGCTCATGGATTATGCAGAAAGTCATGATTTGACAGTCGCATTTCAGCCGGTTCCGCCACCCCAACCGCTACCAGGCGAAGAAGTGCCTCCGCCTCCGCCCTGGTCGCTTGAAACCATCGCCATCGATAGCGCATACCCAGTTTTTGGCCTGTTCGAGCTAGCAAACGTGCCCGGCCTAATCATCAAACGTCTATCAGCCGATAATGCAAGTGGCGGCTGGAACTGGCACCTCGAAGGAGAAGTATATGTCAGCCATTAATATCCTACCTATCTCTGCGGTCGATCCACTAGAAAAACTGGAAAGTAATAGTCAGCTACAAGTATTGCGTAATAAGGGCATGGCAGCTTATAGCAATGGTGTTCTTTATGTGGCCAGATCCTATGCCGCAGATGCTGGCGTGGCATCGTTAGAAGCCTATTGCAAACGGCATGCTATCAGTTTAAGAAAGGAATTGGTTGATGTTGAGGAAATCAATCGGCTCAATAGCACCATTGCTCATTCGATAAATGACACAGAATCGCATGTTCTCCAGAATTTCACAGAAATCACGCGAAAAGCCGTACTGGACGGGGCATCGGACATACACATTATCGTTGAAGCAAAAAGCACGATCATCAAACAGCGTGTGCATGGTGATTTGATTGTTTCCGGCACCTTGACGCGGTCCGATGGTGAGCTTCTTTGTACGGGCATCTATCAAGCCTTGCCTGATGTTGCAGACCCCCACTATGTCGCAACCCGTCAGCAGGACGCTCGTATACCAGCCTCCAGAGTACATAAATCCATCAGAGATAAAGTTGCCGGCATCCGTGTGGCCACAACACCGACGCAAAACGGAAATTTGATGGTCATGCGTATTTTGTATGAAGAGGGAATTGACAATGCTCGTGGCTTGGTTGACCTGGGCTATCGGCAAGATCAAGTCGAAATCATAGAAAACATGAAACGGCGCTCAACAGGCATAAATATAGTAGTTGGCCCAACGGGAAGCGGTAAAAGTACAACGCTAAAAATGATTCTATCCGCGCTCAATCGCGATTATGAAGGCCGGATACATATTCTTACGGTTGAAGACCCCCCCGAGTATCCCATTCCTGGCGTCAATCAAATTCCAGTGACCAATGCCGACAGCTCCGAAGATCGGCTAGAAGCGTTTAACGGCGTGGTGCGTGGCAGTATGCGGCTTGACCCCGACTGTATCATGATCGGTGAGATCCGGGATGAAGTCACGGCGTCACTAGCGCTTAATGCGGCGATGACCGGGCACCGCGTCTGGACTACGTTACATGCCAATACAGCGCTCGGGGCAATCCAGCGCTTAGTGGTATTGAATGTTGACCTCAATTTACTGGCAGAACCCAGTGTATTCAGGGGCGTTTGTTCGCAACGATTAATCAAACTGCTTTGCCCGGATTGCCGAATTCCGTACAAGAAAGCTGCCGAATATCAGGCCCTTTCACACCACCTGAAAATCAGCGGTCTTCATGAGCGGTTGCAACCAATTCTTAAAGAACATATGGAAGACATCCATTTTACCGGAACGGGCTGCGATAGATGCAAGGGTACCGGCACCATTGGCCGCACCGTGGTTGCTGAAATTGCCGAAAATAAGCCCGAACTGATGGGATTGATCTTGGATCGTAAATGGATTGAAGCGCGGAAAGCCTGGCTGGAACAAGGCGGCACCACAATGATGACTCATGCAATTCAAAAGATCCAGCAAGGCCTCGTAGATCCCCGTGCAGTCGAAGACGTTTTAGATCCTATTTTCGTTGAATAAGGATAACTGATGCTACAAAACTTGGAACACCATTTGAAGCCGATTTTAAGAGGCTGGGCCAAACTTACGTTTGATTCAACAGCTAGGGCTCGCCTCTATCCAAAACTCGCCGCCATGCTCGACAACGGCATCAAAATTTTGGTTGCTATCGACAGTCTCTATGAACGAACGGCCAAACGTGGAGAAACAGAAACATTAACGATTGTATTGGCCGATATTCGCCTGACTCTGAACCGAGGAGTTGGCTTGTCGCAGGCGCTTATGCCCTGGGCAGATCCTACCGAATGCATGATCATAGCAGCGGGCGAAGAATCCGGGCGTCTCGGTGAAGCGCTAAGACTAGCGGCTGATTCGCTCGGCGGTGTAAAAGAAATGCGGAAAGCGGTGCTGTCCGGGCTAGCTTATCCGGCCATGCTATTCGTGGCTACTATCGCTACCCTCTATTATGTTGGCGCATCATTTATCCCGCAGATGTCCGCGCTAGGCGATCCCAAACAGTTCACGGGGACCGCCGCCAGCTTGTACCGATTTTCAGATTTTGTGCAGTCAATTTGGTTTTGGATTGTCCTGGCCGGCATTATCGGCTGTATTGCCGCCATCGTTATGACATTGCCTCGCGCTTTTGGTAATGATCGGTTCCGTGTCTATCTCGACAAGATCCCGCCATGGTCCGTTTACCGGCTTGTAGTTGGCTCTGGATTTTTGGTGTCATTATCGGCCTTGCTTCGTGCGGGTGTGCAGCTGCAAGAAGCCATTATGCAGGCTCGAAAATATGCCTCTCCTTATTTAGAAATTCGCTTGAGCGCTATTTTACTCGGGATACGGAAAGGCCGCATGTTGGGCGATGCGTTAGACGAAGCGCAATATCATTTCCCGGATCGCGAAATCATTGACGACCTAATAACGTACTCAAGTCTCCCGAATTTTGACACCGTTCTTTATACCTATGGCCAACAGTGGATGACCGAAGGTATTAAGGCAGTTAGACACCAGGCATCGATTCTGCAAGGTCTTGCTTTTCTTGTCATGGCCTCAGTAATTGGTTGGCTTGTGACCGGGGTTATGGAAATACAACAACAATTAGGAGCGGCACTGCAACAGATTAATTAAAACAAATTTCATGTGTATAATATGCGCTATAATATAATCACAAATTTACAATCTAAATTGGAGCTATCTCTTATGAAAAAGAACATGATCACTAACAACGCATTTAGACAAAAAGGGGCTAGTCTCCTAGAGGCGCTGGCATTCATCATCATTTCGTTAGTCGTTATATCTGGCGGTGTAGCAATGTGGCGGATGGCATCATCGGGTAGCTTAGAAAATGCGGCGACTAACCAGATCATGGCTGTGCAAACAAGTTATCGTGGATTGTATAGCGGTCAAAACAGCTACGGCACTGGCAATATTACGGGTGTCGGTATTACTGCCGGCCTATTTCCATCGGATCTGAAAATATCCGGTACAACAGTCACCAATGGTTGGTCCGGGGCGGTTGTTGTCACGGGCGCAACATCGACATTCACTATTTCATGGGCCAATGTGCCGCCTGAAAGCTGTTCAAAATTAGCTGTCATGAAGTCGGATTGGGTTAGCGTTACGATTAACGGTACAGCTCAAACAATGCCCATCACACCAGTCGCTGCAACAACTGCATGTAGTGCGACCGCCAACACTCTTGTATTTACCAGCAACTAACCGCGAGCGCTTAATATGGCCGGCTGGGATGGTCGGCCCATAACCCTAATACATTCACTATGATCTCTATGAATTCAAGCAATAGGTTAAATGCCCATTATTTTACTGATTTGCTAGTAAGTGAAAATGAAGCGTTTATGAAAATTGGAGGGAGCGGGGAATTCATCTCAATGCCTGAAAATGTTCAGGATGATGTGCAAACACTTTATAAGCTATGTTGCGAAACTCAGCTCCAAGACGGCCGAATTGAACATGACGGCATAACGTATCGATGTTCTCGTATATCTACAGTAAGCGGCTTGGTATTCGCACTGCGCCGGCCCATGCTGGCATTACCTAGACTAGAAAAACTAGGATATCTTTCAGCATTGACAAAACGGCTTATGACCAATGCTCCATTGCCCAACGGCATCCAAAATGGGCTAATAATATTCTCTGGCGTAACCTGTTCTGGGAAAACGACTAGTGCCGGAGCACTTATAGTTGAACGACTCACGCAATACGGCGGCCTGGCTGTCACTATTGAAGACCCCCCC
>SWCD01013027.1_pt1 | contig 18496 bp, 16 predicted proteins | sample 4693011 | NCBI WGS metagenome assembly SWCD01 (sample SAMN10267278, study PRJNA491770) | bioreactor metagenome | isolation source: DHS bioreactor inoculated with marine | place: Japan: Omine Ridge, Nankai Trough | reverse complement strand
TGCCGACATCGAGGTCATGACTGCCGAAGGCAGCCCGTGGAAGGCAACTGCGACCACCGACCCGAACGCGATTGGTGCCGCCGTTATGCGCACCATGGCGCTCGAGCTCGCCGGTCAGCAGGGTCCCCGTCTCGTGGACTTCCCTGGTGTTCTGGTGACACAGCAGTTCCTGCTGGACAACGGCATCACCAACATGGTTGAGCTGCGGGCCGCGATGCCGGCACTGAACCTGACTGAGGTTCAGTCCGCCGACTGGATCCCGTCGGTCGAGTTCTAAGAGAAGCAGGAATATCGAAACAAGAGCCTGAGAGGAAGCATTTGATGGAATCCGCAGTCGAGATGCAAGGGATCACGATGGCCTTCGGCCCCAACGAGGTGCTGAAGGGGATCGACCTTGCGATCGAACCGGGGAAGGTGACGGCGATGCTCGGCGCTAACGGCGCAGGCAAGTCGACACTCATCAAGGTCCTCTCGGGCGTGTACAACGGATACGGGGGTACCGTCATCATCGACGGTACCCCCGTATACATCGACCATCCGACAACCGCCCATGCCCACGGCATCGAAGCGGTCCATCAGAAGATCGCGGACGGTGTCGTTCCCGGACTCAGCGTCGCTGAGAACCTCCTTTTCGAGGACATAGTCAACAACAAGGTGTCGCGGGGCGCATCGTTGCGCTCGCTGATGCCGAGAGCTCGAGAGGTCGCAGCAGTCCTCGACCTCGGTTGGTCAGACGAGCTGCTCCGCAGCGACGTCTACGAGCTTCCCATTGCCGACCAGCAGCTGCTGCTGCTCGCCCGTGCGCTCGTCAATGAGCCGCGGCTGCTCATCCTCGATGAGCCAACCTCCGCACTTTCAGAAACTGAGGCGCATCGTCTCTTCGACGTCATCCGGCAACTTCGCGACGGCGGCGTCGCCGTCTTCTACGTTTCGCACCGCATCGGCGAGATCGACAGCATCGCCGATCGCCTCCTCGTCTTGCGTGACGGGGTCATTCGCAGCGACCACGGTCGCCCCTTCGACTGGGAGAGCGCACTTCACGAGATGCTCGACGTCGACGAATCCGACCAACTGGAGCGCACCGCAGAGCTGCGTGGGACCGAAGAGGTCCTTCATCTCGAAGGAGTCCAACTCCTTCCCAAGTCCACCCCGTTTGATCTTTCAATACGCGCCGGTGAGGTAACCGGCGTGTTCGGCCTCCTCGGCTCCGGGGGGAGCCAATTGGCCAACGGCATCTTTGGCGCAGAGCATTTTGAAGCGGGCCAAATGACTCTCAAGGGTGATGTTTTTGCCCCCAAGGCTCCCGCCGATGCCATCGCCTCTGACGTATACATGGTGCCCGAGGACCGTCAGGCCGGCACCATCATCAAGGACTGGACGGTGTCGATGATTGCCACCTTCCCGTTCCTCGAAGACATCTCCCACCTCGGTGTCGTCAACCCACTCCTAGAAGCCAAAGTCGGACGTTCTGTTATCGAGGACTTTGGCGTTGTTGCCCAGTCGGAGGCCGACTCTGTTCAGTCGCTGTCCGGTGGCAACCAGCAGAAGGTCGTCGTCGGTCGCTGGCTGCGCAAGCAGCCGACCGTGATGGTCCTCAATGAGCCGTTCCAGGGTGTCGATGTCGGCGCCCGCCACGATCTCGCCGAGAAGGCTCGCGAAGTCGCGGGAACCGGTTCAGCGGTCCTTGTCATGTCGACGGACCTCGAAGAAATCATGGAAGTGTCCGACCGGGTCGTTGTGCTCGCGGACGGAAACCTCCGGCACGATGCATATCTGTCGGAGACCAGCAGGGACGAAATCCTGCAACGACTCTCGGAGGTTGAGTAAGTGGCCACTACAACAATGGCGCCAAAGGGCAAGGAGAAGGAGCCAGTGCCTTCGAAACCGCGTCCTGATGCGAGGGAGATGCTCGTCAAATACGGCTTCATCGCCGTCACCGTCATCTTCTTTGTCTACTTCCTCGCAACCATTCCGGCGTTCCGGATGTCGTCGACGATGTTCTCGATGCTGAAGTTCACTTCGGTCGTTGCCATCGCCGGTCTCGGCGTGACCGTCACCATGGTGGTCGGTGGACTCGATCTCTCCGTCGGCGCCACCGCCGGCATGTCGGTGACCGTTGCAGCCATGACAATGGTTATCTACGCCCAACAGGGCTCGGTTGCAATCATTGCCGTCATCCTCGCCGGTGCCGTCATCGGAGCCATCAACGCACTCTTGATCGTGGTGATGAAGATCCCGGATCTGCTGTCAACGTTGGCCACGATGTTCCTCGTGCAGGGATTGAAACTTGTGCCCGTCGACGGCCAGTCCGTGTCGTCGGGCCTAATCCTTCGTGACGGATCTGTCGCACCCGGCAAGTTCACTCCCGGTTTCCTCGAGATCAACCGTGGAGAGCTGGGCCCGGTGCCGTACCCCGTCGTCATCTGGCTCGTCCTGGCCGTCGCTACCTGGTTCCTGCTCTCTCGCACCAAGTGGGGCCGCGTCATGTACGCCATCGGCACCAACCCCGAGGCCGCCCGCCTCGCCGGCGCCAGAGTCGGTCGCTACAAGGCCTTCGCCTATATGCTCTCCGGCGTCTACGCCTCGATAGCCGGTCTGATCCTTGCTTCCCGCATCGGCCAGGGTGACATCTCCGCCGGCAACTCATTGCTGCTCGATGCAGTCGCCGTCGCGCTGGTCGGTACGTCGGTTCTGGGTGCCAACAAACCGAACGCCTTCGGCACCGCGCTGGGGGCGATCCTCATCGGGATTCTGCTCACCGGTACAACGATGATGAACTTCCAGTACTACTGGCAGGACGTCGTCAAGGGCTTCGTGCTTCTGGTTGCACTCGTGTTCTCCTTCACCCTGTCGAGAAGGAAGACACGGTTCGCTGCGGCGGTGCCACTGTGAGCCAAACCCCGGCCAGCCGCACTATCTGGATTGATGCAGATGATCCAACCTCCGTTGTCTGCATCGACCAGCGGCTAATTCCGTTTGAGTACAAAGAGGTGTCGATTCGCACCTCGAGCGAGATGACCGACGTCATCGCCGACATGGTCGTTCGTGGCGCCGGATGCATCGGTGTCTCGGCTGGATACGGCATGTACCTTGCCGCCCTTGCCACAGCAGGGCTGGGAGCGACAGCGGCCGATGCGTCGTTGCGGGCGGCGGGAGCCGAACTCGAAGCCAGCCGTCCCACCGCTGTGAATCTCACCTGGGCCGTGCAGCGTCAACTGCGAGAGATCCTCGGCATCGAGAACGCTGATGACCGTATTGCCAAGGCGAAGGCCCTGGCTGAGACGATTGCCGATGAGGACGTCGCCTACTGCGCCGCAATTGGCCAGCACGGGCTCGAGATCGTCAAAGAGATCTACGAGCGCAAGGGCGAAACCGTCAACATCATGACCCACTGCAACGCCGGCTGGCTGGCGTTCGTGGAACACGGGACCGCAACGGCGCCGATGTATGCGGCGCACAATGCGGGGATCCCGATTCACGTGTACGTTTCCGAGACCCGGCCCCGCAACCAGGGTGCCCGCCTCACCGCATGGGAGCTGCAACAGGCCGGGGTGCCGTTCACGGTCATTGCCGACAACGCAGCAGGCCACCTCATGCAGCACGGCATGGTCGACTTTGTCATCGTCGGCAGCGATCGGACCACCGTCAGCGGCGACGTCGCCAACAAGATCGGCACCTACATGAAGGCCGTTGTGGCCAAAGAGAACGGTGTTCCGTTCTATGCGGCACTGCCATCGAGCACTCTCGACCCGAAGCTCCATGACGGTGTCGCCGAGATCCCGATCGAGGAACGCGGTGGTCACGAAGTGACCAAGGCAACCGGGTTCCTCGATGGCAAGCAGGTCGAGCCGCAGACGGCGACTCCAGGGGCAACGGCCGCCAACTACGGGTTCGATGTGACTCCGCGGCAGTACGTGACCGGAATCATCACCGAACGAGGCATCTCAGAAGCAAGCGAAGAGGCAATCCTGGCGATGTACCCCGAATTCGCAGACGCGGAGTAACGGGCACGCCAACGGAGAGGCAGGTCATGCAGAACCGGTGGAACGACGAGCAGGCAGCGACCTGTAGTGGTCTTCTCGACGAGTGTGTCTACGCCTCGAGATTGTTGGGCGCCGACACCGCCCTGGTGCTGCATGGTGGGGGCAACACCTCGGTGAAGATCCCCGAACGGGATCTGTACGGCGATGCCGTCGATGTGCTCTACGTCAAGGCAAGTGGCTACGACATGGTGGACATCGATGTGGACGGGTTCTCTCCTCTGGTCCTCGATCGTGTCAACAAGCTCGTTGAGCTGTCTGAACTCTCCGACACCGCAATGCTCAACGAATTGCGTGGCGCGTTGTTGAGCGCTGAGGCGCCGACCCCGTCTGTCGAGGCGATCCTTCATGCCGTGGTTCCCAATCGCGCCGTCATGCATGCCCACCCCAATGCCCTGTTAGCCATATCGAACACCGTTGGGGGCGAGGCGAAGGTTCGCGACCTTTACGGCAACCGCGTCGTCGTCGTGCCCTATGCGATGTCCGGTTTCAAGGCAGCATCGGCGGCGGCCCGCGCCTACCAGGCCGAGGCCACAGACACGACTGAGGCCGTCGTGCTGATGAACCATGGCGTGTTCACCTTTGGTGACACACCCCGCGAGGCATATCACCGAATGGTTGACATCGTCACCAAGGCTGAAGCCTTCCTGGCCGACAACGGGCACAATGGTCGGTCTCCGATTCCCGCAGCCGGCCCGCAGCCGGTGGACCGCCTCGAACTGGCCCGACTCCGCAAGGACATCTCAGAGGCAGCCGGTACGCCGTGCATCGTCCGGCGTCATACCGACGAGTTCAGCTGGGCCTTCTCCCAGCGTCCCGATCTCGGTGCCGTGAGCCAGCAGGGTGTGGCCACCCCCGACCATGTCATCTGGACCAAGCGAGTTCCGCTGCTGGGCCGCGACGTGGCCACGTATGCCAAGGACTATCAGGCGTACTTCGATGAGTACTCCGTTGGTCGTTCACTGCAGATGCTCGATCCGGCACCGCGCGTCGTCCTTGATCCGAAGTTCGGCATGGTCACGGCCGGGCCTGATGTACATGCGGAGCAAGCCGCGGCAGACATCTACAAGCAGATCATCGACGTCATCGAAAAGGCCGAAGGTGTTGGTGGGTACTCGGCGCTTCCCGCCAGCGACATCTTTGATCTCGAGTACTGGGAACTCGAGCAATCGAAGCTCGGTCGTGCCCGCGACGAAGGGGAGTTCACCGGTGAGGTCGCCGTCGTCACCGGGGCGAACTCGGGTATCGGCAGGGGATGCGCTCTTGCTCTGCTCGAGCGCGGCGCCGCCGTGATCGGCCTCGACATCAATCCGAATGTCGATGACATGACCGATAGCCCCGCATACCTGGGTGTTCCCTGCGACCTCTCTTCTCTCGAGGAGACCGCGGCGGCGCTCGATGTCGGTGTCGAGCGGTTTGGCGGCGTCGACATGCTTGTGGCCGCGGCCGGCCTTTTCCCCGAATCTTCTCCGATTTCCGCACACGACCCTGCTGCTTGGCGTAGGGCCATGGCCGTCAACGTCGACGGCATGGTTCAGCTGTTATCGCTAATGCACCCTCTCCTCCTGCATGCGCCAAGCGGCGGTCGTGTCGCGGTTATAGGTTCCAAGAATGTGGCTGCCCCCGGACCGGGAGCATCGGCGTACTCGGCCTCGAAGACGGCAGCCAACCAGATTGCCCGGGTGGCGGCTCTGGAGTGGGCGAAGGACGGGATCAGGGTCAATTCAGTGCATCCCGACGCCGTATTTGACACCGCGCTGTGGACGCCCGAGCTACTCGCCGAACGGGCGGAGCGCTACGGCATGACAATCGAAGAGTACAAGCGTCGCAACCTGATGGGCGTTGAGATCACGAGCGCCGCGGTCGGCGAAGTAGTGGCGACGATGCTGGGGGATATCTTCTATCCGATCACCGGTGCCCACATCCCCATCGATGGCGGCAACGAGCGGGTCATCTGACCGGTATTTGCAGATACAGATTGACGACTAGTACGATCATGCACGAACGTGCAAGGGTTGCACAAACGTGCAAGTAGGAGAGGTTGAGCCAATGGAGTTTCTTGCTCGCATTGAACAGAACATCTCGCCGGATATGGACCCGGCCCGGCTGGCTGAGGTCAAGGCCGCGGAGCAGGTCCGAGGCCAGGAGTTGGTCGATGCGGGGAAGTTGCGCCGCATTTGGCGAATCCCCGGGAGGAGGGCGGTCTACGCCCTTTACAGGGTGGAGAGCACCGAGGAGCTGCATGACATCCTCGCCTCACTTCCACTGTTCCCGTGGATGGACATTGAGGTAACGGCATTGGGCGCACATGCGCTCGATCCGGAATAGAAGCGGAGGAGCAGCATGGCCCCCGAGTACGAAATTCTCACGCCGGACACGGTCCCGAGTTACATCGACGGCAAATCCGATCTGGATGGCATCGTTGATACCGAGACTCTCGAGGTGACCGAGGTCGGCGACGGCAACCTCAATCTCGTGTTTGTCTGCAAGGACGGCAACGGCGCCGGCATCTGCCTGAAGCAGTCGCTTCCGTATGTCCGGCTCGTGGGCGAAGGATGGCCGTTGACTCCGGAGCGGGTCATTGCTGAAGCTCGTGGCCTCAAAGCCGCCGCTGATCATGTGCCGGATCTCGTTCCCGCCTACTACGGCGTCGATCACGATCAGTACGTCCTCGCCATGGAATACCTCATGGGATGGGACATGTGGCGCATCCAACTCAACGAAGGCAACGCCCATCCCGGCGTTGGAGCGCAGTTGGGTCGATACGTTGCCGCGCTGGCGTTTTACACGTCGTTCTTCTCGATCGATCAGGGCGAGATCAAAGAGCGTCTCGCCGAGGCGATCAACCCCGAGCTGTGCAAGATCACCGAGGACCTCGTCTTCACCGAGCCCTACATCGACGTCGAGAACAACAGCTACGTCGATGAGTTGATCCCCGAGATCGAGGGGATGCGCGCCGACGCCCGGCTCCGGGCTGAGGTCGGCATGCTCAAATACCGGTTCATGACTGCCGGCGAAGCCCTGATCCACGGCGATCTCCACACCGGATCGGTGATGGTGCGTCAAGGCGAAAACGGTGGCGAGTGCAAGGTCATCGACCCTGAGTTCTGCTACTACGGGCCGGTCGGGTTTGATCTCGGCGCCCTGTTTGGAAACTACCTGGCGGCCCGGGCTCGGGCCGCAGTCCTCAACCGTCCCGCCGAGTATCAGCAGTGGCTGGCCGCCATGGGTCCCGAGACCTGGGACGCGTTTGAGGCTGAGATGCGCCGGTTGTGGCCGGAGCGCCTCGACAAGACGTGGACCGACAGCTTCCTCGACGCCTGGCTGGCTCAGGTCGCCAAGGACACGATCGGCTACGGAGGGTGCAAGGCGAACCGTCGCATCATCGGTCTCGCCAAGGTCACCGACATCCAAGAGCTGCCCCACGACGAGCATGTCAAGGCGGCCACGATGGTGCTGCGCACCGCCAGCACCTGGATCAGAGACCGCAATACGTTGGGAACGGTTGCCGAAGCCAACGAGGTCTTCAACAGCGTTCGGGCAGAGGTTCTGGGCTAATGGATCTGTCGCTCGCCGACGATTTCCTCGCCAGGCTGCGGCCATCTGTGGCCTGGGCCGATGATCACATCGAGATCATCGACCAGACCAAGCTGCCGACGGAACTCGATGTGCTCGAGCTCCGCTCAGTTGCCGAGGTGGTCGATGTGATCTTCCGCCTTGCCGTCCGGGGTGCCCCTGCCATCGGATGCTGTGGCGCCCTCGGCATGGTCGTCGGGCTCGACGAGCGAAGACCCGCCGATGCCGCATCTGCGGTCGCGGTGCTTGACGAGTTGGTCGATACGATCGGCAATGCCAGGCCGACCGCAGTCAATCTGAGTTGGGCGGTCAAGCGGGTTCGCGATGCTGCTTCTGCCGGTGCGGATGTCGCTGCGGTGAGAGAACTGGCCCTCAATGAGGCGAAGCTGATCATCGATGAGGATCGCGACGCTTGCACTCGGATGGGTCTTTACGGCCGCGACGAGCTGGCCGGGATCAACAAGATCATGACTCACTGCAATACCGGTCGCCTGGCGACGGCCGGGTGGGGCACCGCTCTCGGTGTCATCTATGCCAAGGCGGCATCGGGCGAGCCGGTGCAGGTGCTTTCTTCGGAGACTCGGCCGCTACTGCAGGGAGCCCGCCTCACCACCTGGGAACTGCACGACGCCGGTATCGACGTAACCCTCATGCCGGATGGGTCGAGCTCGACGGCAATGGCACAGGGCAAGGTCGAGGCAGTAATCGTCGGCGCCGATCGGATTGCCGCCAATGGCGACACGGCCAACAAGATCGGCACGTTCACGCATGCTGTCAACGCAAAGTATGCAGGCATCCCGTTCTACGTTGCGGCGCCACTGTCGACCTTTGACGTATCCATCGCAACGGGTGCGGAGATCGAGATCGAACTGCGACCAGCATATGAGATGACGAAGTGGCGTTCCGAACCCACTGCGCCGCAGGACATCCCGGTGTGGAATCCTGCGTTCGACGTGACACCAGCGGAGTTGATCACGGCAATCATTACGGAAGTCGGTGTTCTCGAGCCGCCGTTTGAGCAGTCGATCCGGGCTGCGTTCGCATCTGGAGGCGAAGCATGAGCGATTGGCAGGAGACAACTCAGGGCGTTGCCGATGGGATCAGGAGACGGGTCCTCGAGCACGTGTTGGCGAACAACGGCGGGTACATGAGCCAGGCGTGCTCGTCCGCAGAGATGTTTGCGATGTTGTACTCGCGGGTGATGAATCTCGGGCCCAGCATCGCCCCGCTGGAGCCTCGCAAGTTCACCGGGGTCCCCGGGCCGGGCGTCCCGTTCTTCACCGGCGCCGACTACAACGGCCCCCAGGGGCCCGAGTACGACCGATTCATCTTCTCCCCGGCTCACTACGCCCTCGTGCTCTACGCCGCGTTGATCGAGGTGGGACGCCTTGCGGAAACCGGCCTCGATCACTTCAACGAGGACGGCAGCACGGTTGAGATGATCGGCGCCGAGCACTCGCCTGGTGTCGAGACAACCACTGGCTCGCTCGGGCAGGCACTCAGCCAGGCGGGAGGAATCGCGCTGGCTCGCAAGCTGCGCGGTGACACCGGCGATGTGTGGGTGATGATGTCCGACGGCGAGTTCCAGGAAGGCCAAACCTGGGAAGCCGTCGAGCAGATCGCTCGCTTCGGATTGAGCAACCTGCGGGTCATTGTCGATGCCAATGGTCAGCAGTGCGATGGTTGCCTCGACGAGGTTGAGACTGCCGACCCACTTACCAATCGCATTCGAGCGTTTGGCGCCAGCGCAGTCGAGAGCAATGGGCACGAGCTGGATGCTCTCGACGAGGCGATGACCATGGAGACCGGGAAACCGCACTTCGTCATTGCCCGGACCGATCCGGTGCGCGGCCTTCCGCTATTTGGAGAGAGGGCTCCTCTCCTTCATTACCTGCGATTTACTTCCCCCGACGAGAGGGCGCAGTACCAGGCTGTTTATGAAGAGATGGTGAGCTGAGATGGAAATCGTCAAGCGTCCCCACGTGCAGAACTTCATCGATTGGAGTGCTGACAAGCCGAAGGTAGTGGTTCTCACCGCAGATCTCACCAATTCCAGCGAGGTCGGCAACTGGCGGGATACCTACCCCGACCGGTTCTTCCCAATGAAGATGGCCGAGCAGAACATGATGGGCTTTGCCGCGGGTCTGGCCCGCGAAGGCTACGAGCCATGGATTCACACGTTTGCCGTGTTCATCTACCGGCGTCCATTCGACCAGATGGCGATGTCGATTGCGTACCCAAATCTCCCGGTACGGTTTGTCGGTTTCCTCCCCGGGATCACCACTCCCGGCGGGGTCACTCATCAGGCCATCGAGGATCTTTCGGTCATGCGGGCGACGCCGAACATGACGATCCTCGAAACCGGCGATGCCACTGAGGTCGAGAGCGTTCTCGACGTGGCTCATGCGATCGACGGGCCCGTGTACATCCGCATGCTGCGAGGCGAGGTGCCGCGACTCTTCCCCAAAGACGAGCCGATGAGCCTGGACCAGGTCCGTATTCTCAGCGAAGGCGACGATATCACTGTGTTTACCGCAGGCATCACCACCGAAGAGGCCATGCGGGCGGCTGCGCCTCTCGCTGCCGCGGGGGTCGAAATGACCCACGTCCATGTTTCGACGCACAAGCCGTTCAGCGACCCGCTCATCCTGGAATCGATCCAGCGGGCCAAGCACGGCGTCGTGACTTTGGAAAACCACACAATCATCGGTGGGCTTGGCTCGGCCGTTGCCGAGGTGATGGCCGAGAACGCCGTCGGCAAGCGTCTGGTGCGTCTCGGCCTTCAGGACACCTATGCGCACGGAGCCAGCCGCCAATACCTGATGAGAGAGTACGGTCTCGATGCCCCGGCTCTGGTGCGGGGGATCGAGAAGCTCATGGGCGTGTCCACTGGGATCACAGAAGCGGATCTCGAGGTAGTGCGTATCGAAGAAGTCCACAGCCTCGCCAAGGCAGAGGCACTCTGATGATTGAGCCGACGACGCTATCGCTGAGCGGAGACCGCATCGAAGCGGTGTACGAATTCCACGGCGACGTGACCGAGGCAGAGGCGAGGATCAATGCCCTGCGCGTGGAGCAGACGATCGAGTTCCCGGCCGATCTCGTTCCCGACGATGACATCCAGCGTGAGATTGTCGGCCGGATCGAGTCGATCGACGTCGTCGACAGCGGCCTGGTGCGAGCCGTGGTTTCCTACGCTGTCGAGACGACCGGTTACGAGCTGCCGCAGCTGATAAACGTGCTGTGGGGCAACAGCGCACTTCTCCCCGGAATCAGGCTCGCAGACTTCACCCTGCCTGACTCATTGCTCGACGTGATGCCGGGCCCACAGTTCGGCATCCAAGGTCTGCGGGAGATGTTTGACGCTCCGAGCCGTCCGTTGTTGGCGACCGCGCTCAAGCCCATGGGTCTCTCTGCGGAGCGGCTGGCTGCATTTGCGCATGATCTGGCGCTCGGCGGCATGGACATGATCAAGGACGACCACAGCCTGGCGAACCAGCCGTTCGCCCCATTCGTCGAGCGGGTACAACGCTGCGCCGAGGCCGTGGCTGAGGCAAACTCGAAGTCCGGTTACAACTCTGTCTATATGCCGAGTGTGAACGCTCCATACGATCAGCTCGAGGCAAGGGTGGAGGCGGCGATGGACGCCGGCGCCGGTGCCCTCCTTGTTCTTCCGGGCATCACCAGCTTCGATCAAATGCGGTATCTGGCGACCAGGGTCGATGTCCCCATCATGGGGCATCCTGCATTTCTCGGGTCGTATTCCGCATCGCCGACCGGTGGCGTCGCCCACGGCAAGCTGTACGGGACGATGATGCGACTTGCCGGAGCCGATCTATCCGTCTACCCGAACTACGGGGGCCGCTTCAGCTTCACCCGCGCCGAGTGTCGCGATGTCGCTACCGCTCTCAAGGAACCGCTTGGCGACATCAACCCGGCGTTCCCGTCACCTGGTGGTGGCATGACTCTCGCTCGCGTTGATGAGATAGTTGAGTTCTACGGCAACGACGTAGCCCTCCTCATCGGCGGCGACCTATACCGCGGCGATGACATGGTCGCGACCGCAGCGGGATTCCGGGCGGCGGTGTCGCGCTGAGTTCTGCGGAGCAGAACTCCAACCTGCCCGACGGGCAGGCGATGACATGGTCGCGACGGCGGCGGGTTTCCGGGCGGCGGTGTCGCGCTGAGTTCTGGCTTTCGGCCGCGCCGGGATCTCAGAGATTGTTAGGCGAGGAGAGCGTTGGCGAGGCTGTCGTCAATGGCGAGTTCGTCGATGATGCCGGCGGCGATGGCCCCCTTCACCGATGTCGTCTTCTCGACACCGCCCGCAGCGGCGATCACCCGCCGACATGATCGCAAATCGTCGAGGGTGAGGGAGATGGGGTGAAGGGCCTCCGGCATCACCGCGTTGCCGTCTGCGTCGTAGTAGAGCCCGAACACCTCACCGACAGCTCCGGCAGCGATGATTTGGTCCATGGTGTCGTTGTCGAGATAGCCGGCGGTCACCAAGAGCGACTCCGGCCCGACGATGCCGACGGCAACCATGACCATGTCCGCCGACCGGGCTCGTTGCAGGGCTGTGGCTACCGGCTCGGAGTCGTAGAAATTGGCTGCAACTTCGTCCGTTGGAGCAAATCCAGGAGCCGGGATGTGCATGACCCTGGCACCGAATTTCATCCCGAGGTTATTGGTCACCTCGACTGCGGGTGCGATGTTTGAAGTGGTGGTATGGCCGAAGGCGTCGACGAGCATCACACCCGAAGTGTGCATGCTGCGAGCTCGTTGTGCTGAAGCGCCGAGGGTGCGACCCCAGCCGGCGGCAATGGTTGTCGAGCCTGCGGCCACCATGTGCTCGAGTCGTCTGGCCATGGCGGCTGCAGCCGCATCCCGCGGGTCCTCACCCTCGAGAGCCAACTCAACTGTTGCCCCCGCGAGCCCGTAGCGCTCGATCAAGCCCTCGGCGAGTCGGGCCGACTCGGGAAGCGACTCGGTGACGATCACGCGAACGATACCTTCGCGTTCGGCATCGGCGAGAAGACGGCTGACCGTGGAGCGCGACACACCGAGGCGATCGGCGACAGCCTGCTGGTTGAATCCTCGCTCGTGATAGAGCCATGCTGCTCGGATGGTCAGCTCTTTGCGTGGATTGAGTTCAGCCATTGTCGGAAAGTATCATCGCATTGCGGGTATTTGTCCAACCCGGGCACATTTGTGCAAATGCCGGGCTGGATACCAAGGACTTCCGGTGTTCAGTTCTGGCTTGCCGGCTCTGTCTGCCGACGCCGAACCTCGTGTTCCTATTGTACCGGCCAGGTACTTCTGGCCTGAGTACCACCGACCAGCGGCCGGTTGGATCTTTGTGTCGGCTGATCAACAGTTAGCCTTCTGCCATGATTGGTCTTCCTCGGGCCTTGTCCCCTCAAGACAACCGATGACGTTCGCCCTGGCGCTCGGTGGCGCCTTTTTCTATGGATTTGCCGATTTCTCCGGTGGCCTCGCCGCCCGACGTCTGCCGCCTTGGGCGGTCACCTTCTGGTCGCAGTCGATGGGCTGCGCGGCGCTGCTCGCTGGCCTGATACTCCTGCCCGCCGAACGGGTGACGGCGGCTGATGTCCTCTGGGGAGCCGGCGCCGGTCTCGGGGGCGTCATCGGAGTGGGGTTGCTCTACAGAGCGCTTGCAGAGGGAACCATGGCCGTCGTTTCGCCGATCACCGCGGCGACCACGGCAGCGATTCCTGTCGTATTCGATCTTGCGACCGGGGCCTCGCTATCACCGCTGGCAATCGGCGGCGTAGTACTTGCCTTGGTCGCTATCGCCACCATTGCCGGCGAGAGGTCGGCCAGGCGGCTCAGCCCACGGCTGGTGGCGATGTCGCTCGCGGCGGGGACCGGATTTGCAGTGTTCTTCATTGCGATCGCTCAAACAAGCGAAGCGAGTGGATTCTGGCCCCTGGTTGGGGCGAGAGCCGTCACCATTCCGATCGGATTCATACTGCATCGTTCGCTCGAGCCCAGGACGCGGCCCACTCGAGTCGGGGTCCGCTGGGTGGCCGCAGCCGGCTTGCTCGACATGGGTGCGAATCTCCTCGTTGCGGTCGCCCTGCAGCGGGGGCCGTTGGGTATTGTCTCGGTCCTTACCTCTCTCTACCCGGTGGTCACAGCGCTATCTGCGGTTGTGGTCGTGAGGGAAAGACTGACCCGCATTCAGATGGCAGGCGTCATGGCCGCGATGGCCGCGGTTGTGATGCTGGTCAGCTAGGCCCTAGTCAAGCTTCCTTGGATTTCTGACTGGCCGGGAGGTGCATCACGAACACGGCGCCGGGATAGGTGTTGTCGGCCCAGATGTCGCCGTGGTGCTTGTCAACGATCACAGAGTGGGCAATAGAAAGGCCCTGGCCGGATCCCTTGCCGATTTCCTTTGTCGTGAAGAACGGCTCGAAGATCCGATCGAGTATCTCGATGGGTATTCCCGGACCGTTGTCGGAGACGCGGATCTCGATTACCTCTCCAAGGTCTTTGGTGCTGATCGTGATCAGCCCCTTCTTGCTGGAATCCTGCCCTGACATTGCTTGCGCGCTGTTCACGATCATGATCAGCAGGCTTTGTCCGAGTGGACCCGGGAGCGCAGGGACCATCGGGAGGGTTGGATCTAGATCAAGCTCGACTTTGGCTACGTACTTCCACTCGTTGCGCGACACTTGAACAGTCGTCTCGATCACCCGGTTGATGTCGCTGGGCGTGAGATCCTCCTGGCCCGGATGGGCGAACTCCTTCATCGCCTTTACGATGTCGGCGACACGAGTGGCCCCTTCGATGGTCTCCTCGACCGCAGCCGGTACCTCTTCCAGGAGAAAGTCGCAGTCCTCATCCTTCCACTGCTCGCGAAGTGCGATGATCTTCTCCCCGTGCTCGGGGTGATCGGTGAGCTGCTCGAGAATCTCGATGTGCATGGCGGCGTACTTGCCAAGGCTACCTACAGCATCCCGGACGAACGTGATGTTGTCTGAGACGAACTGAATCGGTGTGTTGATCTCATGGGCGATACCGGCCGCGAGGCCACCGATCGCTTCCATCTTCTGCGCTGCCAACAACTGAGTCTGTGTGTTCTTGAGCTCATCGTGGGCGGCCTGGACCTCGTCGTGGCTCTTTCTCATCTCTTCATACATGCTCGCATTACGAATGGCCACGCTTGCCTGACTGGCGATCATGCGGGTGATCGACTCGTGGCCCGGGTGAAAGCTCGAGTTCCGATGGCCGACGATCATGACTATTCCGACCACTGCCGCATCGTCAATGATGGGCGCGATTATCAACGGGTAGCCGCTGAGCTGCTCCTGGAATTGCTCGGGCATGGTGCTGTTGTCCGGATTCCCCATATCCTCGATGAGCATCGTCTTGCGAGTGGCAATCACCTCCCCGGCCGGGCCGGTCTCGAGCATCGCATAGTCGATCGAAGGCCGCGGATCGATCGGGCCTTCGCCGTGAATCACCTGTTTGTGGATTGTTCGCTCCGAAGTGCTGAAGAGCAAGATCATGGCCCCGCTGGCAGCCGTGAGCTTGATCGATGTAGCGGCCAGCAGGTCGAGAATGAGATCGACATCGAAAGTCGAGGCAATACCCCGGCTCATATCCAACAGAGTTTCGAGCACGCCGACCTGTGCTTCTGTTGCTCGCTGGGCGGCCTTCTGCTCCTTGAGGTCCCAGAACATCACAACGACGTTCGAGTAGTCGGGTTTCCCGTTCTCGAGAGGCGCAAGCCAGTGCATTTGGGCATCGAGCGCTTCTGCCCCGAAGTCCGCCCCGGAGACTTCGTGCTGCTCCAAGGTACGTCGTTCGAAGACCGTGACGATCTGTCGACGCAGGGAGTGCAGGGATCCCGGGGTGAGGAGTTCTCCGGGGAGGTTGCCGAGAAGCGCATCGGCGCTGGGTGCCTGAACGAACTCAACAGCGCTCCGGTTTACCGCCTTGACCAGCACCGATCCGGCGACTTGCCTGAGCAGCGCCTCATCGTCCCGCAGTATTGGGTCGATGTCGGCTACCCCGGCGGCCCGTTGCTCGGCGCAGAATGCTTCGACCGCGCTCCAGTCTTCGAGCCAAATCGGTGTTGGCGCGTTGTCGAAGAGGATTCGATCGATGCCGTTCCTGAAGTGTGAGACGGGCATCTGTGCAACCGTCATCCGGCCTCCTGAGGAGTTGCTATTGCCGTCGGCGGCTCGGTGGAGGAAATAAGCGGAAGCCAATCCGGCGGGAATGGACGACCGGTGGCATCCGTTGCAGCGGTCATCACCGTTCGAATCTGTCTCTACCCTGGTTTGGTATGGAACTCGACCGAATACTCATCAAGGACCTCAGCGTCTCCGGAATCCTCGGGATCAATCCGGACGAGCGCATCAACGAGCAGGAGATCCTCGTCAACGCGGTGCTGTGGGCGGACACGCGACCGGCCGCGGCCAGCGACGATATCGACGATGCCGTCAACTACCGGACCATTACCAAGCGTCTCATTGCCCATGTCCGGGCCGGCGAGCCGATGCTGGTAGAGCGACTCGTGCAGGAGCTTGTGGACATCTGTTTTGACGTCGAGCCTCGAATACATCGAGTGGAGATGACAGTCGAGAAGCCGGGAGCCCTTCGCTATGCGCGTTCTGTGGGCATCACCATCACCCGGAGTCGACCATCCGGTCGGGAGGAATAGGAAATGAGTACGCAGCCATTTGTAGAGACCATCATCTCTCTTGGTTCCAACATAGAAAAAGAGCGGTATCTGCCGGAGGCGATCCGGCTACTTCGTCGCAACCGTCGAATTGAGGTCAGGAAGGTCAGCCGCTTTTTTGAGAGCGCTCCGGTTGGCGGACCGGATGGGGCTCCAGATTTCTTCAACGCGGCGGTAGTCGCTTGTACAGATCTGTCGCCGCTGGAACTTCGTGACGAACTCCGTCACATTGAAGAGGTGCTGGGCAGGCAACGTTCTGAGGACAGGAACGCACCGCGGACCATCGATCTCGACATCGCTTACTACGGCGAACTGCAGGCGGAGTTCGATGGCTGGACTCTTCCGGATCCGGCAGCAGGCTCAGCGCCGCACGTCGCCATCCCGATTGCCGATGTCGCACCAACCTGGGTTGACCCACGCTCGAAGAAGACCGCATACGATCTGATGCTCGAGGTGGACGCATCCCTTGAGTCCGTCAAGCCTGTGTCCACGATCAGGCTGGCTACGCCATACGAGTCGCGGGGACCTGAGGAGTTCGACCAATCCGGCGATGTCTATGCGCCACAGCTCGAATCGATTGTGCGGGCTCAGCTCCTGGAGATCGGCGAGAACCCCGATCGCGAAGGACTGGTGCGGACCCCGCTCCGGGTTGCGAAGGCCCTCGACTTTCTCACCAACGGATACTCGACCTCTCTCTCGGAGGTAGTCAACAACGCCGTATTCGATGGAGAAGGCGCCGACGAGATGGTGCTGGTCAAAGATATCGAGTTCTACTCGATGTGTGAGCACCATATGCTCCCGTTCTTTGGCAAGGCTGCGGTGGCCTACCTGCCGAAGGGCAAGATAATTGGGCTCTCCAAGGTGGCTCGTGTCGTCGACCTATACGCTCGCCGTCTCCAGGTTCAAGAGCGACTCACCAACCAGGTGGCGGACGCCATGACAGAGATTCTGAATCCTCTCGGCGTCGGTGTTGTCATCGAAGGTCAACACCTCTGCATGATGATGCGCGGAGTGCAGAAGCAGGACAGCTCGACGGTGACGAGCGCGATGCGGGGCACCTTCAAGAGGGACCCGCGTACCCGCTCGGAGTTTCTCAGCCTGATTGGCGGCCGATGAACGGTGAGGCAATCACCGTGGAGTTCGTTGACCTCGAGCTCGGGCTTGATGTCTCCTCCATTCAATAGAGGCGGCTTAGTTAGCCGAGGACCTCTGCGGCGAAACTGAGTTTGGCCAGGTCGTGGTGGGCGCCGCCGCCTTCGTGGCCGTTGAAGGGATACACCTCGATTGACTTGGGACCCTGGTACCAGTTGTAGGCGGCGTACACCGTTGACGGGGGCGTGATCGCGTCGGAAAGGCCGACCGAGAACAAACCGGGGATACTCGTACGTCTGGCGTGATTGACGACGTCCACGTACGAGAGGGTGCGGAACGCGTCCTTGATACGGTCCCGGTGAGCGCTGCAGTACTTCGCCAGTTCGGCATAGGGGGCCTCATCTGTGATCTCCACCGCCCGTTCGAAGTGTGACAAGAACGGAACGTCGGGCATCGTTGCGGCTACCCCGGTAGCGAGATTCGCTGCGGCCAGCGCCAAGCCGCCACCTTGGCTGCCCCCGACGACCGCGATGCGATCGCGGTCAACGGCGTCGTGCTGTCGCGCCGCCTCTACAGCCCGGACTGCATCGACGATGAGGCGCACGTAGTAGTAGTTGGCGGGGCTGCTGAGACCCTTCGTCAGAAAGCCGGGGACACTTGGCTCCCCGGGATCATGCGGGTCGGCGCTCATTCCCGTTGACCATCCCGAGCCCTGGCCCCGTGTGTCCATTCTGAAGTGCGCATAGCCTGCAGCACTCCACAGCAGCGATTCATGGGAGAGGCCGCGGCCACCGCCATAGCCTATGTACTCGACGACGGTCGGGAGAGGGCCGGTGCGGTGCCGGGGTATTAGCAACCAACCCCGGATATCGACGTTGCCGTGACCCGAGAACGTGACGTCGAATACCTCCACTGTTGTCAGGGGCGCGGCAACGGGCTCAAACCTGGCCTCGATCGGGTAGAAAGCAACCTCGGCAAGTTGAGCTGCCCAGAAGTCATCGAAATCGTCAGGCTCGGCGACCTCAGGCCGGTATGCCTCGAGTTCCGGCAGGGGAAGATCGAATTGCACTGCAGC
>SWCD01023333.1_pt1 | contig 18533 bp, 14 predicted proteins | sample 4693011 | NCBI WGS metagenome assembly SWCD01 (sample SAMN10267278, study PRJNA491770) | bioreactor metagenome | isolation source: DHS bioreactor inoculated with marine | place: Japan: Omine Ridge, Nankai Trough | reverse complement strand
AAGTGCGAAGGTGCCAACTTTTGCAACATTTTACGGGGTTAATACGACCCGAAAAATAATTGCTGCATCCAGCATATTAGCAACTGTTTTTATGATCCTATCAGCATACGGGATCGGCACATCGATCGGTTATTTGCGCATCATGGCTGTTTTTTCTGTTGGATTATTGATCTTAGCACTTTTTAGCGCAGCCAAACCATCTGAAAAATTAAATTTCGGATTATTCAAATACGCATCTGTTTATATGCTCAGTTCAATGTTATTGATCGCTATTTGATATTAAAAATGAGATGTCTCTGTTTACGGAGAATAAAATTGTGTAGAAAAATGAATTTGGAAAATGTTTTTCATCCTGAATAAAATTCTCGCTGAAACTTTTTATAAAACTCCTTGAAAATGATGAATACCCTTTCATCTCCCCCTTCATTTCAGTAAGCAAATTCTAGAATTTCTCAGTTGAAGGATTAAAAAGAAAGAGTGCTCTCAGGCACGCTCTCCTTTCCTTGGATGGGGCTAGTTATTGAAAATTAGCTCCATCCTAAATTAAATGCATTTTTGGCAGTAATGTGAAGGTTATAAGCGAAATGGTACCAATAAAAAGTGAACGTAGATTGCCGGAAGGTTGGTGGAAGAACATTGCATTTATAAGTATAAAAATTATTGTGTGTATGTCGTTATTAGTGGTTCTTATTTCTGTGGCCTTTTTTTGGGCTCCAGCAAAAGTTCATTATCATGTTATAGAGAAGTATACATTTAGTGGAGTAACCAAAGAGGAATCGATTAATTTGGGTGTGATCATCCCCGCTAGCGGTCCTTATCAACAAGTGGAAAATATTGACATTTCTTGGGATGGACAATTGGAAATGGAAGATGGTCTAAATGTAACTCTGATAAAGCTTACCAACCAGATTAAGCCCAATTCAATTCTGGAAGCAACGATTGAATATGAAGTCATTTTGCCACAAGGCTATGTCTCATGGGATTCACCGGTCACTGATTTCCATACTTCGCCACAAAGGGGGATTGAATCAGATGATATTGATATCAGTGAGAGAGCAGCCATGCTTAGTGAGGGGCAAAGCCAATCGGCTGCCAACAATATCTATAATTTCACTTCTGAATATTTAACCTATTCCAAAGATACGCTTGACTGTGTAAATTCTTCGGCGAAAAGTGCTTATCAATTAGGGGCTTGTGTATGTACAGGGTATGCGCGTTTAATGGTGGCCCTATGCCGGGCTTCTCAAATTCCATCGCAAATGGTTATGGGTTATATTTATCCAGATCCCGTTTTCATGAGCCCTGAAGGCTCGAACGATCCCAACAACGCTATTGAGGGACATGCCTGGGTAGAATTTTTTTCAGAAGGTAGTTGGAAAATTGCGGATCCAACATTAGGTAATAAATTTTTTAATTTTTTATATATTAACCGGAATGACGGACGTCATATTTCTTATGGAGAAATTGAACAATTTTTAAAAGAATATACCAAGCTCTATAATTGGGGGATTGGCCGAGCAAAGAATGTTCTTTATGACAATCAATGCATGAGGTTTACAGCGACAGCAACCACCGATCAGATAGTGATTGACCAGTCTATGGTTGTGGAAAAGGGTTGGGATGGTCGTTGGCTAAACACACTTGGGACTTGGTTGATCTTCATGTTGATTTTATGTCGCTATCGAAAAAAAATAGTGTCAAAATTTAACTAGCTAACCATCTTTTAAACTAATTTATTGCCTATCCCCTTGGTTAAAATAGGTCTCTCACGAATTTTTCTCAACCCCAAATCCCCCGCTATATTCGGCTCCTTTGCACTCACTACCCAAATACCGGCGTGGCTAATATCACCCCCTGCCCATCTGCGACATCTTCCTCACCCTATCCGCTGAAGCCAAAGATTTCTGCCAGATAATATCAACAGGAAATTCACATTGGTATAAATGTACTGAGCTGGATCAATTCTTCAATAATAATTTTTTGACTTGCATTAAATTCGGAATGGGTAATTTTCGTGCTGCGCTGGAGTGAGATTAAGAAAATTGTTTGTGTACGTATTGGCCAAGAACCTTAGAAGAATTACAACGGTATATGCGATAAAACCTGTACTGTAAGCCATTGTCGTGAAGAAGGGGGGTAAAAATATCCAGAAGGCAATATTATAGACCGTCCGTATAATAGAGATAGGATGTATGAAGCTCTGTTTTATTGAAACATATTCTGATGTGTTTTCTCGTAACCATGCGAACCGCATCGTTGTATGAACTTCGAGAACCAGTCAGAACAGTGCCCCAAAAATCGCAAGTCCGATCAATCCGTCTTTTCCCATCCAGGACGAAGTGGAAAAAGCATAGACAATATATATTAATGTGGGAAGTCCCAAACCTAGAGAAAGCAAATTATTCCAACGGACAGTTAAGAATTTTTCTTTTTTCATATCAAGCCACCTCTTATAAATCTATAATATCTTATTTTTTCCCATAACATGAGGAAAAATATCCGGCTGGATCCCAGTAATCCCAGTTACCATCTACAATAATTGTATTTTCTAAAACTGAAACTCCATTTATCAATATCTCCATCTTCCAACTTCCTGATGCGAGTCCAGCAGGTTCGCTTAATGTAATTTTTTCAACACCACTCTCCAAACCATCCCAACTACAAGAATATCTAGCCCATTCTTTTCCATCCATCGACCAAACTCTCTCATAAAGAGAATTTTTCGGGACGTTAGTATAATCCCACTCAAAATAAATCCTCTTTGATTTCTCAGGGAAATTTTTACTTGAATTTATTTCGTTTCCATTACAATCCTCTAAGCAGGTTAATACATTATTAAATATTGGCTCATAATCTCTTATCAGTAAAGAATTTTCAATTTCAAGGAATTTTTCACATTCTATTTCTTCTTCTAATAAATAGTCAATTGCTATTGATGGTTCCGCTAACAAAATATTGCTTAATCCCCATCCATTTTCATATAAGAAAAAATCAAACCCCACTGTACTCGTTGAAAGTGGAGGGTCAAAAATTTCACATGATCCCTCCCCATAGCAAATTTCTTCCATTTCCCACTGTGGATTCCAACCCGAGGTCCAAACAGTAAATGTTGATCCAACTGAAAACTGGTATTTTGTTGAACCAGTAATAAGGTCACATTGAGATTTTGGTCCAAATCTTTGTTCAAGATCTTCAATAAATTCAGTTGTGGTCAGTAGTTGTCCCCCCTCAACAGGATGATTCGAATATGAAAAGGTATCAAATTCAATAATATTTATGATTGGATAATTTGGATTACCTTCAATGCTTTTATAAAACCAATTAATAACGGAACTAATAGAATGTCGATCTAAAGTTTTCTGGTCAGAAATATCATTATTATTGATTTCAACTTCTGCAAATGAAACAACTGGGCCAACAACTTCCTTATTTAATGAAGTAACTTCTTTTTCAGAGGTTAAATTTTTCAATTCCTGGAAACAAGTTTCCACCGATTGACTGAGTGTGTTTCCCTCAACATTAATCCTGCCTTGAACTTGGTAATGCAAATGCCCATTGCCACTACACGAAGAAGATAAACCTGATTTTCCTGATAAACCAATTACCTGTCCTGCCACTACATCTTGGCCAATTTTTACATTAATTTGGCTCAAATGTGCGTACATCGAATATTCATTGCTGCCATCATCATTGGTATGTTCAATCGCAACAAATAACCATTGGCGTTTACATTCAACTGAGCTAGCATCTGTGCAGCATTTTCCGCTATTTACAGTAGCATTTCCCAAATCCGGATTAGGATAAATATTGATTATTTTTCCAGCTCGGGTGGCTAAAACTTTATCGCCAAAGCTGAGATCAAAGTCGATGGAAAATACTTCTAGACCTATATGGCTTCCACTAAGGTTTCCTTGAGTAATAGTTGAAGAACCTTCAAAAGGAAGAACATATTTACACTCAGAATTTATTGCTTGTGATGTGTCATTGTGTACAACTATAATTTCATCGATGGTAAAATTTTCTTCTAGTTGTGTATTGCCACTACAAGATATCAGTAATCCAACAAGTAGAAACAATAAATTTGTTTTTGGGTTCATCCATTTTCTCCACTATTTAGGTTTACTCAGGCCACTAGCCCACCAACATCATCCCCCAATTATAGTACCAGTAGTAATGTTGCTCCAGCGCGCCGAAGGGGCTATATATTTGCGCGGGAATCACCCATCTTATCTTTTCCCCGTCCACCAATCCCCCCGATATATACAGTTCCCAATTCTGCCCCGCCCCCCATACCAGCGATAAGTATTATCTCGGTCAATGAAAATTGTTGTATTATAATCCTCTCAAAATGATAATTCATCAACCCTCCATTCAAATAAAAGACGATCAAGTTATTGTATCTTCTAAAATTGAAACGAAAGCCCAAATTTCTATTCCCCCAGAATTATGGTTTAAATTTCCATTAGAATATTTAGACGCAGTTACTGACCGTACGGAAGGGTTTTTCATATCCTTGTTTTTACTCGGGATGCACTTAAATGAAGATATTGAGATTAGGGGAGAAGTTTCTCCTTTATTAGCAGATAACATAAATTTGCTAATGACAAAATATCTTCAAGAAACGAAAAACCAATTGCATCGGGTAAATTTCAACTTTGAAAACCTAAATGTCGCCGATCAAGGACCTCACCGTAATATAAAACTGTCCTCATTTTCCGCAGGCTCTGATTCTCTTTATGCTTTTTGGTCACACCATTTTCCAAAGATTAGTGATCATCCAATTAATCTGACCCATGGTTTATTTATTCATGGTTTTGATATTCTGCTCCAAAACAAGGAGGTTTACCAAAAATTATTATCAGATTACCAAGGCCAGTTTGACGAATGGGGTCTTTCTCTAATAAGTTGTGCAACAAATGTTCATTCATTTTATCAATTTCGAGTGCCTTGGGCATACGCCCATCTTCCTCCTCTTGCGGGTGCTGCAACAGTTTTAGGAAATCGAGTATCCGAATATATTCAGCCCGGCAACTTTGAAGAAAATCAAGAAGACCCCATTACCGCATCTTCTTACATTCACCTATTATCCACAGAAACCACAAAACTTTCTCCCCACGCAATTGATTTAACGAGATTACAGAAAATTATCAAAATTATGGATTGGCCCCCGGCCCAGAAAAACCTGCGTGTGTGTTTCAAAATGAACAATAAACATGGCCAAATCGTATGCAATCGATGCAATAAATGTATGAGTACCTCTTTGCTTATTACGATGCATGACAAATGGAATAATTTTGAAAATTACAATAAAAAATTCACTTTAGGCAAATATATCTATTTTTGTTTGCAATCAGGGAATGTCTATGCTCACAAAAAAACGGGATACTTAGAAATTCTAAAAAGCAAAAAACGATATGACTTTCTCCTGGTTTTTTGGTTGATATTGCCAATTAATTATATTAAATGGTTCGTGATTAAAAAAATGCTCCCCTTACTCCCAAAATCCTGGATATTTGCAGTCAAAAATTTGGTTTACCAAAAGCAAACGTCAAAATAATTTGTCACATTTGAACTGTCGAAATATGTTGCCCCTCTGACAATAGCCCAATAATTATTTTGTTGAATTTTAATTCTTTTCCCCCAATATTTTCCCGGGATATACGAATTCATCAAAAACTAGAAGAATAAAAGGCTTATCCCTGCCACCGCTGGGGCAATAAGAATCGAGGTAAGCATAGCTTTAAGAAAATCTTTGGAATGCTTTTTTATAGACCACAAATTTGGGCCTTGTTCAGTACCGGGCAAATATAGCCATTTTGGATCAATAACCATCCCTAGAAGCCAGTCGATCAAAACCAGATCTGCTAAGTAAAATATCCCCATAATGATATAAACCGATAAAGCCCTCCAGCTGAAAGAGAATACCGATGGATCATCGAAAGAACTATTAATTAGAAACAAGGCAATAGCAGGCAATCCAAGTAATAACACTGCAAATAGTGGAGTAAATATTTTACGATCTAGTTTTGCTTTGTCAGACATTGGACCAGCAAGTTTCTGGGTTTCGGGTGGAAAATCATCGTACCAAATTTCAATATTCCATTTCATTGATATTAGAACAACAACCGACATGATTAGGGCATAAGCAAGTCCGAAGGTAATTGATCCAGTAATTAATAAATTCATATATGATTCCTTATCTATGTCCTTTTCTTTTTGTAAAAATATTCAATTGAAGATATTTAACCCATCTACGGAATCAATCTTACCACGAATTTAGGCATGCCTAAATATCCGCGTGGTGATTTCTCCCCCCCGCCACTCAATAGTCTGTTAACCTGAGATTAGCTGACCTTAGAGGGCAGGTAGTATTGCTAGACACGTGGACCTTTGGTTGAATAAACTGCCAACGGGTAATTGCCTCAACGAGGGAATGGACCGACCTTCCGGATCGACCGGGATCCACAACTACGAAGGTGAAGGTTAGGTTGCAGACCGATGCCGGATTCTTGAGGCCGCAATTAACGCAGATAAAATATTCCGCCAGAGGGAGGTGCCCAATCGACCACCGGCGAGAAAGGTGAGAGTCCTGGCCATTCGAAGCAGTTTAAGGATCCACTTTCGGCGTAATTCGACGGCGGAAAGTTTCGCCTCGACAGCATCCACAGGATAACTGCGCGCAGCCGCATTGACCGAATACACTTCAGCCAGCGTATCTTCCCAATGTGCTTTCTGCAAACGCGTTTTTAGATCGATGAGTGTATGTAGAATAACGTGGTCAACACCTAGAAGTTCGCCCAGGGATAACCGTTCGAAATCGAATATGCGGAAGTCAACGATGATTCCGTGCCTGTCCAGCATAAACGCGATATCAGCGTAATCGAGACTGAGACCGTTCATCCACATACTCTGGGCAATTTCATCCAAAACAGAAAACAATTGATTGTGGTCAAGCTTTATGCCTGCTCGCTGAGCGTCAAAGGATATGTGCTTCAAAACAGGCGCGCGGGTCCAAAAATCGGTAGGGCGGATCACCCGCGTTGTAAAAACTGTTGTCCCTTCTGATGGTTGTATCTCCCTCATAAACATCCCAATTTTACGTCGAGCTTTATGCAAATATTGCGGGAAATTAACCTTATCGAAATCCATAAGCAATGGTCCTGCATCAAGGATGAAATCTAAAGGAGCCGCCGTCGAAGCGCTAAATCGTTGATAAGAGACGAACTCTTTTATGAAATCAAGCTTATGGCTGATCCCCTCTCGATATCCAGGAAGCCCGCGGACTTTTAGGACGACATCGTGCGCTGGTACGAGCTTGCCCGCTCGTCGTAGGCCGATCACACGGTTAATAGTATGGTGGTTCGTTTTTTCCGCCCCTTTCTTATCATCCAGCCCTTTCGTCGCATCAACAACGACGAGTTCGTCGTAATCGTTCGAAGCGAGGGTTCGAAAAAACAAGGCATTTTGTCTTGACCAGGTCGTATCTGAACCGAACCTTTCCATGGGAATGACCGGGGAATATTGTTTCCCTTTTCTGCCTACGAGAAACGCTTCCACTGCACGATCCGATTCCCACCCCGGCTGTCCTGATTGAAAGTCCCGAATAAAGCGTTTCAACATTGCCACGACCTGGTTCGTAACTTTCACTGAAGCGCGGCTGATGTCATCAGGTCGGGTCCGTTCCAGCTTATTCAGGTGGTTGCGAAAATTATTCCAACCTGTCAGGCAATAGCTTCCCAGGAGGTTCTCCGGCACCAGCGAATCCGCTGATACCAGTCTGAACCGCAGTTCCGGTAGAAACGAAATATCTTCTTTCTGGCTGTTTAATTTTTTCTTCAGGAAATCAACCGACTCTAGGGCAGAATCAGGTCCACAAACAAGGATGGTTACAGGTTTCACAAATTCGTGGCCAAGATATCGGTTCAGCATTATCGAATCCCCCTTACCGTACGCTGAAAACAGCCACGTATGAACACATTGCACGTATTGGGCAACACGGTATGGAACTGCATTTCCGGTGAATGTACCATTCCAGAGGAGGGCGCACCCGAAAGCCGGAGGCCCCTGTACTGCAGCGAAGCCTCCGCTCCCAATCAGGTCCGAAGTCATCAACGGAGAGAATACAGACTCAAGTGTCTCGATGAGGTACGTCGAATAGGCCGTTGGAAGGTTTTCCAGTCTCGACCCGCTGGCATCTTTCGCAGCGATGAGAATTGGGTCTAAATGGTTGTTTTTTCCTGCGTATTCACCCATGATAGGTTCGACCAATGAGAGCCTCCTCCAAAATTTTGCCTGCAACTTCCTTGCCGCATTCTCCTGTTGGTATTGGAGTAGAAGTGTCTGTTGGACAGCAATAATAGCGCTGGTTGGTGTATTAGTTGGAGTTGAGGTTGAAATGCCATCGGTTGGATCGGGCAAAACAAGTTGAGACTGATTATACACAACCCAAAAGATAGCTCCCACGATCAAGATAATCACTAACGCAGCTAGAACATAACGTATGGATGAATTATATCAAAATGCTACTCCACATTCCTCAGATACACTCTTGTTGATTTCATTAGAAATTGAATTTATCATGAAGCTAGAGGAGTGTGCCATGAGAGAAAAAGTGATTCTTCTATTGGTTGCGTTAGCTCTTATCACAATAACTATCATTGGCTACACTAATTCAGAAGAAGAATCTGATTTAATCAGAAATATAACCCATCTACGATATCAATCCTACCATAAATTTAGGCATGCCTAAATAATCCCAATATTAGGTTTGTTAAATATTGAATTTTTATTAATTCAAATTGTTAAAATGTAGTCCAATGGGTAATGAAACCATAACTGTTTGGCAGAAGGTTCGAATTGCTCTTTGCCCACTATAATTCCCAATTAGATTATGCAAATTGAGCGAAATGATGTTAGATTCAACCGGGAAATACTGAGTATAATATTGTTGAGGAAAAGGGTTGCCCTTTCAATACCCGACGACAATAAGCAATTCCCAACTGACACGGATATCACAAAAACATCAGGGTAATTAGTAATCAATCAAGAAATAACAGAAAAATTGTAATAAAATCTAAAAACGTTTGCTTTCGGTAATTGCCCTTATTAAAATCAAGAATTAACTATTACTAAAAATCTATTGTCAATCTAAGATATTCAAATAAAATTGATTATTTTGACAATGCATGACCACCGATATTGTTTGTTTTTTTCATATTAGTCACCGGGAGAAAAAATGTCAATTATGGTTTGAGCTATCAATTTTGTAATTCAAGATAACGAATATATCTATTGCGAATTTTCAATTTTACAGATACACTACTTTTAAGTATTATTAATTTGCTCTACCCTTTATCCGTTTCTTTATCGATAAATCATTATTAATTGGTATGCAAAAATCACTCAAGATAAGTAATAATTTAACAATTGGTCAAGGAATTGTGGAATTTGCCCTAACTCTTCCTATCCTTTTACTTTTAGTATTTGGATTAATTGAATTTGGACGTTTATTGTTCATCTATACTGTTGTCACCACTTCTAGTCGTGAAGCTGCAAGATACGGAATGGTAGTGGGAGACAATGGTGCTGGAACCCTCCAATATCGAGACTGTGCAGGTATTCAAAATGCGGCCTTAAGGATAGGGGTTATCTCTGGTTTAGAAGCCAGCGATATAGCGATTGCTTATGATCGCGGCCCCGGCAGAGCTTCCCTCGGGATCTGCCCCTTAATCCCTGATGCTAAACTTGGTGATCGAATTGTTATCACCGTTACCGGGACATATACACCTATGGGAATTATTCCGTTTTTCAACTTTCCCCCCTTCCCCATTACCTCAAGTTCCAACCGCTTGATATTGACGGCCGTTCCCTTAGTAGGGGTCACGCCTGGGGCTGCGTACACAGCTATTCCCACTAACCCCCCGGGGGGACCTACCTCAACTCTAACCCCAACCCCACCACCTACCTTAACTAGCATCCCAACTTCCACCAGTACAAACACAAACACACCAGTTGTGGGAATCACACAAACTGCTATAACACCAACCCCAACCTCGGTAATACCAACACCTTCCGCACCTTTAAATCCTAATGGAGGAGCAACAAAAAATGGCAACAAATGCTCTTCCATTTGGTTTAAATGGTCAACTAATCCCTCCTGGACCTCAAACCCTGGCAATTATCCTGCGGCATATCAAACATATAAAGATTCCCTTTATCAAACTAGTTTAGCTTCAAACGATCCTTATGATTCCACCTGGTATACAGGGATTTCATTAAACCATAATGCCTCAGTAACATTAAGTGTGATCGGGATCTTTCCAGGCGTATTTCCCTCACATGAAGCATGGGCTACTTTTTACTGTGATAAAGGCAATTTAACCCAAGCAGGATCTGGAGTTTATCCATAATGGGATCAAAGACAAATATCCCAAAAAATAGAAATGGGGTAACAAGAAAGGAAAAGGGCCAAAGCTTGGTGGAACTTGCGCTCAGCTTTATGGTATTAATGCTTTTACTTGCGGGAGCCGTTGACTTTAGCCGCGCTTTCTTTGCTTTGATCTCCCTATATGATTCAGCTCAAGAAGGTGCGGTTTATGGATCTACAGATCCCTCAAATTTCACAGAAATTGAAAACTATTCTAGACATACCTCCTCAAATCCTATCGATCTTCTAGACACAACAAATGTTGCAGTAGTTATAACCCCCCTCGGTGCAGCCTGCACTGGTAACGGTATAAAAGTGGATGTCACCTACCAATTCCCCCTCACAATGCCCTTGATTGGACAGATGTTTCCATATGGCAAAGTGCCTTTGACTGGGACCGCCACCAGCACCATCCTTACCCCCAGCTGTCCTTAATTCTCTATATTTAATATCTATGCCTTAAATAAAATAAGATGGGAAGGAAATTTCCTTCCCATCTTATTCATTAATTTCATGTCTTTCCAATTTAATGCACCATTTCTAAGGATGGGGGCGGGGGAGGAAACGCCCAATTTTCATCATATTCAACCGTAAAACTGCCGTTACCATTGCCCAACATATTGTTTGTTATGATTTGGCCATACACGTCAACCTCATCAGGATCAGATCCCCCACCGTGCGCTCGCACCGAACTATTCAATGCATAAACGGTTCCTTTGAGCATATTTACCCCGTTTCCTCCGGTCTCCAAGATCTCCGTATTATTCCGAGCCATGAACACCACCATCCCAACATAGTTGCAACTGGCCGACGTATCTCCACTGCTACCTAAACAATTACCTATTGTTGGGGCACTTATGTCCAAGGAAGACTGACCAGTAAAAGATGTTTTTCCTGTTTGGGTGAAATAAAGGAGAACCCCCTCCCCAATCATTGCTTCATTGCCACTCATCTTGATTTCACCGGAAATACAATAGATTCTCCGGTTGAAGGTTTACGTCGCCATCAAAATCCCCGCCATCCCAATTGCCCGGATAATACGTACTCCCAGACTTTGTGCCGGCAGAGGTACAGGTTGGTTCTAACACAGTTGCTAAAGGGTCTCCAACGGGGACGCCATTATTAAACCCTATATCAACGGGAAGAGGATGGATCATGCTTTCACCAGAGTAGTCACAAGCGCCAACATTTGTGATTGGTCCATCCGAAATGATTCCATAGCCATTATTTGGTGGATCTAAGGCACAACACCCACCAATGCCCTCATTCGAATTTAAGAATATTCCGCCATTTTTTGTAACAACTCCACCACTGTTCCCACCACCAGTGAATTCTAAACTATGTCCACCATCACTGTTACAGTTCCCTGTGGTGACGATCGCATTATCTGTCAATAATGAAAAAAAGAGAGAATTATAATTTTTAGCCCGAGCAACTGCTTCAACTGTTATTTTAGTTTCCCCATCATAAACAAATTGGACCAGTGAAGTTTCAGAGGTCATCGTAATAATTACTTGAACATAGTCGATATCCCCCACATTTACCCCACTAATGGGAGGATTATAAATCGTAACAACATTAGTTACCCCATCATTATTAAATTCATTATTTGCAGCTTGGTTTAGCCCTGCGACTGTCAAATTGACCCCTTGAACTTTTGCAAGAGCTCCTGCCATGGCAGCTTGATCAGCTGCATTTTGGGCCCGGCGTCTATCTAAGTAAATTCGCCCGCCATCAATCGCCAAGGATGAAAACCCAAGTATGACTAACATCCCAAGAGCGACAAGTACCATTGTTTGACCAAATTCGGAATTTTTGGTGCCTGACATAATCCACCTCTGCGTTAAGGCTAACTTGAAACCAATAATTTTTATTAATCACAGATGCAACGAACTAATTTAAATGTACTCTATTAATAATACTTTATTAGCATTATTATATTACATTTTATTAATGACCACTCAACATTTTTGTTAGGAGGAAAATTAGTTTTAAAGATTAGTGTCCAGCCTTGGAAATGTTCAAAACCATCAAGTGAACTAACTATATAGACTTCCAAAAATCATTAATGGCAGATCATTCACGATCTCCCGGTGGAGTATAGATATTTTTTTTCGCAATTTAGAATAGGAGGATCATTAATAAATAATATTTGCTCTTTTTACAATATAAAAGAATTTAAACCTTGGTCGGAGGGGTCATAGGTTCAAATCGCTTAATCTTTAATTGCAATTACCCATATTTCCTGTTGCTATATCGTTAGTGATTAGGAGGCGAGCGGTTATCTGATGGGTTGGGGGTTTAATTCCTACTCAATGTCAAAGGATTCTAAAATTTAAACTTTCTAATCAGCAACTTGTAGCCGAATTGGAATAGTACCTATAACCGTTTGGTTGAAGGTTTCTTTCCTTTAGAGCCTATCATCACCCCCGCTATATGCGTACCCCGTTCCCCCAACCCATACATAACCAGGGTATTTTGTTCCTTCCCATGCTTTTCTAAAACCTAAAATGCACAAACACCCGCCCGTGGTTTTTGCCATCCTTCTCCACCCGATGATAGAGTTTTATCTAAAAAACGCATATGCTATAATAATATAATCACCTTCTTAGTGGGTTTTATTAAAGTGATTTGAAAAAATGGTGGAAATTAATTAGGAAATATATATGGGTGTATTGGAATTCGCTTTACTTGAAAACGGAATTGATTTTATTCATAGAGCTTTAGAATGTCTTAGTGGTAAATCTGATGCACGAGATTTAAAATATGGAATTTTACACTTAAGTGCAGGGATTGAAATAGTTTTTAAAGAACGGCTAAGGAGAGAACACTGGTCTCTAGTATTTTGTGATATTGATAAGGCTAATGAAGAGGCATTAGAAAGGGGAGATTTTAAAAGTATTTATCTACATAGTTCCCTAAAACGATTACACACTATTTGTGGAATAGAATTAAGCAAAGAAGAGAAGGCAATTTTAAATAATTTAAGAGATAGGAGAAATAAAATTGAGCATTTCACAATAGAAGAAGATTTAGAAAGTGTAAAATCCATTACCGCTAAAGCAGTAAATTTAATTTTGAATTTTATAAGAATAGAATTGAAAGAAACCACAGAAGACAATGAACAGCTAAAAGAGATATTCGAACTATCACTTGAATACACTGAATTTGTTGATCACCGCCTAGAAACACTTCAACTAAAAATTGATAAAGAAGAAAGGACAATATTTATTTGCCCAAAATGCTTGCAGGAAACATTGGTTTTGGATGATGTTTCAGAATGTTTGTTTTGCAATTATTCTGGGACCAGTGAAAATGTTGCAGAAGATATAATTCATTCCGTTTTAGGGATATCGTGGCGTCATTTAGCTGATGGGGGAGAATGGCCCCTTCATAATTGCCCTGGTTGTGAATCAGAAAGTTTAATTAATCTTATTTATGCTCAAGGGCAATTTGGAAATATGCAATTTATTTGCCTAACTTGTGGATCTTCGTGGGATTATGGAGATTTAGATGATTGTTCCTCATGTGGAAAAATTTTTGATCCAGGTGAACATAGAAATATAACCTGTGGTGATTGTTTTGCATATATACTCGCAAAAAATGATTAAAATGGTGAATAATGGTAATAAAAAATGTGGGAGTTGTATGGGAACTGGGGGAGTGTTCAAGATGCAATGGAATTGGTCGGGGGCCCAGTTTAAAGGTAAATCCAGATTGTATAAAATGTGGTGGAAATACAACCTGCCCAGGTTGCGACGGCAGCGGTTGGGTTTCCTGTTTCCAATAAATTCATAAAAGAAATAATTAATGGAAAAATAGAAGGAAACTAATAATGACAGGAGTGGAAATTCAGTGGAAAAAAAAAATTAACCCTACAACACTAAGAAAATTATTTCGCCTTATCTTGCGTTATCTGCCCATTCTTCCAGGCCCAGAGATATATGATCTTTTTGTAGACATTAAAAGATCGCGTACTGATCTAGATAAACAAGTAGAAACTGCAATAGAATCTTTGCAACTATCAACTCAACTAATTGATCAGCTTGAAAATAACCTTCAAGAAAGGGCGATTAAGCTTGGCACTCTTCGAGATGAATATGAAAGGTATTCGGAGTTGGCCGAAATTGAAGAAAATAAAGTTGGGGCCCTTGTCCAACAACTTGAAATAACCCTTGGTAAGGATCGTAAAAAAGAAAGAGCCTTTTCAATTTTATTAACCTTTCTTTTTGGTCTAATTTTTTTCTTGGCTGGGATATTTTTATCTACACCGATTATAAACTTGTTTTAATTAGGAAATTTTACTTAAATAACTAACCAAAAAGAAAACTCTGGTTGAAAAATAAAAAGGAAAATTGTGCCGATGGAAAATTTAAATATTAGTAACAATGATCACTTGGCCCGACTAAGATTAGAGATTGAAAGAGGGAAAAAAAAGCATGAAGGAACTGACTTAGAGGGAATTGGGTTAATGTTATCAACTTTAGGAACTATGATAGAAATTCAGTTTTTCATGCAGGAAGTTGAGGGTGATTATGATGCTAATATGGAATCACTAAAACAAACAAGGATTGACCAAGAGCTCCTGGATTTGGGTGAAAGACTTTATCACGAAGGAAAATTTTTAAAAAACACATCTCTTGGGGCAATTTCATCAATGATTCGCGCTCTAGGGGATATGGTTTATACTTTAGCGCAAATAAGGCAATGGAAGGGAATGATGGGGCAAGAGACGCCCCCCCCTGGCGGCCAAGTTTCCGAGTTTCCTCCTCGTTAGTGTTCCCCGCTATATACTGTTCCACAAATCCCCCACCCATACATAACCAGGGTAATTAGTTCCTTCCCATGCCTTTCTAAAACCGAAAATGCACAAACACCCGCCCGTGGTTCTTGCCATCCTTCTCCACCCGATGATATAACTTTCGAATATGCTTCTGGTCCAAAAACCGCAGCACCTTCTTCTTCAGCTGCCCGCTCCCCTTACCCGGGATGATCTCCACCAGCTTGATCCGCTTCTCCACCGCCTCCTCGATCACCCGGTTAAGCTCCTTCTCGATCGTCCCACCCTTATTATAAATATCATGCAGATCCAATTTTATTTTTGCCATTTTTTTCTCTATATTTATTCTAACTCATTCATAATGGAGAACGAAATTCTCCAAACAAACAGTTTTCCCATTTATACAGTATTGTACAGGTGGGGATTCTCTTTCCCTTATAAAAGAATCAAATCCCCTCATTAGCTCGCCTACTCATTTCTAAATTATCGGTTTCTTGCGAAAAAAGAGCCAGCCCATTAGACCTCGGCAATTTCCCCAAAAACTCCTACAAGTTCCATTCGGGGTTCAAAGGGGGTGAAACCCCCTTGCGGGGGTGGTGGGGGCAAGCGCCCCCACCGAAAAGAAAAAACAACAAATATTCATTTTCATTAAAAAAATTAATAAAAATATAACAGCAAACATTCCATATCAAAAAAAGTTGTGGGAAGGTATTTGGCACGATGATGGAGATACTAAACATAAATCTTCAAGCCCAAAACAACCCCCAAAAAACCCCAAAAAAAAGCAAATAATGCTATAGTCAAAACAGAAACATTCAGTCAGCAGGAGCGCGCGTTGCTGCCTAATCTACCACCATAAATCAAAAAGGCTTGACCAGCTAGAACAAATGTGCTATACTTGGATCGAGGGGAAATATTGGGATTTGTGGGGAGTTAGCGTGCAATTTTCATAGCTTGAAATAATAAAAGCCTTTCGCATCACCAGATTTGCAGTTTTAGATTGCTTGCACTATAATTTTCTCTCCGTGCCCAATTTTGGCCGCAAATCGCTTTGAAATACAAATATGTTATAATCCAGAACGAATGTTCTGAAAGCAAGACAGGAGATTTTTTAATGGATATCGGCTTGGTAAGAAAAATAGACATTGACCTAGAAATGCAGCAATCCTATCTCGATTACGCCATGAGCGTCATCGTTTCTCGCGCATTGCCCGACGCTCGCGATGGTATGAAACCCGTCCACCGCCGCATTCTATATGCCATGTACGACATGGGCCTGCGCCCCAATTTAGCACACAAGAAATCCGCCCGTGTCGTCGGTGAAGTCCTCGGTAAATATCACCCCCATAGTGATACAGCCGTATACGATGCCATGGCCCGCATGGCCCAAGACTTTTCCATGCGCTACCGTTTAGTAGATGGTCAGGGAAACTTTGGTTCCGTCGATGGCGATCCTCCTGCCGCCATGCGATATACCGAAGCCCGCCTTGCCGAACCCGCCATCGACATCATGAACGATATTGTCAAAAATACTGTTGAATGGATTCCCAATTTTGATGGCTCAATGGATGAACCAACCGTCCTGCCAGCCGCCATTCCCAACCTGCTCGTCAATGGCGCCACCGGCATTGCCGTCGGCATGTCCACCAATATCCCCCCCCATAATCTCGGGGAAGTGGTCGATGCGCTGGTTCATATCCTCACCAATTGGAGCAAACGAGACAACATTGGCGTAGACGATCTCATGACCTTCATCAAAGGCCCCGACTTTCCCACTGGTGGAATAATCATCGGTAGCGAAAATGAAGAAGAGGGTCTTTCAAGTGCCTATGGCACAGGCCGCGGAAAGGTCACCACCCAAGCGCGAGCAAATATCGAAGATATGGGGCGCGGACGACAACAGATCATTGTCACCGAACTCCCTTACCTCACCAATAAATCTTCCCTGATCGAAAAAATTGCCAAGCTTGTCCGTGCAGGCACCCTAGAAGGAATCTCCGATCTTCGTGATGAAAGTGACCGTCAGGGCATGCGCATGGTCATCGAACTAACCAAGAAAGCAGATCCAGTTAAGATCCTTGAAAACCTCTACAAACGCACCCCCATGCAAAGCACCTTCGGGATCATCATGCTCGCCCTCGTGGATAGCCAACCAAAATTGTTAAGTCTCAATCAAGCCCTTTTGGTATTCATCGAACATCGCCTCGAGATCATTCGCCGCCGCAGTGAATTTGACCTTGAAAAAGCGCAACAGCGCTCTCATATTCTTGAGGGGCTCCGCGTCGCCCTTAAGAATTTAGACGAAGTGATTGCCCTCATTCGGAAATCAACCGATGTAGAATCTGCTCGAACGCGTTTGATGAAAAAATATAAACTCAGCGAAATTCAGGCCAACGCCATCTTAGATATGCCCCTCCGCAGACTGGCCGCCCTCGAAAGAAAAAAGATCGATTTGGAATATAAAGAAATCCAGAAATTGATCAAATCCCTACAGGGACTTTTGCAATCCCCCAAGAAAATGCGCCAGGTTGTTTCAGAAGAATTATTGTCCGTTAAAGAAAACTATGGCGATCGACGTAGAACCCAGATCATTAATACAAATGGAAAGGTCACCCGATCCACTTTGCTCACCGCCAGCGACCTAACCCCCGATGTCACCACCTGGGTGGTGGTAAACCCAGACGGTCTCATCTCCCGCACCCCCGAAGACAAAGGGCCGCGCTTATGGGGCTCCACAGCACCAAAATGGGTCGTCAAATGCAACACCCGCGACACGGTTTACCTAGTCGCCGAAAGCGGCAAGACTGCCGCCGTTGCCGTGCATTCCCTCCCCGAAGCCGAACTGGCAGATCAGGGAGTGCCATTTTATAAAGCGACGCCTCTAAAAGCAGGTCAAAAGTTGGCCGCCATATTTACGCTTCCAGCCAAAGAAAACATCGCTGAGGGTTGGAATGTCCTCACCGTCAGCCGTGGTGGCATTATCAAAAAGAGTGAGGTCGGAGATCTCCCCGGTCCATCTTCTCATTCCTTCACCATCGCCAAAACCAAAGATGGCGATCAAATTGGCTGGGTCGAGCTTACCGACGGTAAGTCTGATCTGCTGATGGTTACTGCTCATGGTCGATCCATTCGCTTCAACGAAGAAGATGTCCGCCCAATGGGGTTAAATTCAGCCGGCGTAAATGGCATCAAACTAAAAGTGGGCGATCAAGTTGTCGGCGCAAAAATATTAGATGATAAATTCGAGGTCTTCCTAATCGGGTCCGATGCCATGGCGAAACGACTTGATTTAAGTCAGTTCCCCGTACAAGGCAGATATGGACAAGG
>SWCD01003827.1_pt1 | contig 18536 bp, 15 predicted proteins | sample 4693011 | NCBI WGS metagenome assembly SWCD01 (sample SAMN10267278, study PRJNA491770) | bioreactor metagenome | isolation source: DHS bioreactor inoculated with marine | place: Japan: Omine Ridge, Nankai Trough | reverse complement strand
TATAAACAACTGAAAATCAGTCTATTTTAAGTGGACACTAGTGATTTTTTATATTAAAATAATAAGGTATAGAAGAAGATTGCTATGCTTCTTATTAATTGGGCTTGCTATTATTTTACAAGCTCGAAATCGCCAGGAATCCATGTTTGGTTAAACCAAGGTTCGAGTGGACCATATAACCTAAATGCCACAAAAAACCCTTTACCGGCCCTGGATTGTAGCCAATTGGCTTCTTTATCTTTGGGCGCATGGTTTTCTGGTCCAACATATATGGTTATAGACCCATCCTCATTTTTTACTAGCGGTGTTCTTTGACTACTTATACTTGGAAAGTTCTGATCGGTCTGCAACATGGAACGCGTCTGTGGGTCGTACATAACCATCGACCAAAAATTCTTAGCAGGAGCATTGGCCGGTATATTTAGGGTGTAATTTTTATTCCCATCCAGGTAATTTCCATTGGAATCGACCATGGCATAGGCATATTGCGAACCTAAACCTACCATCTTTAACACCATGGCAGGAGTATTTACGGTAGCTCCGTAAAAATACCTTGTTCTTGCATCCAGGAAACGCCCCCCGTTTCCATCATCTTTTAACCATTGATAATTTCCTCCCATGAATGCTGATTCCCAATGGCCTGTTTTAAAAATAGCAGCCTCCTTCTCCCGGGATCTAAAAAGAATGGCTCGTGAAGTAGCATTACCTACTGCTACTGCATCCGTTAAAATGTCTTTCATCCTTTCGTCCGGATTAAATGGTTTTCCTTTTTCAATCCCAATACTCGCAAAAAGCCCTCTCAATTCCGGGTCTAAAAAGGACACAGGCTCTCGCTGGATAATCGTATTTAGTTCCGCGTAAAAGTCATAGTTATTGGCATGAATGGTATTAAACTCTTTGCCAGATGCATTGATAAACTCCATGGCCGGCTGATTATCCTTATCCTTAAGCGGATAAATTTTTAAGCCGTCACGGTACATTTTGGTTGATACATCCGGTTTTCCATCCACCAAAAATCCTCTAAGCACGAGCAAGTTGACATAGCTGGTCGATTTTGCAACATAGTAACCTTCGGGAGTGTCTCCTTCATAATCGGGGGGCAGGATCAAATATTTACCTCCTTTACCTCTATCCTGTCCCGGTCCACCCATATCCACCACAAACCGAAAGTACGCATCATCTACAGTTCCCGGGCCAGAACCGGCAGGTACTTCTACAACGGTAGGACCATCTTCTTTGAGATCTAAGAAAGAAACGGAATAAACGGTACTCGTATTACCGGTTAGAAACAATGCGTTGGCATTCAACAAATCCTCAAATAGTGCAACTTGATTTGACTTTTTTACACCAATATCTTCCGCACCCAATCGAAGGCCTTCTACCGAAGTTGCAGGGATTCCATTTAAAAATGTCTCCACACCTCGCATAAAATCGAGATTGTCATATACCTTCATCGTGGTTTCTTCGGAGGGCAATCCGTCAAAGAAATTTAAGGTGCCTATTCTTGTCTCAACAACGTCTGGGGTCAATATTTCTGTTGGGATTTTTGTATTGTACTTCTCCAAAATCGATTCAAAGGAGCTGGTTTTTACGGCCGTAGTTTCTGTTTTTTGTTCCTCTTTGTGGTTTTGGCAGCTTATGGCCAGAAACGTAAGAATGGCAATTGCAATGGGTAATTTGACTTTTAAATCCATGGTGTTCATTTAATTAATAGGTTAGATTATAAAATTATTGATGGTGTAATTAGGCTCCCGATCTATCTCGGTTTTTGGAGATCATTTGTAAGATTTCTTGCTCCAAATCTTTTTGTAACTCCTCGTATTCCTCGATTTGCGACTTATTTTTCCTTTTTTCCTTCTTCATTTCCAGTACCTTGCTGGCACATAAAATATAATCCGTACAAAGATCTCGGAACATTTCATCGGCTTGAAATAGAAAATCAATTCTTTCTTCAAAATCTGGGAATATTTGAACGATTGAAATGGTACTCTTCAGCATTAGGGGATCAGATTATGGTATTCGATGTAAATGTATGGGAATGTGACCTTTTATGTAAGTATTTCACGGTTACTTAACCGTTAAAGAGATTTTAATCAATACTTGAAATATATTGAAAATAAACCTTTTTAGTTGCCTCGGGAGGGGAGTATATTATGATCTTTTGAAGTTAGAGTAATAGATTTGGAAAAATTAGCCGGTTTGAAGTCCCGCTTTTTTCGCCCCTTCAATAATTTCCTTTACCAAGAATTTATCGAGTAGAAATGTTCCTAAAGTTGCCGTTAGATCACTACTGATCGCTGGAAACTCTTCGGTCAACTTCCTAATATCCTTTTCCGCATCATTTTGCATACCGAGTTGGGCTTTGGCGACTGCTTTCGTCAATGGATCTAAATAGACATCTACAGTATCTATCTTATTAGCGAATTCAAGAGCCTTTTCGTAATCGTGTTTTTGAAAATAAACCAAAAAGAATCCGTAATAAAACCACCACGGACAATGCGGATTCAAATTAATAGACCTGGTAAGCAATAGATGTGCTCTATCATACTCACCGGCACAGGCCATTCCAAAACCAATTGTACCTATTGATGACACCGAAGAAGGATTAATGGAAAGACATTGTTCCATAGCTTGGAGGGCTTCTTCCTTTCTTTTCAAATGGAGAAGAGTCCAAGCATATTCCTGATAAGCCCTTTGGCAATTCGGATCTAATCTTATTGCCCTTTTCGTGAGCTCAAGACCGGTCATAATGGGGTCGTCTACGGTTGGATATCCCAGCGAATGAGCCAAAACATAAAGCTCTGCCAACATAGCCAAGCCAGTTGCATAATTTGGGTCACGGCGTATTGCGTTTTCCAGTGCATGCCGGGTTTTCAGATACGCTGCCTCCGAGTAGTTCATATGGAAATAATAATTCCACAGTGCGGCATCAAATGTATCTATACTTGTAGGTTCATCATGGGACTGAGAGTTTTCTTGAATTATAAGACCGTAATAGTCCCCCAGCATTGAGCAAACATTTTCAATGATTTGATCCTGAATATCTATCAGCTTATCAATTTCTAATGGGTGGTTATAAGATTGGGACCAAAATTGCATACCAGTGACGGCTTTCACCAATGCTACGTTTACCCTTATTTCCTTTAATGACCGCTTTACCGAGCCGGTAACAATGTAATGAACGCCTAAATCCGAACCTATCACGCGCATATCTTCAAGACTAGAAGCATATTTACGTGTAGAGTGATGGGCTATTACATCTATATTCTGTAAATTACTAAAAATACGGGTCAGCTCTTCGCCAAATCCATCCACAAAAAATTGGTAATCATTATCAGGACATAAATTGCGAAAAGGCAGAATAGCAAGGGTAAGTTTTGACCGTGAATAGTGCACCGGCCGACTTTTCCCTTTAATCTCCGCTTTTGGTTTATTGACCAAATGTGTTCGAAATACCGGAACATAAGTGCCTTTTACTACTTCAATCTTTATCGTATCGGTAATACCTGGACCGGCGTAATACTCATTTAATAAGCGTCGGAGCCGGCCAGCATGAATCCTTACAATAGCATCCATTTGCGGATTAAAATCCTCTGATTTCCCTAAGGCATTTACCGCAATGGTATATTCCTTTAATCCCTCTGTGTTACCTTTTAGGGTCTCTTCCACGATAAACTTTAGAAAACTGGACAGAACGGAAGACCGGGCAAACAAATCACTGGATAGGATACGGTTCAGTTCACCAAGAATCTCTTTTTCCGAGTGTGGTAACGTATTGTTTTCATGTTGTTTGCGTAACATTGGTGGTTGGTTTACAAACAAAAAGCTTAAATCACTTCATTGTTTCCTTTATCAAATATAACTAAAAAACTTCGTTCACTCTTCTCAGAAATCGGCAAGCTTCGTACAAGGTTTTCCCATTAACCATTTAACGGTTAAGTAACGGTATTAAACTTACATATTGTAGGAAATGTGATTATTTTCGATTGTTCTTTTTAATCACAAAAAATAAATCCTATGAAATCCAAACCCGTTGATTTAGTCGTTCTCGCTCTTTTTGTGGCCTTTGGCTGGGCAGATTCTATTAAAGCCCAGGACGTGCTGCCCTTTCCTCCTACGCCATCTGCGAGCGAAGCCGGCCTCACCATGCAGACTTCCACTTATCATAAAAGGGTAGATCCCGTCCGGCTTGCAAAGGACGCCCCCAACATACTTATCATCCTCATAGACGATGCCGGGCCTGCCACACCATCAACATATGGCGGTGAAATTAATACCCCAACGTTAAGTCGGGTTGCTAACCTAGGGATTTCCTATAATCGATTTCACTCTACCGCCATGTGTTCCCCTACTAGGGCCTCTATACTCACGGGAAGAAACCACACCGTTGTAGGAAACGGACAGATTGCCGAATTCGCTAACGATTGGGACGGCTTTAGTGGAACGATCCCAAAAACCTCCGCCACCATTGCCGAAGTCTTGAAAGCTTATGGCTACAACACCAGTGCCTTTGGAAAATGGCACAACACCCCTGCAGAACTGACCACTTCAAAAGGACCGTTTGACTATTGGCCTACCGGCTATGGCTTTGAATATTTTTACGGTTTCCTTGCCGGCGAGGCATCCCAATACGAGCCCCATATGGTTCGCAATACCACCGTTGTAGAGCACCCTCATACCACACAGGGCCATGACTACTACCACCTTACGGAAGACATTACCGAAGATGCCATTAAGTGGCTAAGGGAACAACAGGCTTTTTCCCCGGATAAACCATTCTTGATGTACTGGGCTCCCGGTGCCGTACATGGACCGCACCAGGTAGCCAAAGAGTGGGCCGACAAATACAAAGGTAAATTTGATGATGGCTGGGACGAATATAGAAAGAGAGCCTTTAAAAGGCAAAAGGAATTGGGCTGGATCCCCCAGGACGCCAAGCTGACAGAACGTAACGAAACAATGACGGCATGGAAAGATATCCCGGAATCCGAACGGGCGTTCCAAAGTAGGCTGATGGAGGTCTTTGCCGGATTTGCCGAACATACCGATCACAACGTCGGGTTGCTTATTGATGAAATAGAAAAACAGGGGAAACTGGACAACACCCTTATTTTCTATATCTGGGGCGATAACGGCTCCTCTGCAGAAGGCCAAAACGGAACTATAAGCGAATTGCTAGCTCAAAACAGTATCCCATCTACCATTCAACAACATATTGAAGCCTTGGATAAGCTGGGCGGTTTGGACGTTTTAGGGTCTCCAAAAACGGACAATATGTACAATGCCGGTTGGGCCTGGGCAGGTTCTACACCTTACAGATCAACAAAATTGATCGCGGCACATTTCGGTGGCACACGTCAGCCAATGGCGGTCTCCTGGCCTAAAAAGATCAAGCACGACAACACCCCAAGACCACAGTTTCACCACGTTATCGATATTGCACCTACAATATATGAAGCAGTGAAAATCGAGGAGCCTAAAGTAGTCAATGGTTTTCCACAGGACCCGATCAACGGGGTGAGTATGGACTATACCTTTGCCGACCCAAAAGCAGAAGGGATCCGTAAAGTACAGTTCTTCGATGTCATGGGAAGCCGCGGACTTTATTACGATGGTTGGTTTGCTTCGGCATTCGGTCTTCGAAACCCTTGGGTGCCTGGGCTTCCGGCAGGTGCGGCCACATGGAACCCAGAGGAAGATACATGGGAATTATATAATATTGATGAAGATTGGAGCCAGGCAAACGATCTAGCCAAAAAGAATCCAGGGAAATTGGCCGAAATGAAGAATATGTTCTTGGTAGAATCTGCCAAAAATAAAAACCTTCCCATCGGTGGGGGCTTATGGTCTATTATTTATCATCCGGAAGATGCTCCTGCAACGCCTTATACGGATTGGACCTTTAGCGGCCGAATAGAGCGTATGCCCGAATTTACCGCACCAAAACTGGGCAAGTTCGACAATAATGTGAGCATGGAAATAACCGTTCCAGAAAATGCCAACGGTGTACTTTATGCACTCGGCGGTTTCTCGGGCGGACTGTCATGCTATGTAAAGGACGGATATCTGTCCTACGAGTACAACCTTTTTGAAATTGATCGCACTCAAATAAAATCGAAAACAAAATTACCGACCGGGAAGGTCAACTTAGAAGTCGTTTCAAGGTTGACTTCTCCAAAGAGAGGTTCTTCCATGGATGTCACCCTTAAAGTGAACGGAAAAGAGGTAGCTAAAGGTCAGGTGCCAATTACAGCCGCAGTTGCGTTTACCGCAAATGACTGCCTAGATTTTGGTAGTGACCTGGGTTCCCCCGTATCGATAGACTATTACGACGAAGCGCCATTCGAGTTTAACGGAACCCTTGGAACATCCAAGGTATGGTATCCCAAGAAATAGAAGTCCCTTTGTCACCAGGCTTCCCCCTTAACCATTTTGTTATCGGGGAAGCCGTGTTAAAGAACTGAAAACTGTTTAATTTAAATTTTTGAACACCATGAACACGCATTTATCCCGTTTGATCTGCTTTATCCCTATGCTATTTATGATAACTATGTCCACGTTCGCCCAATATACGTCGGATAAAACGTGGAATTTCCTGATAGAACCTTATCTAATGTTACCTTATATGAATGGGGATACGGGTGTCGGTAATTTGCCCGATATAACCGTGGATGCCAACACTGGAGACATTTTCAGCCATTTACAAATGGCTGCCATGCTCTATGGAGAGGCCTATACGGAGGATTGGGCCATTGGCAACGATATTATTTATATGAATCTGAAACAGGATGCTGAAAGAGGGGGGGACATCGCTGATGGATCTTTGCATGCAAAGCAGTTTGCTTGGGAAATAAGCGGATTTAGAAGGCTCTTGCCCTGGTTGGATGTAGGGGTGGGAGGCCGTATCAATACCCTTAGTGCCGGAGCAAGACTTACTATTGATGCACCAAACGGCGGTTCGGTTCGGAACAAGAGCTCTCAGGCTACTTGGTTCGACCCAATTATCATTGCCCGGATCAAAAACCCTTCGGGAGAAAAATTGTTGTACCAATTTCGGGGGGATATTGGAGGATTTGGAGTGGGCTCCGATTTTGCCTGGCAAATACAGGCCTATGTAGGGTACCGGTTCTCCCAATTGTTCCAGGTGAGCGGTGGCTACCGTATCATCAGTATGGACTATACCAAAGGCGCCGGTGAAGACCGTTTTATGTACGATGTGAATACTTCGGGCCCGGTAATACGTTTGGGATTCAATTTGTAAGCAAAAGTTAACCTGTACATTTAATTATATCGTAGATTTACGTCGTTCTCCCAAGGATGGGAGCGCTGGGTTGAAATGATTTCGGGACTTCCTTCGATCCCTTACAACTTTGGGCATGCTGACTTATGTAACAATATATTGGTAAATGCCAAGGCGTTGTATCCAGATCAAAATTTTACGTAGAATCGATTAAGGGACGTAGGGCTTATGGGGATATGATTAAAAATTTTTAATCTTAAGAAATGGCGAATCACAGTTAACACTTTTATAAATACTTAACCATATCAATTTTAAAAAATGAAAAAACTAATTTTCCCACTATTGCTACTGCCCATTATCCTGGGAAGTTGCACCTCTGTAAACGATCATTCACAAGAAGACCTTGCCTTGATCCAAAATTATATCAACGCCGTTGAGAACCTGGATTATGATACGATGGATTCCGTACTGGACGACAATTACATTGGCCTTGGCCCTTCCTATGGGGATTCTATCGGAAAGACCGAAGCTATTAAAAACTGGAAGTTCAACGTGGAGAACCTATACGAGAAAATTAAATATTCCCGCTCAAGAAATGCAGCTATAAAGATTACCAGCGGAGAGAACCAGGGCAATTGGATATCCAACTGGGCCGAACTCCATATCACCTACAAGGACGATAGGGGATCGGTGATTATTTGGGCCAATTCCATCTATCAAATAGCGAATGGTAAAATCGTTAAAAGCTATACCTTCTACAACGAAGCCGATGCCCTGGAACAATTGGGCTATGTATTTATCAATCCAAACAACCTTTAAAACATTAACCAATACAAACATGAAAAGAATACTATTTACTCTGATCACATTTGTTTCCCTTAGCTATGGAGCTAAGGCACAGACTGCCCAAAAAAGTACATCCATTGCAACCAGTCTGGGGCTGTATGTTTTTCCTTCCAAACAGCAAAGCCAAGCTACACAGGATACGGATGAAGCCGCCTGCTACAAATGGGCACAGGAACAAACGGGGGTCGACCCCATGAATCCCACAAAGGTACAGGCAGCACAGGTAGACAAATCCGTTGATGGAACAGCCGTTGTAGGCGCGGCCGGTGGAGCAGCTGCGGGTGCCGCCATAGGTGCCATAGCAGGTAATGCAGGGGAAGGAGCCGCCATTGGTGCCGTGCTCGGAGGTTTGAGGGGTAGAAGGGCCAAAGTAGTAGGCGATGAAAAGGAACAACAAGCGAACAACCAAGCTGCCGCCGCCCAAGAAAAAGCCTATATGGATAATTACAAAAAAGCATTTACCGCCTGCTTGGAAGGAAAGGGCTATACGGTGAAGTAACCGATGTTTATGCTCAGGATTTATAAAGGATAGAAATGAAAATGGGTTTTTTAAATCAACAAGTGTAGATTATTTTTTCCCATCACGATTTTCTGGGCCCATTTTATTGCCACCTCACGTAGAAACATCAAAGCAAACCCCGATACCCAACCATGAGGGCAAACTATCTTATATTGATTATCCTTTTCCCTTTTTTTTCCTTCGCCCAGGAGGTAAACTCAGATACGGTCAATTCTACCTGTGTCCAAAGGGATTTGGGCGATGTTATACGAAAAATGAGGAACAAACCGCCCAAGGATACCATAGATTCACCTGGGGGAATTCTGTTGTTGCCCATTATTGGGTCGAATCCTGCCACTGGGTTTATGCTAGGGGTTGGTGGACAGTATGCATTTAAACGGTCCGGAGCCGATACCCGTTATTCCATGATTTCCGGGAGCGTTCAGTTTACTACAAAGAACCAACAGCTTTTTCTGTTAAAAAATAACATCTACACCAAAAACAACAACATTTTTTTAACCGGTGATTGGCGCTATCTAATTTATTCCCAATCAACCTACGGCTTGGGCACCAATGCACCCGAGGGCGGGATTTTGGACTATCAGATCGGTTTGGCCGGTCAGGAAACAACGATCGACTCTTTGGCACAACCTTTAAAGTTTAATTTCTTGCGCTTCCATCAGTCGGTTTCCTTTAGAATAAAAAAATCCTTTTATATAGGTGTCGGGTATTATCTTGATGGTTTCAGTCATATCAAAGATGAAAAATTACGCTTGACTCCTGGCGACTCCCTGATAACCAGCCACTACGCTTATAGTAAGTATTATGGTTTCGATACGAATAAATATACCTCTTCCGCAATAGGCGTAAATCTTGTATCGGACACCCGAGACAATATGATCAATCCGTATAAAGGCCACTATGCAATGCTCAGTTGGAATGGTTCCATGGAATTCCTGGGGAGCGACAAATCCGCCAATTTCTATGAATTTGAGTGGAGGAGCTTTCATCCTTTGTCCAAAACAAATCCAAGGCATCTTATGGCGCTTTGGGCAATGGGAAATTTTACACCTGAAGGCGAATTGCCCTATTTAATTTTGCCTGCTACCGCCTACGATCAAAGGAGCAGAAGTGGACGGGGATATTCTCAGGGCCGTTTTCGTGGAAACCAAATGGTGTATACCGAAGCAGAATATCGTTTCCCGATTTCCCCGTGTGGAGGGTTGTGGGGTGGTGTTTTATTTGTGAATGCTACGTCCACAAATAATCCAACACAATCCCTGGGCCTATTTGAATCCATAAAGCCCGGTTATGGTTTCGGGGCCCGACTTATGGTAGATAAGAAATCCCGTACCAATCTTGCAATGGACTTTGGGTTTGGCGAAAAATCATTTGGGTTCTACCTAGCTGCTTCCGAAACTTTCTAGATAGCACTATGGGAATAAATATTTTGAGCAAGCATTAATGGATAATTATAATAACGCATTTTCGGGTTGATCAGATGACAAGGTCCAATCCGTAAAGTAGTTTAAACCAACAAATAACTTAGATGAAAAAATATTTTGTAGTACTTGTTTTTATGTTTTTCGGCTATCATGCCAGTTCACAGGTCCTAATATCCTTAATTTTTGGGGATAAGCTAAATTCTCCAGGGGTAGAATTTGGTTTGGAGGGCGGTTTTAATTTTTCCCATTTAGGAGGTATGGAATCCCACAATAGTTTGGGCAGTTTTAACATTGGCCTTTATTTTGACATCAAGATGAAGGATCAATGGTTTTTGTACACCGGGGTTTTGGTCAAATCCAAATTGGGAATGGATAAATTATCGGAAGGCGATCTTGATTTTCTTCAAGTCGATTTGTATCCTGAAGCTGGTGATTATAGTCAAGTGCTCAATTATTTTCTTGTACCCGCACTTGCGAAGTATAAGCTAAAAAACCATTTCTACATTGAAGCTGGCCCTCAATTTGGATGGATGCACAAAGCTTGGGTTGAGTACAATTCGGATATAGACGGCAAGGATGCCCGTATACGCCAGTATAATAAGGACATGATCAACTGGTTTGATACAGGGATAGTCGGGGGAATGGGCTACCAACTGCTCAAAGGCAAAGGCATGACTATCGGAATTAAATATTACTATGGTTTTATAGATGTCTACAAAGGTAAGTCTGGCACCAAAAACAATTCCTTGTTCCTAAAGGCCAATATACCGATTGGAGCGGCTAAAAAAAATGATGCTAAGAAGGAAGATTTGTAGTTGATGATAACCAACAAAATTCCAACCTCCCAACCTAATCGCTCAAGCCATGATCCTATGTTAGTACCTATGGTTGTGCCGTATTTCATCGTTTAAAAAATGGACAAACAAAAAAAGCTGGGATAAGACCCAGCTTTTTTTGTTTTGTTTGTCAATTCAGTCGGTAATCTCGGTGATCACTTGGCCGATACTACCGCTGGGCTGTTGAATATTCAATATAGCCGCAAGGGTCGGGGCAATATCGGTCATCCCTACCGTCCTATGGGTTTTACCGTGCCGTATCCCTGTTCCCATCCATACCAAGGGAATATGTGCATCATATGGGTTCCAATCCCCATGGGTGGCCCCAATACGCGATCCATCCTTCCATCCGGCAGATTTAACGATAACAATGTCGCCACTTCTCTTTGGATTGAATCCGTTGATCAACATAGATTTTGCTGGCTCCGGATAGGTAGCAGAAGCAAGAGCTTCATTTAAAAATGCCGTTTCAATACCAGGAACCTGCTTTAACTGCTCTATAATAAAATTGGCCGCCGTAATTTTATCGATTCCAAGTTTAGATAGTAAATCATAATCCAAGTATAATTGATAACCTGTCCTGGCCAGAATTATATCCGAGGAACCAAATTTTTTCTTCAGGGCCTGGCCTACGGATTTAAAAATATCATCGGTCAAAACACCGGTAGGAATCCTGTGTTCTTCCAGGTACCCTGGAGAGTGATCGGCACCATGGTCCGCGGTTATGAAAAAAAGATACCCATCCTTGCCATAATGTTTATCCAGATAGTTAAAAAGATCTGCCAAATCCTTATCCAGTCTAAGGTAGTTATCTTCCACCTCAATTGAATTTGGTCCATATGCGTGACCTATTTTATCGGGACTGGAAAGGCTGATGGCAAGAAGATCGGTAAATTTACCTTGGCCCAACTTGTAGCCCTCTATGGCTGCTTTCGCAAATTCCAAGGTCCAAGTGTTTCCAAACGGGGTTCTTGTCAGGGAAGCATTATGGGGAAATACGGGCTTCTTTTCACCGTCATAAACCGTTTCATAGTCTTTATCGTCCTTTTCGCTTAGTTTGTAGGTATCAATCGGATACAGGGTTTGCCAGCCTTTCGGCATCAGGATCTTATTCCAGTCCTTTTCGTTAAACTTTTTTACCCAATCCGGCAAAGCATCCATATAATACGTGCTCGTGGTAAATTTTCCGGAGCCCTCCCAAAAAGCTGCGTTAGCCGTATGTCCGCCAGGAAGGATGGCACCCCTATCCTTTATGGATATCCCCACCACTTTGCTTTGGTAATTGGTCGCAATCCGCAATTCGTCCCCAATGGTAGTGGTAAGAAGATTTCGGGGAGATTTATTTTCCTTAGCGTTCCCCCCTACCCCTGTTACCGTGGAATCCTCTACGTTGGAAATTTCCCTCCCCCAAGATCGATCGTACCAAGAGTTCTCCACTATTCCATTAATGGCAGGAACCGAGCCGGTGTAAACGGATGAATGGCCACAGGCCGTAACCGTTGGCGCATGCCGGATCATAGTGTTTTCACAGCTGAACCCCTGATTCAGGAGTCTCTTAAATCCGCCCTCGCCATATCTATCTTGGTACTTGTATAAATAATCCCATCGCATCTGATCTAACATAAGGCCAACAACTATTTTTGGCTTTTTTGCGGAATTGGTTTGTGCTAGGCACCCATGGGAGGATAAGTGGAATGCCACAATAAAGATAATAAGTACTATTTTTTTCATGATTTATTTTTTGAAAGAATTAAAAGTGAATATTCCCAATTTGCCGCGTGATCAAAAGGTTTAGTTAACTGAGCTCGTTGCAATGAGTTCGTGGTTTCAGCAATTCGGAAAAGAATTTCATCAAAATTATCTTCTTTTTAAATTTAAATCATATAGTATCTTATTCAAAACCTATATGTTTTTGACAAATTCCAAAACATATAGCTAAAATGTGGTACCCCCACCAAAGGCGCGGATAATTCAAATGACCTAACTGTAGTTGTGCAACTGGGATATTGGGATAAATCCAACGGGGGTCTTGATTTTCATTTCAAGTGTTGGCCTATATCAGGCGTCTTTACGGCCATTGAAATGCCCAGCACACTTATTCCATTAGCTGCAAGATGGTTTTTTATCTGCGGTGCTTCCAGATTAACCCCATCGAAATAAAATAGGTAAATACAGTGCCCAAATTTGCATAAATGTTATTAACACATCCTTTTCTGCCCGCTACTTCCATTCCAATTCTTTATTTTAGTCAAGAAATCAAATTATTATCCATGGTTACCCCCGACAAACTGCAGCAAGCTTTCCAACTTTTTGACCAAGCGAACGGAAAAGACCCGAACATCGAGGAATATATGGGTATAACCTATCCAAAAGAAGTGCTGTATGCCATGCGGATGACGGGAAAATTGAACGACTTTGCCCCTAACGCTTCGGAGGCATTAAAATTAACGGCTCGTTGCCAACATATTCAAAGGTGGGAAATCCCCAGGGATTCTTACGATATGAATCGAGAGGGTTATTTAAAATGGCGACAAGACCTCAAAATTTTCCACGCTCAAAAAGCGACCGAAATTTTAAAAACGGTAGGCTATTCCCAAGCATTAATCGATAAAGTTGTCTTTTTACTGAAAAAGAAGCAGTTAAAGAGAGATGAGGATACCCAAACTTTGGAAGACGTAATCTGCTTGGTTTTTCTGGAATATTATTTCGAGCCTTTTCAGGCGGAACATCCAGAGGATAAACTGGTCGATATCCTTCAAAAAACTTGGCGAAAAATGTCAGAAAAAGGGCATAGCGCTGCCTTGAAGTTACCGCTTGCCACAAAGACGCGTGCTTTGATTTCCAAAGCGATAACCGTTTGATGGCATTTTGTATTGATTGGGAATTATTCCACTGCCAATAAAAAACCGCATTACACCTTGACACTGAAGGCTGTTTTGAGGATGCTTCGGCGGAGCTTGCCACCATGCCGATTTGAAGTAAACTAATTAAGTAAATTTTATATCTTTAAAGCTAAGAAATTATTGTAAATAAACTAAAGCCCTTTACCATAACCGTTTGCAAAGCTCTTTTGATACCGATAAAAATAACACGTTGCCCAATGTAATTGGGTATTGTTCATACAATTTGACCAAAACACAATTAAAATTCCATAAAACATTCCCTATGAAAAAATTACTACTCTTATTAACCGCGATGGCCCCTGCTTTTATGCAGGCCCAAACCATGCAAAAAGATTCAACAGCGTTGTATTTGTTTGACCGGATGGCCTCCGTTATTGGGGAACTTCAATCTTGCAGCTATACCCTACAACGCTCTGAGGATGTTTTGGTAAATGCCTATGGCCCTGAAAAACACTTTGCGACCGACAAGGTGCAATTGGTAGGCCCCGATAAAATGACAGTGCAGACACAGGGTGACGATGGCCACAAAGGGTATTGGTACAATGGTAAATTTATTGCCCGTTACAACTACAACGAGAACAATTATACGGTGGTCGAAGCTCCTGACAATATTATTGCCATGATAGATACCATACATCATGACTACGGCTTGGATTTCCCTGCCGCCGATTTCCTTAATCCCAATTTTACCGATGATCTTGTCGCCCAATTCGACAACATCGTTTTTTTAGGGAAGCGGAAAATCGAGGAACAGGAATGTTTTTATATCATGGCTACCAATAAGGATTTAAATATACAGTTCTGGATCGGTGACGGAGCCAACACCTTGCCCAAAAAGTTTTTGATTACCTATAAGAATAAAGACAATCAACAATTTGAGGGTACATTTAAGGATTGGATCCTAAATCCGGTGATTCCCTCATCCGTATTTGATTTTTTGCCACCCCCGGGGTCAAGGGAGGTAGCTATTTTGCCCCAATCCTAACTTAAGATGTTTTATACTAACTTGAAAATATTACAAATGAGAACACACAACAAATCCAAAACAATAAGACTCGGAATATTCCTAGGACTTATTCTATTGTTGGCTCCACTTTCCATTCATGCCCAACGGTTCGGTGGAGGGGGAATGCGAGGTGGTGGTGGAGCCCATCGAGTTGGTAGTGCAATGAGTAGGCCTGCCCCATCGCACACCGCTCCGAGCAGATCCAACTATTCCAGACCGTCCGGGGCATCGCATCATACCATAAACGGCGGCAGTCATAATGCCCCTTCCCGTACAAAACCCGCGGTAAAGCCCTCACCTAAGATAGATCGCAGCGGTACGACCCATCACACCTCAAACCGGCCATCCACCTCGGATGTAAAAAACAATGCTACTGGAAATAAAAGGAACAAGACCAAGAACAATAACGTTGGTAACAGGGTCGATGTTGACAAAAATCGCAATAATGTAAACATCAATGTGGACAACAGCAGACACACGAATATTCACAACACCCGGAATACCAGGGTCGTTGCCCCATCAAGGGCTTACGTACGTCCTCCATACTATTATGGAGGCCGTGGCTATTATAGTTTTCATCCTTATTATTATCACCCATATAGGCCTTTCTACTGGGGGCCCGTTTGGCATCCTTGGGGCTTCTTTATAGCTACGATTGCCACAACTGCAATCGTTGTAAGTATAGAGAACCAAAAATATTATTATGATCAAGGGGTTTATTATATACAATCCGATGGTGGATATACTGTTGTAGAAGCTCCTGTAGGTGCCACAGTTTCAGCGCTTCCCAAGGAAGCGCAAACCGTAAAGGTCAATGAGACCACCAACAACTATTATTACGGTGGCAGCTATTACGAAAAAGATGGAGAAAAATACAAGGTAGTGCCACCGACAGCTGGTACCATTGTTCCCAATTTGCCCGAAGGAGGGGAAGAGGTAAAAATAGGGGACCAAACCTATGTACAGTTTGGAGAAACCTACTACCAGCCCGTTCAGATAGATGGCAAGGATATGTATGAAGTAGTGGAGGTCAAGGATGAATAAATAAGAATCCATTATTAGGGCAATGTGGGGAATAATTTGCCGAAAAATGATGACTTACTATCGGCCCGATATAATTCTATCGTATTTTCAGATTAGCTCCATACAAAAAACCCATTTGAACAATTTTATAGGTCTTGGAGTTGTAAAGGAACATTGGATTTAAAAACCCAACATAGGCTCATAAAGGATAAAAAGTGGCCCTACACAAAAAAACATTTTACATAATAGGCTCAACACTCTTTCTTTTAGTAGTGTTAATCCTGGTTTTACTGCCCTACGGAATCAAGAATTACACCGTCAAGAACAGCAAAGAACTAATTGGCAGACAGATACAGTTCAACAAACTAAATTTAAATTATTTTACCGGGAACGTCCAAGTGACCGATTTTAAAATGTTCGAACCCGATGACAAGACCAATTTTGTGACATTTGATACCCTGATCGTAAATTTGGAGCCCTATAAATTCCTTTGGAACGAAAAAGTCGTTGAACGCTTCTATCTAAAAGGATTGTTTGTAAATGTCATAATGAAGGATTCTGTCTTCAATTTTGACGACCTTATCGCATTTCATGCTGCACAGGAGGACACGCTCGCAACCAAGGCCCCGGAGGAAACCTTTAAATATAGCCTATCCAATCTGGAATTGAAAAATGCGAATTTCGTTTTTCACAATGAAAATATTGGTGATGTCACCGATATTGATAATTTCTCCTTTTTTATTCCATTTATCGGTTGGGACCAAAATCATAAGAGCAATGCAGATATCCAATTCAACTTTAAAAATGGGGGGTATTTTGCCTCCAAATTAAATATAAACCCCAATGACGGTGCATTTGATGCAACAATAAACTTAAGGAATCTAAATTTAGAGCCCTTTTATAAGTATACCAAGGAGTACGCCGAAATCAATAGTCTAAGTGGAAATCTCAATTCCCAAATAAAAATTGTTGGCAACACCAAAGCGGTCGAAAACGCGATCGCATCCGGACATTTGGATGTTAATAATCTTGAAATGACGGATACCAACAACAAAAAATTTCTTGGGGCAAAAAAAATAAATATCAATCTAAAAAAATTGGACTATGCCCAGAATTCCTATGAACTGGACTCGCTGGACATTAGAAGCTCCTATACCTTTTTTCAACTGGATTCCACAACCAATAATTTCTATAAGATTTTTAAACTCGATGGGCCTACAAACAAAACGGTAACAGATACCACCGTTATTACGACCTCAGATTCCACAGCGAGCAATCCATCAACCTTACATTATGTCATAAATCATCTTGACCTAACCGATGGTGTGCTGGAATATACGGACAATTTAACCGGGGAGCCCTTTAATTATCATTTAAGCCAAATAAAAATCAACACGAACAACGTGTCCAGCGATGCCAAATGGTTGGATATTAATGCCGATATGTTATTGAACAATAGAGGAACTTTAAAGGCCGAGTTGGGCTTTAATCCATCCAACACCCTGTATGCAAATTTGGATATCGCAATTAAAAACTTTTTGTTGTCCGATATTAATATCTATTCCAAATATTATACGGGAAATAGTATTTTACAAGGTGAGATGTTTTATTATTCCAATTCCAAAATCACCAATGGGGATATTCTTAGCGAAAACAAATTGGTCATAAGGGATGTGGCGATAGATGACTCCAAAAAAGGAATATACAAGTTGCCACTTAGGCTCGCCCTGTTCTTATTAAAGGACAAGAATGGGGACATAACACTGGATGTTCCCGTAAGGGGCGATTTAAAAAATCCGAAAATTAATGTTGGGAAAATTATTTGGACCACTTTCAAGAATATAATCTTTAATACAGCGTCAAAGCCCGTCAACTTTTTGGCCGGACTGGTCGATGGCGATCCCAAACAATTTGAGGAAATAACCTTTTCCTATTTGGATACCATTCCTTCGGAAGCACAATTTAAGACTTTGGACAAGTTGTTGGAGATAGAATCGAAGAAAGAAGGCCTTAAAATTGAAATGGTACATTACTACGATCGGGAACTTCAAAAAGAGGCTATCGCACTGGACCAATTGGGAAAAGAATTTGAACGGCAAACCCAGAAGAATTACCTTAAAAATGGGAAAGAATTTGAAGAATTTGTCAAGGCAAAAGCCGTGTCCGATTCTATAATAGTTTCAGATTCCTTGAACCTTAAGGATACCGCCTTAAAACTCATCGATAAAACTTCGTTGGATTCCTTGGCAAAAGCGTACAACCAAAATTTGCTAAACAATACCACGCAGTACCTAAAAACCGCCAAGGATTCAACCCAAATAACAATCCGGGAATCCGACCCTCAAAAACCGGAAAATACAGGTTCTAAATCAAAATTTAAAATCAACTATGGTTTATTGGACGATTCTGAAACTAGGCCCCAAAATCCATAGTCCAATAAATAATCCATGGTTAGGCACATTCAGAAATAATATAAACGCTTGTAAATCAAGTAATTAATCCGTATATTTAGGTATAATAAAACCCCGAAAATGAGTCTTCAGCTCGAAAAACGGGGTTTTGATCTTAAATACGATGACCAAATTACAAAGATTATCCGGATTCCAGCACACCTTCACCTTTTCCTCACAAACAGAGTAGTTCGATGCCTTTTACGCCCGGTTTCTCGAGAGCGACCTGGGCAAGATCCATATCGCAGTACCTTGGGACGAGCTGGTAACGGCCTTCAAATTGGGGGA
>SWCD01000127.1_pt1 | contig 18550 bp, 23 predicted proteins | sample 4693011 | NCBI WGS metagenome assembly SWCD01 (sample SAMN10267278, study PRJNA491770) | bioreactor metagenome | isolation source: DHS bioreactor inoculated with marine | place: Japan: Omine Ridge, Nankai Trough | reverse complement strand
AAAAAAATGGGTGCAGATAGAATACTTTTTACTTTAATTAGTGTGCTTATAGGTATTAGTATACTTCTTTCTTATACACTCTCTGCTTATACTACGCTACTATTTGAAGTGAATGAATTTCATTTTGCGATTAGACAGACAGTATTTGGATTTCTAGGGATAAGTATCATTTTTGTACTATCGTTACTCGACCCTGATAAGTGGCTCAAACCTATTGGTTTTTTACTTTTCTTTGGTTCGCTTACTTTAATGATAGGGATGCCTTTTCTTCCTGAAAGTTTAGTCTCGGAAGTAGGCGGAGCAAAGAGGTGGATAAAAATTGCAGGGTTTTCACTTGCACCAGTCGAGTTCTTTAAGGTAGGTTTTGTCTACTTTTTAGCTTGGAGTTTCTCTCGTAAACTAGGACATCATGATGGGATGGGAGTAAGTAATGAGCTCAAACGTTTTGCCCCATATGCATTTGTTTTTGTAGCAGCTATGTTTATTATCGCATTTTTACAAAAAGATTTGGGACAGGTTATAGTTCTTGGGGCGACACTTTTGTTTATGTTGCTTTTCGCAGGAAGTAGTTTTCGTTTTTTTATTACCATACTCGGGGCTATCTTTGGTGTAGTGGTGATTTTTATATTAACAGCAGAACATAGAATATTACGTATCAAATCGTGGTGGGCACTTGCTCAAAACACTGTTTTGGAGATATTTCCGTCAGCTATCGCCGATAAACTTCGTGTTCCCGTTGAGGTTGAACCTTATCAAATAGGACACTCTTTAAACGCCATCCATAACGGGGGGATTTTTGGCGTTGGAGTTGGAAACGGCACATTTAAACTGGGTTTCTTATCAGAAGTTCATACCGACTTTGTATTGGCCGGACTTGCAGAAGAGTTTGGTTTTATCGGTGTCTTTGTTGTTGTTATTCTATTTATGTGGATACTGCAGCGAATCTTTAAAATCGCAAATCGTACAGACGATACAAGTATTTATCTTTTTAGTATTGGCATTGGACTCCTTTTAGCCTTCGCATTTATGGTGAATGCTTACGGAATTAGTGGTATCACTCCCATAAAAGGAATCTCTGTACCTTTTCTCTCATATGGAGGTTCTGCGATGCTTGGAGCTGCATTTGGTATAGGTATGGTCTTAATGGCCTCAAAAAAAGCTAAAATGAGTTAGGGGATTATTATGAAGTTATGTATTACAGGTGGAGGGACTGGTGGACATTTGATGATAGCCGAAGCGCTTGTTGAAGCCGCGGTAATGGACGGGCATGAAGCAATTTTCATTGGTTCTACACATGGACAAGATAAAAAGTACTTTGGCGAAAGAAGTTCCTTTTCTCACGTTTACTTTCTTGAAACAACAGGTGTGGTAAACCAAAAAGGTTTTGCAAAACTTAAAGCCCTCTATAAAATATTTCTTGCGTTTTTAAAATCACGTAAACTTCTTAAAAAGCATAAAATTCAGGCCACGTATAGTGTTGGTGGTTTTTCTGCTGCTCCCGCGTCTTTTGCAACTTTAAGCCGTCTTATACCTCTCTTTATACATGAGCAAAATGCAGTAGAAGGGAGACTTAACTCTCTTTTAAAACCTTTTGCAAAAAGTTTCATTTCCGCTTATGATACAGACTCTTCTATTCAAGGTTACCCTGTAAAAGAGATTTTTTTCAAAGATGCAAGGGTGAGAGAAAAGTTAAACACTATCATATTTTTAGGTGGTTCACATGGTGCTAGGGCGATAAATGATTTGGCACTGGAAGTGGCTCCTTATCTGAATGAAATAGGTATTAAAATTATTCATCAAGCAGGTGAGTCAGATTATGAAAGGGTAAAACAGAGATATGCAAGTCTTGATTTGGAAGTAGAACTCTATGGATTTACTCAAGAGATGCCTACTCTCATAGCTAAGGCAGATTTCGCAGTGAGTAGAGCAGGTGCTTCAACACTCTGGGAACTCAGTGCAAATGGATGTCCTGCTTTGTATATTCCGTATCCTTATGCTGCAGCAGATCATCAATATCATAATGCCACATTTATTGTAAAAAATGAGTTAGGATGGTGTCAAAGAGAGGGAGGTGAACTAAAAGAGAAGTTACTTGCTCTTTTGAACGAGCCACTCAAAGAAAAAAGTGAAAAACTTTTACGATATGCTACAAAAGATGTCGTACAAAAAATGATTCAAGAAGTAGAAGAGTTAGTTTAAATCTCTTCGGCTCTCCAAGCTTCAATGGCATCTGAAAGATTTTCAAAGCCATCTGCTTTACCAATGATGAAAATCTCATCAAAAACATAGCAACTTACTCGTGTGTTTGGTTCTAGTAAAAAGACAGCATATTCATTATTGGAGTTTGTATCAACTGAGAGAACTCGCATCCCATCAATCATATCATTTATTTGTGGGACTACATCATATTCAACATCTATTAGTTTTTTCCCATCGCTCTGATATATAGCCATATTAACCTCATTAATGTAGAATATTTATAAAACTTCTTGTATAACTTCTATATACTTTTAAAACATATAAGTTATACAAGAAGTCTCTTAAAAGGAATTATATATGAAGATAGCAAATAATATCACAGAATTAGTGGGAAATACTCCCCTTGTTAGATTAAACACACCTTCGGAGTTAACAGGTGCAAACATTATTGGAAAATGTGAGTTTATGAATCCAACAAGTTCTGTCAAAGATAGAATTGGTTTTAACATGATACGACGTGGATTGGAATCAGGTGTAATAACACCAGAGACTACTATCATAGAGCCAACAAGTGGGAATACAGGTATCGCCTTGGCAGCAAACTGTGCAGCACAAAATTTAAAACTTGTTTTAACTATGCCTGAATCAATGAGTATAGAGAGACGTAATCTTCTTAAGGCTTTGGGAGCCGAATTAGTACTTACTCCAGCGGCAAAAGGTATGAATGGAGCAATTGCAAAAGCAAATGAACTACAGGCACTTACTGCAAACTCTATCGTACTGCAACAGTTTGAGAACCCATCGAACCCTGAAATACATGAACTTACAACTGCAGTTGAGATTTTACATGATACAGATAAAAAACTAGACGCATTTGTTGCAGGTGTTGGAACAGGTGGAACTATTACTGGAACCTCACGTGTACTGAAAAAAGAGATAAGCGAGATAGCTATTTTTGCTGTTGAACCAGAAGTTTCATCAGTTCTCTCTGGGGGAGCTCCTGGCCCTCATAAAATACAGGGTATTGGTGCAGGATTTGTACCTGATATTTTGGACACTTCCGTTTATTCTGAGGTCCTTAAAGTAAGCAATGAAGATGCTATTGAAACTGCAAAAATGCTTGCAAAAAAAGAGGGAATTCTTGTTGGAATTTCTGCAGGAGCAAATGTATGGGCCGCTATGCAAGTCGCTAAACGTCCAGAATACAAGGGCAAAACAATTGTAACTATTTTGTGTGATACGGGTGAGAGATATCTTAGTACAGAACTCTTTAGTGAATAGAAAATACCTTGAAACTATTAAGGCTATCGATGGTCGAGTACAGAACTTAGACTATCATCAAAAACGCTTAGAAGAGGTACTCTTTTCTTCTGAGTATAAAAAGAGCTATACTCTTTGCAACTATGTAAAGCCTCCAAAAAATGGTACATATAGATGTAGAGTTGTTTATGATGAACACGATATAGAAATTGCATACATACCCTATGAGAAGAAGAGTGTACAAAGTCTGAAAATTGTCTATAATGATGAGATAGAGTACTCAAAAAAATATCTTAATCGAGACTTACTCAATGAACTCCACCTGCTTAAAGATATGTGTGATGATGTATTAATCGTAAAAAGCGGTCTCATTACAGACACTACTGTAGCAAATATAGCATTTTACAATGGAGTTGACTGGGTAACTCCAAAACGTCCTCTTTTAAGAGGTACAACAAGACAAAGGTACCTCGAGAATCAAAAAATTATTGAACAGGATATCTTTGTAGATGATATTAAAGAGTTTGAGAAGGTGGCGCTTATGAATGCTCTCATAGATTTTGATATAATTGCGAAAGATAATATAGAGGAAGTCATTTGTTAGAAAATGTAATAGAAAATAGAAATTTTGCTGATCTTATGCAAAAAAGCATAGAAAATTTAATAATCCACTTTTTTCAGGAGGAGCAAAATTTTGGGATACTCTGTAAAATAGAGGAGTTAAGTTTTAATCCTCCTTTGCCAGAGAGTATAAACAGTGAATTCCGTCCACTCACTCTCTTTTTTTTAGCGGGTTACACCTTTGAGACTGCTAGGATTGAGGAAGATATACTTGTATTTGAGGCTGGTTTTGGAAGTGAGAACTTTGGAAGTGTTGTAAGTGTACCACTTTTAAGCATAATGCAGATAATCATTGATGAAACACCTGTCCTGATTAACTTGGCAGTTGGGAAAAAAGAACAAATTGAAGAGAAAAAGGAAGAGGTAGACAGCCAAGGAGTTGAAAACTCAATGGCATCTTTTTTAAATAACCCAGAAAACTCTAAGTTTTTAAAATAAAATCTAGATTTTATTTAAAGAGAGTAGGTAATTCACTACATTATCTACAAAAGCATCATGTTTTCGCTCTTTTGAGTAGGCAATATAGAAGTGTCTGAGGATGTTGAAATTCTTAAGTCTTGCCTCATAAAGTCTACCATCTTCTATTTCCGATTTTATAACATGACGTGACATGATAGAAACAAGTGGTCTGCCAGACTTGTCAGCATGCAAAATCGTCTCTTTTATTGCAGTAGGGCTTTCTAAGACTCCTATTACATTAAAGTTACTACATTGAACTCCTATTTCTTCAAAAACTTCTGCAGTAAGTTTTCTTGTATGAGAGTTCTCATTTCTACATATCCAGTCAAAATCAAATAGCTCTTCACCTGAGAGTTGCTTTTTGATAGGTTGGTTAGAAAAAACTACTAACTCATCCTCTACCCATTCTCTATAGATGATATTGTCTCTAAAAACTGGAGATTCGATCAGTGCTACATCTATCTTCTTATCTTCGAGTTGCTCAATGATTTTTTCTGAATTGTTAACATTCATAAAGACTTCATTCCCTATGCGTTTTTTAATCTCTCCAAGGTAGTTTGGAAGGACATAGTTGCCAATGGCAAATGATGAACCCATAACAAATGTAAACTCTTTATTTATAATTTTTAGAAGCTCTTTTTCACTGTTAGCAATTGCTTTATCCAATCTTTGTGCTATACGAAAAAGGTCTTCACCCTCTTTAGTTAGTAAGATACCATTCTTTTTTCTATCAACTATTTTAGTGTCTAAGTAGTCTTCTATATATTTTATTTGTTGTGTAACAGCAGGCTGTGAAATGCCAAGTTTTGCGGATGCCTTTGAAAAACTTTTCTCTTTGATAACCATCAAAAAAGTTTGTAATTTGGCAAAATCTTTTAACATAATAATTCCTATAAGTAATATTGATATGAAAATTATAACTCATAATTATAATTAAAGCAATAGATTTGTAATAATTTACCACTTTTTAGTTATAATAAAAGTAATTTATAGATAACTTTAACAAAATAGCGGTTTTATATGGAAAAAATTTTTAATAGACTTAACGAGTCTCAATCAAATGCGGTGAAGCAGACAGAAGGACCTGTGCTTATATTGGCAGGTGCGGGAAGTGGAAAAACCACAACAATCATCTCTAGACTCGCTTACTTGATTGAGGTACTTGGAATCCCTGCTTCAAATACATTAACGCTGACTTTTACAAATAAAGCAGCTAAAGAGATGAAAGAGCGTTCACTCGCAATGATTGAGAATGTTGCATATCCACCACTGTTATGTACTTTTCATAAATTTGGGCTTCTGTTTTTAAAGTTTAACATTCATCTTTTGGGGCGTGCAAATAATTTTGTAGTTATTGATACTGATGACAAAAAACGTATCATCAAAAAGATAAACTCAGAACTTCCAACTCCGCTTATAGCGAGTGAGATTTCACGTTACAAAAACTCTCTCATGACTCCTGATGATGCTTATAAACAGGCAGAACTTTTTAACTATAAGCAGATAGCAGAGGTTTTTAGAGAGTATGAGGCGTATCTTTTAGAAAACAATTTAGTTGACTTCGATGATTTGATAGCACTGACATATAAACTACTTGATGAAAACCCAGAACTCGCACAAACTACATCACAAAAGTATCAGTACATTATGATAGACGAGTACCAGGATACAAATGAACTGCAACTTAAGCTTATTCAAAAGCTCTGTACAAACCATAACAATATATGTGTTGTTGGAGATGACGATCAAAGTATCTACGGTTGGCGTGGTGCACATATTCGAAATATTATGGAGTTTGATGAAGATTTTCAAGGTGCAAATGTTTTTAAGCTTGAAGAAAATTACCGATCGCGTACACCTATCTTAACAGTGGCAAATGCACTTATAGAGCATAATCGTTCCCGTTTAGGAAAAAAACTTATCTCTACACGTGGTAGTGGAGAAGATGTAACGGTACTCAATTCAAATGATGAAAATGAAGAATCAAGAAAAATAGCACTTAAGGTGCAAAAACTTTTAGACTCAGGAATTCGTGCAAAAGAGATAGCTATTTTGTACCGTGTCAATGTTCTGTCTCGTTCCATAGAGGAAGGACTCAATCGCTCAGGAATTGCTTATAAGCTAGTTGGTGGATTGAGATTTTACGATCGTGCAGAGATTAAAGACCTTATTTCATACATTAGAGTAATTACAAATAATCATGATGACTTTTCATTTAAGCGTATAGTTAACAAACCAAAACGTGGGCTTGGCAAAGCGAGTGTAGATAAGATAGAGCTTGCTGCTCATGCGAATGATACTTCAATTTTTGAATATATCAAAACTGCAAGTATGGAAACACTTGTAAACTTAGTAAAAAAGAAAAATGCGGGAACTCTCAAGGAGTTTGTTGCAAACATTGAAGAGGTAGCTCAGAATTCAAAAGACTCTACCTATGAATTTATAGATATTTTAGAAGAGACATTTCATCTTAAAGATATCTATAAAGGAATGCAGGATGAATCAGAGAGAATTCTCAATATGGATGAGTTCTATGGACTTTTCCGTGATTTTGTCAAAAAGTCTCCCGAGTCAGGATTAGATGAGTTTTTAAATGAGCTTACTCTTCAGAGCGAACAAGATCAAGTAGAGGGTGAGTCTATCTACATGATGAGTATTCATGCGAGTAAAGGTCTCGAGTTTGAGCATGTATTTATAATAGGAATGGAAGAGGGATTTTTACCGTTAGTAGGTGACGGAAGTGACTTGGAAGAAGAGAGACGTTTAGGTTATGTCTCTATGACTCGTGCAAAAGATACATTGACTCTCTCTCATGCGGGAAGTCGTTTTTACAAGGGACGAAGAAGTGATTTACAAAAGAGTAGGTTTTTTAACGAAGCAGGACTTTGCGAAGGCTCACTTATAGTTGAAAAAAATACTGCCTTTAAAAAAGGAGACCTGGTACGTCACAAAATCTTTGGAACAGGACGTGTAACAGGCGTAAGTAAATCAGGACGAGAGTTCAAACTTCAGATAAATTTTGCGGGCACAAAACGCGACATACTCGCGTCTTTTGTTGAGAGACTGTGAATCGTCTTTTTGTCGCATTCAAGCCGTCCGGAATCGGTTCAAACCTCTTTCTTTCAAAGTTGAAACGCAAGTACAATCAGAAAAAGGCAGGTTTTTCAGGAACATTAGACCCTTTTGCAAAAGGAGTACTTCTTATAGGTTTTGGCTCTTATACAAAACTGTTTCGTTTTTTAAACAAAACACCAAAAAGTTACAGGGCTACACTTTGGTTAGGGGCAAAAAGTGACTCCCTTGATAGTGAAATGATTGAAAATGTCGAGATACTAAAACCTTTAGAGTTTCAAAGAGTGCAAGAGGTTGTTAAATCCCTTGAAGGAGAGTTGGAGTACGAACCACCGATATTTTCTGCAAAACGTATTAATGGAGAACGAGCATATGATTTGGCACGTGCAGGTGTCGAGTTTAGTTTGAACAAGATAAACTCGACCATTTATAAAACAGAGCTTATCAACTACTGCCACCCTTTTGTGACTTTTGAAGCGACTGTAAGTGAAGGAACATATATCCGTTCACTAGGTAGAATAATAGCAAATAGACTCGGAGTGACAGATGGAAGCCTGAGTGCACTTGAACGTCTCAATGAAGGACAGTTTTTTTATGAAAATGAAGAAGCACTTGATGTGAAAAAATCTTTAAACATCCCTCAAAACTACTATCTTGGAGACGAAGCAAATCTTCGTTTTGGAAGAGTTCTTGCTTTAGAGGACTTAGAGATACAAGTAGATGGAACATACTGGGTGGAAAATGAAAAAAACATCTCTGTCATTACAGTAATAGATGGCATAGTAAAATATGAACTTGGGAGGATAGAGTGTTAGTACTAGGAAGAAAAGAGAATGAGTCAATTCATATTGGCGATGAGATAGTTGTAAAAGTTGTCTCAATTGAAAATGGTATAGTAAAGCTTGGCATAGATGCTCCTAAGAACATTTCAATAGTAAGAGATGAGCTTATCCAAGAGGTTACAGAGAGTAATAAAGCAGCATCGAAAAAGGTTGATAGTTTAGATATTGAAGCACTGAGTAAGCTTTTAGGAAAAACAAAAAAGTAGATGAAAAAATATAAAGCCTATGCTAAAGTCAATATCTTTTTAAAAGTTACCGGAAGAAGAGAAAACTATCATGAAATAATCTCACGTTTTATGCTAGTAAAAAATCTCTATGATGAGCTTTCTTTTATAGCTAAAGAGGAGACAGATGCTCGAGCAAATGAGTTTAAGATTGTTGGTGATTTCTCTTGTGAGACAAAGCAAAATACAATATATAAAGCCTATTTTGCTCTTAAAAGTGCTACAGAATCTCAAGCCTTAGAGCAATTAATGCAGAATTATGCGATAAAAGTTGAAAAGAATATTCCTGCATTTGCAGGGCTGGGTGGCGGTAGCAGTGATGCTGCCACATATCTTAAGATGTGTAATAATGTACTCAATCTTGGACTGAGTCTTAATGAGTTAGCAAAGATTGGACTTCAAGTTGGTGCAGATGTTCCATTTTTTATTTATGGGTATGAGAGTGCCAATGTAAGTGGCATAGGTGAAGTGGTTCAAGAGTATAAAGAAGAGCTGTTAAACATAGAGACATTTACACCAAAGATAGAGATAAGCACGCCTCATGTTTACAAAATTTATAGGGAAAATTTTTATGCTCCAATAGATGGTTTTCAAACAGCAGAGTTAAAAGAAAAGAGCTCCCTTGATATATTTGAGTCTATGAGTGCTGATGAAGCAAATGATCTTTTTAAACCGGCACTGCAAGAGTATAAGGATTTAAAAAACCATTACAAACATGGCTACTTCTTTAGCGGAAGTGGAAGTAGTTTTTTTAGAGTTATAGAGGATGATAAGTAAAGTATGGGTGAAACAATAGCAAAAAATAAAAAGGCGTATCACGACTTTTTTATAGAAGAAAAGTTTGAAGCAGGACTTGTTTTAACAGGAAGCGAGGTGAAAGGTATTCGCGCGCATCGTGTGAACCTTAAAGATAGTTTTATAAAGTTTGTAAAGGAAGAACCGATTCTTTTTAACGCTCACATTGGACGTTTAGAGACGACACACCACTTTTATGGGCATGAAGAGAGAGGAAGCCGTAAACTGCTCTTACATAAAAAACAGATAGCAAAGATGCTTAAAGCAGTGACGAGAGATGGATATACAATCGTTCCCCTGCAACTCTACTTCAACAGTAGAAATATCGCAAAGATTCAGATTGCTATCGCCAAAGGGAAGCAGACACACGATAAACGTAATGATCTTAAAGAGAAAGATCAAAAACGTGAGATGCAAAGAGCAAGAAAGGATTATGAGTGAAAACTATTGTTATGTTTTTATGTGTAACACTTTCAGTAATGGCTTTTGATATTACAAAAGTTGAGGTGTCTCATCATAAAGTAGCTAATGGAAAAAGTACACTTTTAGAATTTTTAGAACAAGATGGTTTAGACTACAAGAGTGTTAAATTTGGTAAAAAAAGTTTTCAGATTTTCAATAACCCTCTGGATACAAGGAAAAAGTATGCGATTATCCCTTTTAGCTATTATGAAAAACCGGAAAATAAAACTTTAAAAATCGCATATGTTCAGAACGAGAAAGTTAAATATGAGACTTTACTATTAAAAGTTATAGACGGAGAGTATGAAAAAGAAGAGATATCTGTTTCCAAAGATAAGGTCAACCCAAAAGGTAAAGAGGTGAAGAAACGAATCTCAAAAGAGTACAACGAAGCAATGAAAATCTACAATACCGTTACACAAAAGAGCTATATTAACTCTCCTTTTATTATGCCTATGGAGAGTAAGATAACAAGTTCTTTTGGAAAGGCTCGAACCTATAATGGCTCCCTCAAAGGTTACCATAGTGGAACTGACTTTCGAGCAAAAATAGGTACTCCAGTAGTCGCTGTAAATGATGCCAAAGTAGCACTTGTAAAAGATAGGTTCTACTCAGGAGGAACAGTTTTACTTGATCATGGAGAGGGAATATATACCTGTTATTTTCACATGAATAAGTTCGATGTTAAAAAAGGAGATCTCATTCAAAAAGGTCAACTTCTTGGGTATTCAGGACAAAGCGGTAGAGTTACAGGCCCTCATTTGCATTTTTCAGCTAGAATAAATGGTATTCAAGTTGATCCTTTACAGCTAATCTCACTCATAAATAACAATTTACTCAAAGGAAGAAAATAGATATGACACTTTTTCAGATTCTTATGCTAGGTGCTTCTGCATTTTTTGCATATAAAATTTACGAACATATAAACACACTCAAAGACAATGAAAGTAGTAATGAATCTTCATCTGAAGACGATTCTCGTAGTGTAGAAGCATTTTCTACATTTGATGCATCGTCACTACTTGATAGAGGAGATGAGGAGATGCAATTAGGTAATTTAGATAAAGCACTAGCGATTTATAGTGAAGCAAATATAAAAGAGCCTAATAACGACGAGACACTTTTTAAAATGGGTTATACTTTATCTAAACAAGAGAGATATGAAGAAGCTTTAGAGTATTTTCAAGATGCTTTGAAAATTGATAAAGAGAATCCTTTTACACATCTTGAGATGGCTTACGTTTATATTGGACAAGAAGAGTTTGCAAGTGCCAGAATGCACCTAAATACTGCTTTAGAGTTAGAGCCAGAGCTTACACAAGCACAAGAAGCGCTTCAAAAACTGCATTCTGGAGAGTAGAATGCAAGTTAAAGAGATATATGATTTTTTAAATGAACTTTCTCCTTTTGAACTTCAAGAGTCATGGGATAACTCAGGACTTTTAGTTGGAGATTTTTCCGCAGAGATTTCTACTGTAGCATTGAGTATAGATGTTGATGAGAGCCAAATAGATGCACTCAAGCCAAATACACTTCTTATTACACATCATCCAATTATTTTTGGTGGATTGAAGCAGTTTGAATTTAGTAAGTACCCTGCAAACCTTATTCAAAAAATGATTCAAAAAAATATCTCTAATATAGCAATGCACACAAATTTTGACCAAACACATCTCAATGATTATGTAGCTACAAAAGTTTTGGGTTATGAGATAGTACAAAAAGATGGGTTTGTTGCATATCTGGATGTAAATGAAGACTTTGATACTTTTGCAAAAAAAGTTTCCTCTGCATTTGGATTGAAAAACGCACGTTGTGTAAAGTGCACAGACCATATAAACAGAGTCGCTTTAACAACAGGCTCGGGATGCTCTTTAATAAAAAGTTTAAAAGCAGATTGTTTCTTAACGGGTGATGTAAAATATCATGATGCGATGGAAGCTAAAAGTATAAATTTATCACTTATTGACATTGGACACTACGAAAGTGAACACTTTTTTGCACAAATTTTAGAAAAACATTTGAAAAATTTAGGTTTAGAAGTTATAATTGCATCATCAGATAACCCATTTACATATATATAGGCTTATTTATACTCAAAATGGTACAAAGTAAAACCCCCAAAGGACACCAATGAACAAGCACTTACAGCAACTTATAGACCTTGCGATAGTAGATAAAGAGATTGACGCATTTGAACCTCAAATAGAAGAAGCGAACTACAATTATGAAGCAGCTCTTGCAAAAACACAGAGTATTCAAACGGATATTGAAAATTTAAGCAACGAAATTAAAGAAGAAGAGCTTAAACGTGCAAAAAATGAGCTTCACCTTGCGGAACTCTCTCAAAAACTTGAAGAGAACTCGAAAAAAAGCGCTGAAGTTAAAACTGAACGTGAGATGAAATCACTTCAATTAGAAGAAGAGATAGCAAAAGAACAAGTTACATTTGCAAATGAAGAGATTACAAGACTTGAAACGATTATCGCTTCAAAAAAAGAGCAAATTGAAGCTGCAGAAACTTCTTTAGAAGAGTTAAACACAAATCTAGAGAGCGTAAAAGCTGATGTAGATGCAAAACTTGAAACTATAAATAAAGAAAGACAAGAAGTTTTTGTTGCAAAAGAGAAGCTTTTAGGAACTGTAAATCAAAAAGGTTTAGCATTTTATCAGAAAATCCGCCGTTGGGCTAAAAATACGACTGTTGTTCCTGTTGAAGAACAAGCTTGTATGGGTTGTCATATGCTCGTAAGCGATAAGGTTTATGCTGATGTCATCAAAGGTGACGATATTACGACATGTCCTCATTGTGGTCGTATACTTTATGTACAAGTGAATGAAGAGTAGGGCTTGAAGCCGTTTTCTTTATTTTACTATTTTGTGAGTGTTGCGCTTTTTTTTCTAGCGCTTCCTCTTCTCGTATATCTCTCATTTAAACAAAAATACAAAGAGTCTATTCCCTCACGTTTTTTTCTTTTTAATAATAGTCGCTTTAAGGGTAAAAATAGTATCTGGTTCCATGTCTGTTCACTTGGTGAAGCAAGAGCATTGAAACCTATTTTAGAACTGATTAACTCTAAACAGGTACTTATCACAACAATAACACAGACGGGACAAGCTGAAGTAAAAAAATACAATGCTGAGATAAGGTATCTTCCTTATGAAATGTACTTGCCATTTTGGATAAAAAAGCAGAAGTTACTGGTAGTACTAGAAGCTGAGTTCTGGTATCTGCTTTTGACAGTTGCATCTGCACGTGGAGCAAAAGTCATTTTGCTTAATGCTCGTATCTCTGATAAAAGTGTGAAAAAATACCTGCAGTTCGCATGGTTTTATAAAAAACTTTTAGAGCGCGTTGAAATAGTGTATGCGCAGAGTGAAAGTGACAAAAATAGATTTTTAGCTCTCGGCGCTAAAAATATAGAAGTCATTGGCAATATAAAACTTGCGGGAGAGATTAAAAAAACTAAGGAATACAATAAACCAGAGCAAGAGTTAATCGTTGCAGGAAGTACACATGACACAGAAGAAGAAAGTGTTTTAAAGTCTTTTGTGGAATATAGAAAATCTTATGATGCAAAACTGGTAGTTGTGCCACGTCACCCTGAAAGATTTGAAGCGGTTTACAGTATGATGAAAGGGTATGCAGATAGAAACTCTTTGTCACTTTCAAGGTTTTCAGAGAGTCAAGAGCTTAAGAGTGATATGGTGTTGTGTGATATGATGGGTGAGCTCAATAATATTTATGCTGTAAGTGACATTGCTGTTTTAGGTGGTGCATTTAGAGAAGATGTAGGTGGACACAATCCTTTAGAGCCTGCATTTTTTGGGTGTAAAATAATCACGGGTAAGCATTTTTTTCACCAAAAAGAGCTTTTTAAGTATGTACATCATGTTCAATATATAGAAGCAGATGAAATACATAGGGCTTTGGTTAAATCCAAAGAACTTCCTCCTTCAATTGTAGAAGAGACTATAGATTTAAAATCCGTGATAAAAAAGATAGAAGAAATTTAAATAGAGGTGGCATAAAATAATGGCATTAGAAAAAGCATATAAGTTAGTGGCAGCGCAAGAGGGAATCTCTAATAATGTTGCAAAATCAATGATAGATAGAGGTCTTGTCTACGTTGGCAACAAAAAAGTGATGATAGCTCGTGGTGAGCTTGACGCGAAAACAAATTTCAGGGTTATAAAAGTAGATATTGCAAAACCAATTTTTGAAAATGATGACATCGTTGTTGTTGATAAACCGGCCTACATTAATTCAGACGAGATAGAACGTCAGTTTAAACCAGCAGTACTTCTTCATAGACTAGACCGTGAAACAAGTGGTGTTTTAATGCTTGTAAAAAATGAAGAGTTTCGTCAAAAAGCGATAAAAGAGTTTAAACAAGATAAAGTTTATAAAGAGTACATTGCTTGGGTAGAAGGCATCATGAGTGAGCCAATCGAAGTTGACAAGCCAATTCTAACACAGAAGAAAAACAACAAAGCATACTCAAACGTATCCCCTAAAGGAAAACCAGCTCGTAGTGAGTTCTTTCCAGATATAGTCAGTGCGAATAAGACAAAAATTAAGTGTATTATCCATCATGGACGTACTCACCAGATCAGAGTACATCTTCGTTACATTGACCATTCAATAATCGGTGATGAACAGTATGGTGGTCGTCGTGCAAAACATGTGATGCTTCATGCACATAAGGTAAGGTTACTCGGAATGGAGTTTACAGCACCTGAACCTAAGTCATTCGCTACATTTGAGTAATTAAGAAAAACTTCGTTACAATTCAAAAATTTATAATATATAAGAGGCAATTTGATGTTTGATACTTTAACAGACAGTTTTACGAGTGCAATAAAAAAGATACGTTTCCATGACGATGATAAAGCTCTTACAAAAGCACTCACGGAACTAAAGAAAAATCTTTTAAAGGCAGATGTGAATCATAAGGTTGTAAAAGAGTTGATAGCAAGTGTTCAAACTCTTACAAAAGAAAAAGGTATAGGAAAGGATCAGTTTCTTGAAGCATTAAGAGAGACGCTTAACAAACTTTTAGAAGTTGGTGGAAATAAAGGTTTTATTTTTGCACCTAATCCACCGACAGTAATTTTAATGACGGGACTTCAAGGGTCTGGTAAAACGACTACGACTGGAAAACTCGCACTCTATCTCAAAAATAGACAAAAAAGAGTGTTGGTAGTCGCGGCTGACTTACAGCGTTTAGCTGCAGTTGAACAGCTTCGTCAAATTAGTTCACAAATAGAAGTAGAACTTTTTGAAGATGAATCTACAAAGAGTCCTGTAGATGTGGTAAATGCTGCGTTGAAATATGCGAAAGATAAAATTTATGATGTTGTACTTATTGATACAGCAGGGCGTTTAGCGATAGATGAAGAGCTAATGTCTGAACTTCAAGAAGTGAAAAAAGCAGCTACTCCAGATGAGATTTTCTATGTGGCTGACTCACTTACTGGTCAAGATGCAGTACGAACTGCAACTACTTTTAAAGAACAAATCGGAATTGACGGCGTCATTCTTTCGAAGTATGATGGCGATGCAAAAGGAGGGGTAGCTCTGGGACTCTCATCCCAAGTTCAAGTACCACTTCGTTTTATCGGTGCCGGTGAAAAGATGGAAGACTTAGAAGTATTTTTACCTGATCGCGTTATAAATCGCCTTATGGGTTTTGGAGACATTGAAGGACTTGCTGAAAAAACTGCGAATGTCATCGATGAAAAAGATGCAAAACGTCTTACTAAAAAGATTCAAAAAGGAAAGTTCAATTTTAACGACTTTTTAGAACAGATGGAAAGTATGAAAAAAATGGGAAGTATGAGCTCTATTATGGGGATGCTACCTGGTATGGGCAATATGTCAAAAGCGATAAAGGATTTTGATTTTGAGAATTCAGGTGAGCTAAAAAACATTAAAGCGATGGTTAGCTCAATGACAAAAAAAGAGCGTGAAGATCCAGATTTATTAAACAACTCTAGAAAAGCAAGAATCGCGGCTGGTTGTGGACTTACAATTGTTGAGATAAACAGAATGATCAAACAGTTTAAAAATGCAGGGAAAATGGCTAAAAAGTTTTCTGGCAAGAATGGTATGAAACAACTTCAATCTATGATGGGACAGATGGGTGGAGCCGGAGGAATGACAGGCTTACCTCGTTAAATTTTTTTATTTCTTGATATCTCTAAAATATTTGGATATAATTCCAGCACGTAATAACTTCTGAAATAATCCCTCTGTGATTAGAAGGTATTCTCTTTTGAGAATATAAGACGCCAAATGGCGGTAAGAGGCACAATAAACTACTTGTTTTATAACAAACTACATTTATTCTGCAAAAATACCCCGCAATTATTAAACTTAAGGAAACACAATGACAGTAATTAGACTTACTCGTATGGGAAGAAAAAAGAGACCATTTTATCGTTTAGCGGTAACAGATAGCCGTAAACGTAGAGATGGTGGTTGGATTGAACTTATTGGTCACTACAACCCAATGAATGAAGAGAAAACATTAGTTGTTGACAACGAAAGACTTGACTATTGGTTAAGTACTGGTGCTCAAATGAGTGACCGTGTTAAAAAGATAACTGGTCGTTAGTCATGATTGCTGATTTTGTCGCACAATTTGCAAGACTTATAGCATCTAATCCTGATGATGTAAGAGTTGAAGTAAAAGAAGGCGATGAAGTAACAGAAATCATTCTTTATGCTAATCAATCGGATATTGGAAAGTTGATTGGTAAAAGTGGCAAGATGATAGGTGCTATAAAAACTGTTATCTCTGGCTGTAAAGCTAAAGATGGCGTGAGTTACCGTATAAATGTCGAACCAGTCTAAAGAACCACTTCTTCACATTGCAACTATCGGTAAGACGGTAGGTATCAAAGGTGATATGAAGTTTCATATTAAGACAGATTTTCCTGAACAGTTTGTAAAAGGAAGCTCTTTTCTTATAAATAAAAAAGATAGAATTACTCTATCAGAAGTAGATTTGGATCGTTTACTTGTAAAAGTGAATGGAATAACTAACCTTGAAGATGCTAAAAAGTTTACAAATGCAAAACTTCTTACAACTCGCGCTGAGACAAGAAAAAATTGTCATCTTGAAAAAGATGAGTATTTTTGGTTTGACTTGGAAGATTGTGAAGTGTATGAGGATGGAAAACTTCTTGGTATTGTAAAAGAAGTAGAAAGAATAGCAATCACTAACTATTTAAATATAGTGACTGATGAGAGTTTAGTTCAAAGTGGCTCTGCAAAAAGTTTTTTGGTTCCTTTTATTGAGCCATTTAAAAAAGATGTAGATATAGATAAAAAAATCATCACACTAAGTGGTGCTTTGGATATTTTAGAAGCCTCATAATGACTTATACTTTTGTTACTCTCTTTTCTAATCTTATAGAGGGTTATTTTAAAGATTCGATTCTAAAACGAGCGATTGATAAGGATTTATTAGATATTAACTATCTAAATCCTAGAGATTACTCGACTAATAAGCACTCTAAAGTGGATGATACTGCAGTTGGTGGTGGAGCCGGAATGGTTATGAATCCTCAACCTCTATTTGATTCTTTAGAGGAATTAAAAAAAAATGATGAAGATGTACATATAGTTTTTTTAACTCCAGTTGCAAAACCTTTCGCGCAAAATGATGCAAAACGTTTAGCAACTAAGTCCCATATAGCTTTTGTGAGTGGAAGGTATGAAGGGATAGATGAGAGAGTTATAGAAAAATATGCGGACGAAGTTTTTTCTATCGGCGATTATATACTAACAGGTGGCGAACTCGCTTCTTTAGTTATATGTGATGCTGTTAGTAGAAACATAGATGGCGTTTTAGGAAATAGTGATTCATTAACTGTTGAAAGTTTTGAAACGCCACTTCTTGAAGCACCATCGTTTTCAAAGCCAAAAGACTATAAGACTTTAAGTGTTCCATCAGAATACTTAAAGGGAAATCATAGTAGAATTCGCTCACTAAAATTAGCTTTGTCTGAATGTAAAACAAAATTTTTCAGACCAGAGCAGCTATTAAAGCATAGAACAAGGAAATCTTATGAGAAATAAGTACATAGAAAACTTTGAAAAAGCACAAATTGCAGAGAAAGCAATTCCGGATTTTCGTGCTGGTGATACTGTACGTTTAGCAGTAACAATTAAAGAAGGTGACAAGTCTCGTGTTCAAGCATACGAAGGTGTATGTATTGCAAAACGTGGTCAAGGAACTGGTGAAACAGTTACGGTTCGTAAAATTGGAGCTAATGGTGTAGGAATTGAAAGAATCTTCCCAATGTATAGCGATTCAATCGAAGAAATTAAAGTAATTCGTCGTGGTCGTGTACGTCGTGCCAAATTATTTTACTTACGTGAACTTGCTGGTAAAAAAGCTCGTATTAAAGAACTTAGAAGAAAGTAATTCTTCTAAGTTACCCCTCAAATAAAAAACCTCCCTCTACTCTTTATAAAATCAATATAGAATAATCTTAAGTGTTACTATATATACATTTAGCTTTATCATGTATCTAATTTATAGTACAAAAATAGCACCAACAAAAACTTTCCAAACTTCTCCACAAGATTAAGAAACTTCTAAG
>SWCD01000454.1_pt1 | contig 18580 bp, 15 predicted proteins | sample 4693011 | NCBI WGS metagenome assembly SWCD01 (sample SAMN10267278, study PRJNA491770) | bioreactor metagenome | isolation source: DHS bioreactor inoculated with marine | place: Japan: Omine Ridge, Nankai Trough | reverse complement strand
TCCTTTACGGGAATGGTGCTTCCGTCCTCGCGGACCCTCCTTCGCAGCTCGCCGAGCCGGTCGGAGAGGTCGAGGATCTTCCTTAGCTTTTCGCGCTCTTTCAAGGCCAGGGTCAAGGCGGTCGCCTCCAGGCGGCAGGCCAAACCAGGGGGAACGGGAGCCCCCGGGGGAAGGCACCTCTACCATCCTCCCGGCGGACTCTCGAATTATACCTGCCCCGGGGGACATGGGTTCGATTCCCGCATTCTTCCGATGCGATGTGTAGGATCGGGGGATAGGATCCTCGAAACACCCTGACCCCCAGGTTCCCGATGCTCGACAAGCACCTCCTGCGCGGAGACATACTCGAGGCGCTGCAGAGAAGGCCGCCGAGGCTCGACGACCTCAAGGTGATGCTGGATGTGGCGTTCCCGGCGGACATCGCCGAGATCCTGGAGGATCTCGATTCCACCGAGCAGCTGTCGGTCTTCCGGTGCATGGATCCCGAGCGGGCGGCCGATGTCCTGGGCGAGGCGGACGAGGACATCCAGAAGGACCTCCTTCGAAACCTCCTCACGCACTCCGAAATCACCGGCATCCTGAACGAGATCTCCCCGGACGAGGGTGCAGACCTGGTCGGCCTGCTGCCGGATCACGAGGGCGAGAAGGCTCTCTCCCAGGTGGAGCCGGAGCAGGCGGAAGCGATCCGCTCCCTCGCCACCTACGACCCCGAGTCGGCCGGTGGCCGGATGACGACCGAGTTCATCACCGTGGGTCCGGACCAAACGATCGGGCAGGCCCTCGAAACACTGCGAGGATCGCTGGACGTGGAGGACATCTCCAACGTCTATGTGGCCCGCCCCACCGACGAACTGGTGGGCGTGCTCTCCGTCCGCGACATCCTGGAGGCCAAGCCGGGTGCTCTCGTCTCCGACGAGATGACCCGGGACGTGGTCTCTGCCCGGGTGGACGACGACCAGGAGCAGGCCTCCCGCCTCCTCGACCGCTACGAGTTCACCAGCCTCCCGGTCATCGACGACGACGCCCGCATCGTGGGCGTCATCACCATCGACGACGCCATGGACGTGCTGGAGGAGGAGGCGGAAGAGGACATCGCGATGATCGCGGGATCCGGTGTCGTCACCGTCCGCGACTCCGTCCTGACGCACCTGAAGTTCCGCCTGCCCTGGCTCCTGGTGACGCTGATCGGCGGCCTGCTCGCGGCGCTCCTGGTGCGGAGCTTCGATCACACATTGGGCCGGGTCCCGGAGCTCGTCTTCTTCATGCCGGTCATGGTGGGGATGGCCGGCAACGTGGGCATCCAGTCCTCCACTGTGCTCGTCCGCGGTTTCGCCACCGGGGAGATGGTGATGGGCATGGCCTCGCGCACCGTGCACCAGCAGATCCTGGTGGGCCTTCTGGTGGGACTCATTTGCGGGAGCCTCACCGGAGTGCTGGCCGGCATCCTCACCGGCCGCGTGGACCTCGGCTATGCCGTGGCGATCTCCATGGTCGCGGGCATCGTCGCCGCGGCCGGAGCGGGGACGGTGATGCCGATCATCTGCCAGAAACTGAACATCGACCCGGCGGTGGCCTCCGGTCCGGTCATCACCACATTGAACGACCTGCTCGGACTCCTGATCTACTTCGCCGTGGCCTCCCTCACCCTCCTGAGCGCCACATGACCCGGATTGCCGCGCTGGACGTCGGATCGAATTCGGTGCTGATGTGCGTGGGCGAACCGCTCTCCCGGAATGACTTCCGCGTGGTCTACGAGGCGGCCCGGACCACGCGCCTGGGAGAGGGTCTCGACCAGGGAGGACGCCTGCGACTGCCGGCCATTCTCCGAACCGTCGAGGTGCTCGACGAATGTCGCCGGAAGGCCGAGATCCTGGGCGTCTCCGTCGTCCGGGCCGTGGCCACCGCCGCCGTTCGGGAGGCCGAAAACGCCGAGGAGTTCCTGAAGTCCGCGGAGACCACCCTCGGCTTTCCGGTGGAGGTGATCAGCGGCCGCCGCGAGGCCGAACTGACCTTTGCGGGAGTGGCCGGCCCCGCCCATCTCGACCCGATCCTGATCCTGGATCTCGGCGGCGCCTCCACGGAGCTGATCCTCGCCGACGAAGGCCGCGTGACGAGGATCGAATCGCTTCCGGTGGGAGCGGGGCGGCTCAAGGAAGCGGTTCCCTCCGAGGACCTGCTCCAGTTCTTCGTGAAGCTCATTCAGGTGATCCCCGGCGACCTCGGCCCGGCGACCTCGCGGGGCCGTCGCGCGATCGTGGTGGGCGGCACCGCCACCACCTTCGCGGCCATTCGACGCGGGCTCACGCGATACGACCCGGAACTCGTGGAGGGGCAGGAGTTCACGCGAGGGGAGTTCTCGGGCATGGTGGATCGCCTCCGGGCACTCTCGCTCGAGGAGCGGATGGAAGTCCCCGGCCTGCCGGGAAGCCGGGCCCCGATCATCACCAGCGGAGGGCTGCTCCTCACCCAGATCCTCGAGGAACTGGGCGTGGAGGAGTTCACGGTGAGCAGTCGGGGGCTCCGGCACGGTATCCTGCTTCAACTGGCCGGAGCGGGAAGCTGATGAAGCTCATGAAGAGGGAAACCCTGAAGAACCTGGTGGAGGCCGCCGGCCCTCCGCTCATCAGGCTCCTCGGGTCCACCTGGAGGGTCCGCCTGCTGCCGGAGGGGATCGACGAAGAACGACGTCGGCGCGGGGAGACCGGCATCTTCACCTTCTGGCACGGCCGGATGCTCATCCCCGCCTACTCCCACCGTTTCAAGAAGTTCGCGGTCCTCATCTCCCGCCATCACGACGGCGAGTTCATCGCCCGCACCGTGGCCCGTCTGGGGTTCATCCCGATCCGCGGCTCGAGCACGCGGGGCGGGGCGCGGGCGATGATGGTCGCGCTGAAGCAGGTGGCGGTCGGACACGACGTGGTCTTCACCCCCGACGGCCCGAGGGGCCCCCGCTACAAGGTCCAGCGCGGGGTGATCTTCGCGGCGAGCCGCACGGGGATCCCGATCACGCCGTGCGCGGTGGAGGCCTGGCCGAACTGGACCCTCGGCTCCTGGGACGAGTTCACGATCCCGAAGCCGTTCGCCAGGGCGGTGGTGGTGCAGGGGGAACCGATACCGATACCGCCGGACCTGGAGGGGGAAGCCATGGATCCCTACTGCCTTCAGGTGGAGAGGGCCATGGTGAAGATGATGGAGGAAGCCCGGGCGATGGTGCGCGAAACCTGGTAGCGCGCTTCCCGGTAAAGGACTGCGGGAGGCAATGATGATGATGATGAGAAACCGGGAATCGGGCCGGGCGCTGGCGATCCTGCTCGCCCTTGTCACCGTGGTGGCCGTGGCCGAGGGGATCGTCCTGATCCAGATGGACGGTCGGCTGGCGGAAGTGGAAACAAAGGTCGGCGCCGGCGATCACGGCCCGGGAGCCACGCCGCTGGCGCTGGTGGACGAAATTCGGAGCATCGAGGCGAAGCAGGAGGACGAGATCGGGGCCCGGGAGTCGCTGGAGACGCGATTTGAAGCCCTCACCACCAAGATCGAGCAGGTGGCCCGCGCGGTCCGGGAACGCCCCTTTGCGCCTGTCAAGGGCGGCGGGGCCGGTCCCGGAGTGCCCCGCGAGGCCCTCAACGCGGCGGTGGAACTCGCGGTGGAGAAGAAGCTGACCGAGCTCCCCCGCACCGAGAACGGGGAGTGGAAGCCCACCCTGGACGAGTTCCAGAAGGCCTTCGCCCTGTCGGATGAGCAGACGGAGCGGGCCGAGCGCATCTTCGACGACGCCAAGCACGAGGCCTTCACCCTGCTCGCCACCAAACGGTTGGACGGCACCTCGAAGGTGGACGACCTCGTCGCCGTCTTCACCAACCCGGAGGCCGGGGCAGACCAGGATGCCCAGGCGAAGCGCTTCTTCACGACGCTCTTCACCGAAAAGATCCCCGGCCGCGAGGAGACCTACATCGTCGAAATCCTCCGCATCAAGGAGAGCGCGGACCGCTCCCTGAAGACCGTCCTGACCGAGGAACAGAGCAAGAAGCTCTCCCGCACGAACCTCGACCACCTGGGCGTGAAGACCGGCTACGACCCCTTCGAGGAGTACGTCCGGGAGTCGGTGAGATAACCTGAGGTGTTCTGAACCCGTCCACCGGCCCTTCCCCGCCCCCCGTGGGATTTGCGGGCTCGTTCGCCCCCCTGAATCCGTCTTCCTTACCCTTGAATCCACTCAGGCACGATCGAAGGGCCAACCTCCCCGCCGACCTCCCCGCCAACCTCCAAGTCCACCGTAATGTCTGGTTTCCGCCGAATGTCAGACCTGACCCCGGTTCCCGGGAGAATTTGCTCCGGTTCAAATCAACAGAGTCTGGAAAAAGGTGTCTGCCTCCGTACTACTTAAGCGGCACCACCGACCGCGTGCGGGCCAATCGGTCCGATGTCTCGTACTGGGCGAAGTACTCCTGCACCATCTCCTGAAACGCCGAGGGTCGGGACCGGGAGAGGTCCTCGGTTCCGATTTCGCCGTCCTTCACTTCGAAGAGCGCCAGTTCCTCCGGGACCAGGCGCCACCGCAGAGCGTATCCCCCGCGGAAGTAGTAACCCTCGTTCCGGGTGCCGCTGATGACGCCGTCCGGCCTCTTCGGATCCAGTAGATTCCTCCCCAGCCCGGCATAGCGCTGCCCGCCGCCCATCAGGTGAAGCGCGGTCGGCGTCACGTCGGTCTGGCTGGCGAGGAAATCGCGTCGACCCGCGAGTCCCGCAGCCTCGAACTTCGGATTGAAGAAGATCATCGGGATTCGCATCCGCTCGAGCTGGCCGTCCCCGAAGGTCAGGCTCGTGTGATCGGCGAGGATCACGAAAAGGGTCTTCTCGTAGATCTTTGGGTGGGCCTTGAACGCAGCCAGACACTCGACGATGCTCTCGTCCGCGTAGCGGTAGGCGGTGAGTTTCTCGCTTTCGAACCGGTGGGGGAAGTCCTCCGGCACGGTCCAGGGCGAATGCGTGCTGGCGGTCATCGCCTGCGCAGCAAAGGGTCGCTCGGACTCGAGCAGTTCCCGGGCCGCGATCTTGAGGAACGGTCCGTCCATCACCCCGAGGATGCTCTCGGACTCCTCCGCCCGACCTTCCTCGAGCAGGCGCTCGTGAAAGTCGGGGAAACCCCAGGCACGGAAACCCTGGTTGCCGAGGAACGCGGTGTAGACGAAGTGAGACTGCCGATAGCCCGCGAAGAAGGTGCCGGTGTGAGTGTCCTCGAGCAGCCGGGGTAGTGAACCGTAGGTGCTGTCGAGCTCTCGCTGGGTGAAGATCCTCGGCCGCCTCTCTTCCAGGCAGGTGCGGGGAAGGCTCGTGGTGACGCAGAACACGCCCCCGGCGGTGTTGTTGAAACTCTGGATGGTGTTCGGAAAGTAGATCCCTCGCCGCGCCAGGTCCGCCAGGCCGGGCATCACTTCCCGCCCCTCGGCCGAATGCTCGAGGACGGATGCGGAGAGGCCCTCGACCACGATGACGAAGACGTTCTCGATGCCGAGGTCGGGGCCCTTCAAGAGCTCGACGAGCAGAGGGTAATCCTCGCTCACGGGCAACCCCGGCAGCCGGGTGCGGCAGATGGCCATCGCCCCCTCCGGATCGAGGCGCGGCTTCGGCGCCGGCGTGAACATCCGGCGCACGTGAACCATCAGGATCTCCCCGAGCGGATTGGGAATCGCCTGGTGCAGGAGGAAGCTGTTCAGGTTGGCGTAGTGCCGGGACGAGGCCCACTCGAAGGTGTAACCGCGCCGCGCCTTGCTCGTCACCGGTTCCCGCGCCGTGAAGAAGAGCGCCGCCCCGACGAGGAGCAGCAGAAGCAGCCGCCAGGGAGGCCGGAGCAGGGAGATCGGGGCGGCAGCGACTCTCCGCACCGCGAATCGGCCGGCAAAGCCGAGCGCGCCGATCAGGCCGAAAAAGAGCAGCGCGGACAGTGGCTTGGTCCGGATGAACGCGACAATCTCCGAGAGCAGCACGGGGAGGTCGGAGATGTTCGCGAGGAACAGCTCCCCCATGTGCTGGTTGCGCTCGCCGTAGAAGAAAAAGTCCGCCAGCCCGAACATCAGGTTGAGGACGGTCAGCACGAGGACGGTGGTGAGGATCAATCGGGGCCGGAGAGAGAGTGAGCAGGCGGTGATCCCGAGGACGACGGCCGCCTCCATCCCGAGCAGCGCGAGATCCAGGCGAAAGCCCGCGATGAGAACGCGGCCGGCGGCGCCCTCGGCGTTCGGGACGTACGCTGCCAGAAATGCCAGGCGCCAGAGCAGGAACAGCACGACGTTGAACGCGTAGAAGAGCAGGAGGATCCGGACTGCGCTGCGAAGCGCCCCCGCAGGCCCTCCCCGCCCATGCGTGTTTTCCCCGGGCATCATCCAGAACACGATAAGGCCCTCCGGGTTCGCCCACGCGAAGTTTCATACGGAGGAGGGATTGGGGGAAGATGAAGACTCCTGCCCCGGAGGGGCAATCCCGATCTTGGAGGTACTCCGCTGGTGGACAATACGAAGAGGGAACGCCGCACGACCGCGCTGAGGCGCATGCTCAGCGGAGACCGCCCGGTGCTGATCGCCGGCGCTCACGACGGGCTCTCCGCGCGCATCGTGGAAGAGGCCGGTTTCGACGGCATCTGGGCGAGCGGCTTCGAGATCTCCGCGGCGCACGGGGTGCCGGACGCCAACGTCCTGACCATGACCGAGACCCTGGAGACCGCCCGGTTCATCAACCAGGCCTCGACGATCCCGGTCATCGCCGACTGCGACACCGGCTACGGCAACGCGGTGAACGCCATCCGCACCGTCCGCGACTACGAGGCCGCCGGCATCGCCGCGGTGTGCATCGAGGACAACATCTTCCCCAAGCGCTGCTCCTTCTACTCCGGGGTGAAGCGCGAGCTGGTCTCCGCGGACGAGCACGCCGGGAAGATCCGCGCCTGCAAGGAGGCCCAGACCGATCCGGACTTCGTGGTCATCGCGCGCACCGAGGCCCTCATCGCGGGCTGGGGCATGGAAGAGGCCCTGGAGCGCGCCACGGCCTACGCCGAGGCCGGGGCGGACATGATCCTGATCCACAGCAAGTCGAAGACTCCGGACGAGATCCTCGAGTTCTGCTCGCGCTGGGCCAATCGGCTCCCGCTGGTCACGGTGCCCACGACCTACCCCATGATCACCGCGAAGGAGCTCTACGACGCCGGTTCCCGCATCGTGATCTACGCGAACCACGGACTGCGGGCCTCGATCCCGGCGATGCAGGAGACGCTCGGCAAGATCCGCAAGGCCGAGCGGGCCGACGCCGGGGACGCGCACATCGTCCCCCTGACCGAGGTCTACCGCCTGGTGGGCGTGCCGGAGTTGAAGGCGGAGGAGGCGGCCTACCTGCCCAAGGGCGAGGCTCCGACCCACGCCGTGGTGCTCGCCGCCGGCAGCCACCCCACGCTGGGCGACCTGGTCGCCGACACCCCGAAGTGCCTCCTTAAGATCAAGGGCCGCACCATTCTGGATCGTCAGATCGAGGCCCTCTCGATGGTCGGCGTCAACGACGTGGCGCTCGTGCGCGGCTACCTGAAGAATCACTTCCCGACCGGGGCCGCCCGCTACGTGGACAACGACGACTACGCCGAAACCGGTGAGCTGGCCTCCCTCTACGCCGCCCGGGAGGAGCTCGAGGGCAACGTGCTGGTGGTCTACGGCGACATCGTCTTCGACCACACCTGCGCGGACCGCATCCTGGAGAGCGATCGCGACATCTCGCTTTTGGTGGACCGCTCCTTCATGGACGAGCCCGCGGGTGCGCGCCCCCTGGTCTCCGCACCGGACCTGGTGACCTTCAAAGAGGCCCCGGCGGCCGGACGTCGGCACATCCCCTCCCGGGCGCCCGGCACGGCGCTGAAGATCGGCCCGGACATCGCCCGGGAAGACGCCCACGCCGAGTACGTCGGCATGCTGAAGCTCAACTCCGCCGGCTCCGAGAAGGTCCGGGCGCTCCTCGACGAACTGGTGGCCGCCGGCTGGGACAAGCCCTTCCACGGCGCGCCGTCCCTCAGAAAGGCGAGCCTGGTTCACCTGCTGCAGGAGCTGATCGATCGCGGCGAGAAGATCGCCACCGTCGAAACCTACAAGGGCTGGCTGGAGATCGACAGCGTGGAAGACCTGAACCTCGCACTGAGGGTTCTCGCGCCATGAGCCACTCCGAAGCCTTCGTCGCCGAGTTGAAAAGCCAGGGCTACGACTTCTTCACCACCGTGCCGTGCTCGCTCCTGAAGGGGGTCGTCAGGATCCTCGAGGACGAGCCGGCCGACCGCTACATCTCCGCCGTGCGCGAGGACGCCGCGTGCGGCTTCGCCTGCGGCGCCTGGATGGGCGGCCGCCAGCCGGTGATGCTCTGCCAGAACTCCGGCCTCAGCGTGTCGATCAACGCCATCGCCTCGCTGATGCGCATGAACAAGATCCCCATGCTCATCGTCGCCTCCTGGCGCGGCTACCAGGGGAAGGACGCCCCGGAGCACCTGATCACCGGGGAGATCATGCTCGATCAGCTGAAGCTCATCGGCGTGCCGTTCGAGGTGCTGGAGCCCGGGGAGATGGGCGCGCAGCTCGAGAGGCTCACCAAGACCATGATGAAGACCCGGGAGCCGGTCGCTCTCGTGGTCCGGCCCGGGATACTCGACTCATGAAGCGCTGGGAAGCCATCGACATCGTCGCCGGAAGGATCGCCGGCGATCTCACCGTGGCCTGCAACGGCATGCTCGGCCGCGACCTCTGGGCCACGGGCGACCAGCCGGAGCGGTTCTACATGATCGGCTCCATGGGGCTCGGCTCGGCGATCGGCCTCGGCCTCGCCGTGGCGCAGCCCGAGAAGCGGGTCGTCGTTCTCGACGGGGACGGCAACGTGCTCATGAACATGGGCGGTCTGGCGAACATCGGCGCGATCGGGCCGAAGAACTACTACCACTTCGTTTTCGACAACGGCGCGCACGCCTCCACCGGCGGGCAGCGGACGATTTCCGGTTCGCTGAAGCTCGAGGAGGTCGCACGGGTCTGTGGATACAAGACCGTGCTCCGCGCCGACGACGTCGAGGCCGTGGCCGCCGCCACCGACGAGCTTCTGGCCGCCGAGGGCCCGGCAATGCTCCTGATGAAGGTCGAACCCGGGAACCAGAAGGGCGTCCCGCGCGTGGAAGTGACCCCGGAGGAGATGGCCGCGCGGATGCGCCTGGCAGCTACCGGTGAGAGGCCCTGACATGCCGAACAAGACGATCCTCCTGAACCCCGGCCCCACGAACGTGTCCAAGGCGGTGATCGACGCCGCCGCCGGCCCGCTCTTCTGTCACCGGGAGCCCGAGTACTTCACCCTGCAGGACGAGGTGCGCGAGCGGCTCCTTCGGGTCATGGATCTCGACCCCGAGGTCTGGGCCGCGGTGCTCATCGCCGGCTCCGGCACCTCCGCCATGGAGTCGATGATCCTGGCCGGCGTGCCCGAGGGGAAGGCGCTGCTGATCAGTGACAACGGCGTCTACGGCGACCGCATCGCGAAGATGGCGAAGGCCCACGGCATCCCGGCGAAGGTGGTCACGCAGCCGTGGACCCAAGCGACCGATCCCGAGTTGCTCGCCGCGGCCATCGAGGCCCGCGACGACTTCGGCGCGCTGGCGGTGATCCACCACGAGACCACCACCGGCCTCCTGAACCCCGTCGTCGAAGTCGGGAAGGTGGCGAAGCGCTACGGGCTCAACTTCCTCGTGGACTCCGTCAGCGGTCTCGGCGGCGACGCCCTCGACTTCGAAGAGGCCGGCGCCGACATCGTGGCCAGCACCGGCGGCAAGAACTTCCAGGGCATGCCCGCCCTCTCCTTCGGCTACGCCCGCCGGGCGAAGCTCGAGGAGGCCCGCGCCTGGAGCCCCCGCTCCGTCTACCTCGACTTCGTGAACCTCTGCGACAAGCAGGACCGCCGCGGCACGCCCTTCACCCCGGCGGTGCCGTTCGTCGCCGCGCTCAGGCAGGCCTTGATCGAGCTTCAGGAGGAGACCGTAGCCGGCCGGGTGGCGCGGTACGCCGAGGCGGCCCGGTTCCTGCGCGAAGGCTACGCGCGGATGGGGCTCACGCTGTGGCTCCCGGAGGGCACCCCCCTCTCGAACTGCCTGACCACCATCCGGCTGCCCGAGGGTCGCACCTACGTCGAGCTCCACGACTACCTGAAGGAGCGCGGCTTCGTGATCTACGCCGGCCAGGGGCAGATCGAGAAGGAGGCCTTCCGCATCGCCAACATGGGCAACGTCGCGCGGGAGGACTACCAGCGCCTCCTCGACGTGCTTGCGGCCTGGGTCCAAGCGTGATGGAAGGCGTCACGAACGCGGTGATCCTCGCCGCCGGAGTCGGGAAGCGGCTCGGCCGAAGGGACCAGCCGAAGTGCCTGGTTACGGTCGGCGGAAAGACCCTGATGGAGCGCCACCTCGAGCACCTCGCCGCCGCGGGCGTCGGCCGGGTGGTGGTCGTCCTGGGCCACGGCGGGGAGCAGATCCGCGAGCAATTCGGAGGCCGCCGCGGCGACCTCGCCATCGAGTATGTCGAGAACCCCGACTACACCCGCGGCAGCGTGATCTCGCTTTGTCTCGGGCTGAAGGCCCTCCCGGAGGATGCCGGCGCGATCTGGATGGACGCCGACGTGATCTACCCGGGGAAGATGCTCGCGGATCTGGCCCGAAGCGAGGCCGAACTCACCTTCCTCCTCGACCCCACCTCCGACGACACCGGCGAGGAGATGGTCCTCGGTGTCCGGGACGGCCGCGTCCTCCGCATCGGCCGCGGCGGCGTGGACGGCTTCGACCTCGAGGGGGAGAGTGTCGGCTTCTTCAAGGTGAGCGCCGGCCTGAAACTCCGGCTCATCGCCCACCTCGACGCCTTCATCGAGGCCGGCGGCGGCGATGCGGAGTATGAGGAGGCGGTGCACACCCTCCTCCCGAAGATCCAGGCCGGTTTCCTCGACGTCGGCGGCCGGCCGTGGACGGAGATCGACTTCCCCGAGGATCTCGAGAGGGCGCGGCAGGTTCTGGAACAGCTTCGGTAGCCCCCCAAAGCCCGAAGGGCGCCCTGACGGCTCGGCCGACACGGCGGTCGGCCCTCCATCTCCCGGTCGGATCCACAATGTGGAGGGTGCTGCGCTGGCGGCGGCTGGCGTCAGGCGAGGCTCACGGTCCTCGATCTATCACCGGGCAAGCAGGTACCTGGCGAAGATCCTCTCCGCCGGGTCCTCGCTGTCGAGCATCCTGGTCAGTGAGTCCTCGACCGGGGGACCGGTGAGACTGCACTCCTCCACGACGTGAAGGCATCGCCACCGATGGACTGCTTGGCGAGAAGCGAGGTCTTTCAGCACAATCGCCACGACGGCTTCATCGCGTTGCCCAGCCATGATGAGAAGAGTTGCGACCTCGGTTCTGAATTCTGCCGGACCTCGTGTGGCCTCCGAGAGAAGACACGCTGTCGCCGCCTCGGAGTGGAGTGCGAGCATGCCAAGGGAACTCAGGATCGTGCAGCGGGCGGTGACAGCCTGAATGCCGGGGAGTTCAGCTGCTCTCGCGAGTTCCTGTGAGAGGAAAGCAACAGCACCCTTGAACTCCCCGGTCAACAGAGCCTGGCTCGTGATGGCGGCGATCCGGATCGCGCGATCCTCACTCTTCACCTGACTGGCAACGAGATCTCGAACCTTCTCCGAATCCAAGCCATGGATCCCAAGAGTGGTGAGATCCCAGACTCGAGCATCCGGGCTGAACTTCGGAAAGCCCGCGACAAGGCTGTCGACGAACGGCTTGCCACGAGGGCCCAGTCTCTTGACGGCACCCAGAGCAATCAGCTGATCGCGAGCATCCCCCGACCGCAAGGCAGAGTGCACGGTCAGGGACGCGTCCTCGTCTTCGAATCCCAGCAGAAGCAGAGCCTGGGCGGCGACAAGTCGATGTTCACCCTGCTCATCGCCGAAGACCTCGACCAGCGCGTCCATCACCGCGTCCGAGTCTTCCCCGAGTGCCACGAGTAGTTCGACGGCGGCGGACAGGCAACCATCGATTCGATTCCTGGAGCGCTCCCGGGCAATGGCCTCAATGGCTCGCTGCACGTCTCTCTCACTCCGTGCACCGAGCTTCGCCAAGGCCCGGTAGTAGCTGCGGCGTAGCTCGGAATCTTCAGATGCCAGGCCACTCCACAGATCCTCCTCCATTCCGGCTGCAGCTTTCCGGAGGCACAGTACTCCTTGGAGGGCAAGCGCTCTTTCATCCTCATCATCGCTCTTCAGGAGGCGGATCAACCCCTGGCGGTCGTCCGCGTCCGAACCAAGCAACGGGCTGCCAACCAGACACAGGCAAGCGCACACCAGGACAGCTCTCCACCACAGGCTTCCCGGTCCGGTGGTGAAGATGCTCTGACCGCTCATGTTCCCATTCAAGCGCCACCTGTGATGCGGGGCAAGGGTGTGGATCTCGAGCATACTCTCATCCCGGACGGAGCCACCATCACCATCACCACCGGGCGCGGAGGGCACGGGGGGAATGGTGGGCCGGGAAAGCCAGTTTTCGGTCCTCACGACGGCGGCGATGGTGGGAACGGAGGGAATGCTGGCGACGTCATTCTCATTACATCGGGAGATGACGTGACCATCACGGTGAGAACGTCGGTTCGCCCAAAGTCAGACAAGGGCGGCGGAGATCCAGCCTGGTCCGTGTGAGGAAAGCGAGGGCATCCGCTTGGCTTCGCGCTTCAATGGAGGCCATCGAAGTGACGGGGCTGGGGCTGAGCGTGTTGCGGATCTGCTGGGAGACACAGACTTCGTTCGCAGCGGACGCTCCGTACGGCCGAAACTAGTTGGTGGACCGCTCGTGAGCGCTGATTTCAAACCCGATAATACGCCCAGTACGCGATCGACTCTCACGCCCCGGAGGATCGGCTACCTCCTTCAGGACGATGAGTTAGCCCTTGCGCTGGTGGGGAGTGTCAGCAACTGGCTGGGCCGCCCCCTCTCCCTTCGGCAAGCTTGCAGGACCCTCGACGCGTTGGTCTCGCACGCTCTCAAGGCGGCCGGCCTAGACCTCGAACGACACCCTGATTCTGCCCTCCTCCATCAACTGATCCGCGACGACGAGAAACTCACGGATGAGGAAGTAGGGCGAGCCTTGGAACTAATCTACTCGCACATGATCAACCGCTTCAAGGGAGAGCTCGCCGAGATCCTCTCCATCGGCGTGTGGGGCGACTTCGCGCAGGAGCAGGGCACGCAGGATCAGATCGGCAAGCACGCGCATCTACTACTCGGTGGCGACTGTCGTCGTGCGGGAGTTGGAGGTTGGAGCAAGGGGCCGGACGCACTCATTGCCCTCCTCGGCGATGATCTCCAGCGGGGTAGTACCCCTTGCGAGCGATCGCCGCCGCTCGCGCCCGACGACCTGGTTGTTGCGGGAGTCGTGGAGGTGAAGTCATACATCCCGTCATACCGGGCCGCGGTAGGGCAGTTGCGCCGCCACCTCGACCGGCTTCGACTGGGCTTCCGGCACGGCGGATCAGTCTGGTCGCCCGGTCAACTCTGGTTCAGGTCCACCGACGGCCGAATCGCCAAAACCGAGGGGGCGAGCGACGACCTGGTAGAGCGCGTCCCTAGGATCCTTGTCCTTCCACGACCGCGAAGGAGACGGCGACCCTCCCGATTCCTCGCAGGAGTGACCCGACTCGATCTCCCGTTCGGCCGAGAGCGCCTCATGTCTGCGGCCTACGGCATGACGGAGTGGTTTACGACCATGCTCGGAATGAGGGTGTTCGCAACGGAGGGGAGTCCGTGGCCCGAGATGACCCCGGGGGAGGCGGGATTCAATCGGATCAAGGAGGCCCTGTACCACATTCAGCTCCGGGACTTCCGCGGCCTCAAGGAGCACGGGAGAAACCAGCGGAACTGGCTTCGGCGACGAGCCCGCCTCGATGCGATTGCGGCTCGTCTCTACAACGCCTACGGATGGGGACTCCAGGAGTCGCTGAAACACCGGGGCATGATGTGGCAGAAGACCGACCCGGAGACGGGAGAGGCGCGCATCACGACGATTCCGACGCGGTCCCCGGATGGGCCGACTGCCGAGTGACGCACGACTCCCACGGGTTACTGTGGATCCGGCACACGGCGGAGTGTCCCATTCGGGTTCATCCGGGGGTACCGGGACGGAAGGTGGATTCTCGAAGCCCCGGATCCAGGTCTGTGCATCAGATTCGGATCAGCGGCTCTGGTTGCGGGGAGTCAGGGCACCCGGATCACGACCTCGGTGCTCTCGCCCTCCTTGACCTTGACCGGCACGACGAAGGGCTTTCGGAACTCCGGGCAAACGAGGAGTTGCTGCCTGCCAGGACGCAGGTGGCGGCGGAATTGGATGAAGCTCGAGTCAATGTTCCACTCGCCGGAGACGTTGTCCCGCAGCAGCACGAAGACCCGTGCGAAGGAGGTGCCCACGATCCGCACCGAGACGGTTCCTCCCTTCCGGAGAGTGACTTCCTCGAACGCATTGGTGGAGAGATCCCGCGCCGCGATGACCTCCTCGACGTAGCCCTCGGCGGCGACCACCAGCGGCAGCACTCCGGAGGGGATTCGGTCGTCCGGTTCTGAGATCCAGAAGCCGTTCTCATTCGTTTTCCCCAGGACTGCGCCGGTCCCCGCCTCGCGGATGGACGCTCCCTCGATCAGTTCCCGGTCCGCATCTCTGACTAGAATCACGGTCTTCCCGGACTTTGGGAAGTCGTACTCGAGTTCGGTGTCCTGCCGATGGAGCCCGGTGTAGATCCGCCAGGTTCCCGGCCCGCAACGCACCTTGAGCACGTCGGCGTGAGGAGGACCCTCGAGAGAGACGATCTGGTCTTCCGGCGAGAGGGGCAGGGTGCCTTTCGCCACCTGGAGCGAGACCCCGTGCCCGAGAGACTCGTAGAGAACCCAGGTGAAATCGCGCGCCCCCTCAATACCGGGCGGGGCCTCAATCAAGCGCACCCGGATCCTTCGCATCTCGGGTACCTGCATCACCACATCCCGGTCCCCGCCTCCGACGCCCGCGGTTACGCGGATCCCGGCAGAAAGCTCTGCCGTGAGATCGACCGGGTGGCCATCGGGAATCCCCTCGATCCGAAATCGCCCTCTCCCATCCGTCGTCACCTCTCCGCCGGGTGCCCCCCCGATCGACTGGCCGGGCAGGGGCCGCCCCTTACGGTCGACCAGACGTCCGGTGGCCGGGGTGCTCGGGCGCAGGGAAAAGGTGATTTCATCCGTCCGCCCGGGGTCCCGGTGAGTGTCACGCGCGAGCCGGATGACTTCTCTGCCAGGCGCGGTAACGAATCCTCTGGTCGCCAGGGTGCGGACAACGCCGGCGCTGTCAGCCATCTGGACGATCTCGTTGTAGAACCTTGGTATCCGCAGCCAGGCGTCCGGCAGCGGGACTCCGTTCTCGTCGGTGATCAGGATGGTCGTCGTACGTTTGAGCTCGATGTCGCTGACGTCCGTGACCACGCCGGGCTCGACGGTCAGCTCGGCCTCCCCCGCGCCGAAGATCGGGTGGTAGGCCTGGAACCAGGCGCCGCCGATGGGAACGGTGAGGGTTGCCTCTCCACTCTGGTCCGTCCACCCGAGCGCGGGCGCGACATCAGAGAGGTCGAAGATCTCCGCGCCGGCCACCGGATCGCCACTTTCGTCGACGGCGCGCACCCGGACCTCTCCGAGACGCATCAACCGGATGCGGACCGGCTCGCCCTCGTCGCCCCAGTTGAGCCGCTGGAAGCGATAGCCGTCCTTCCTGAAGCCGAGACTCTCGATCCATCCTCCGCCCCCACGTTCCGCGACGGAAATCCGGAATCTCCCCGCCTCATCCGTCACCTGCGAACCCACCTCGACTCCCTCGAGCGGTTTCTCGCTCCCCGCCTCGAGCACGAGGCCATCGATGAAACCGATGGGCTCCGGGAGCCTCAGGACGACTCCATCCCGCGCCGTGCGCTCGTCGAGCACGACGCTGAATTCCCCCTGCATGATCTGGTGTCCTTCCAGGACCTCGATCTCGCATTTGCCCGCCGGCCGAAGACCAAGCCTGAACCGGCCCTCCCGGTCGGTCAACGCGGATTCGAGATTGCAGCGCACGCGCAGGCCCGCCCGGGCGGGCGACCCGTCAGCCTCGAGCACGGTGCCCGAGAGCTCGAGCGCCGGTCTCAACTCGAACCGCACCTCCTCACCCGCGAGTGCCTCCCGGCGAAACAGATCCGTGCTCAGGAAACCCTCCCGGCGAGCCGAGATCCTCGCGAACTCGCCGGGAAGCAATGGCACTCGAAAGCGCCCTTCCGGATCCGTCTCGATCTCCCGGACCCAGCCGACGATCGTCGCCTTGAGCGGGTGCCCCTCTCCGTCCACGACGCGCCCCGTCGCAAAGACGGGAGCAGGGAGGACCACCTCGACCTCGATGGTGCGTATCGGCCCGGGCGCAACGATCACGCTGACTCCGAAGTCGGGCAGGTCGATGCCGTTCGCCTGAACCGTCACGGTGCCAGGCGGTACGGGAACGGGTCCGAAACACCCCTGTTCGTTCGCGTTCAGTCTGAGAATGCCCCGGGACTCGGTCGAGAAGGAACTGCCGTCCGCCACGTTGTGGAATACGCGGACCTCAGCGAGTGGGACGGACTCGCCGTCCGGCCCCACCACACGGCCTCGAATCTGCGCGGCCACAGGCAGGAGAAAGAGGGGAGGAATCCGGACCGGAGTCTCAACTCCGGACCACCTCGTCCATTCCAATTCGCGGGGAACGTACCGGGGGTGCTCGATGCGAAGGTGGTGGTCGCCGCCATCGCCGGCCGCGCACTGAAGACTCCACGCCCCGGTACTGGATGATTTGCAGACGGACTCGGCCCCGAGACCCAGGGCCCTCACGGTCGCACCTGGGATCGGGCTGCCGGTGGCTCCTGAAAAGACGACCCCCTCGAGGGTAACGCGGTGGTTCTCCGGGTGATCATCGTTGGTGTGACCAGGCAACCCGGGCGCTCTTGCCACAGGTTGGTCCTGACTCCTCCTCACGGGAGGCGCTGAAGGGGCGTCAGGTTCTCCCCCCTCGGTGAGGAGCAACGCCAGGCCGGCCGCCACGAGAAGCAGGACGAGCAGGATGGCTGCGAGGCGCATGATCAAAGCCTAGCCCGACCAAGCTGATCAACGCAACCCAGGTCGGCCCCCGGGACCGACTGCCCCCGGTCTTCAAATCAGTCCGGTATCCAGCTCACAGCGGGTCGAGGTCCATCTGGAGCCGACTGGCACGGACCGCCCGGATTCCCTCCGTCAGGGGAAACGACTCGTCTCCGGACCTCGAAAGGAGGAACGATGTCAACGACAGCATCGCCGCAGGCCCGGCCGACACGGCGGTCGGCCCTCCATCTCCCGGTCGGATCCACGAATTGGAGGGCGCTGCGCCGTCTGCGCCGCGCTCCGCCCGCTTGACCCGACGCCGATCTTGATATAACCTGAAACGTCAAGACGAGGTGACATATGGCCAGCATCAAGATCAGTTCCAAGGTGGATGAGAAGGTCTGGGAGGAGTTCAAGGCTCTCGCCGGCGATTCCCACCAGAGCATCTCCGGCCTGCTGACCGACGCGATCCGCGAGTTCATCCGGCGGCGCCGAGTGAGGCCGGAAGTCCTCAGCCATCTGGAAGACTCCCTCAACGAGAACGAGACTCTGGGGCATCTCCTTGCCGAGTGACTCCGTTCAATTCCTGACCACGGACGAAGTCCTGCACATCCACGAGAGTGTGATGGAGCGCTTCGGCGGAACGTCCGGCATCCGGGACCCGGGCTTGCTGGAAAGCGCCCTCTATCGGCCCCAGACGGGCTACTACGCGGACATCGCAGAGATGGCCGCCGCGCTCTTCGAGTCCCTTCTGATCAACCACGCTTTCCTCGACGGCAACAAGCGGGTGGCATTCTTCGCGACGGATACGTTCCTTCGCCTGAATGGATGGAAACTCGCCGTGGACGGAAAGAAGGCCCATCGGTTCCTGATCGGGATCCTGTCGACGGGCGATGCGAACTTCAAGACTCTCCTGCCCTGGATCCGGAAGTCCCTGGTTCGACTCACTTCCCACCGGTGATCCCGTCTGCGTCGAGATAGGATAGGGAAACCGTGGAACCCGCCCGCCGAAAGCGAATCCGCCGCGTGCTCCTTTCGACCGGGATCGCCCTGGTCGTCGTCGGACTTCTCCTCCTATGGCTCCGGGCGAGAGGCATCCTCCTCGCGGTCAGCATCCGGTGGGGGTGGGACTCCCTGGTCGATCGCAGCGGGGAGAAGCTCTGGACGATCCTCCCCCTTGTCGTCGCGGTGGGACTTGCCATGCTCTGCGCCGCGGGTCTGTTCAAGAAGAGTCCTCGACCATCGAGCAGGAACCTGCGGATCTGGGCCATGGTTCTCCTGTTGCTGTTGGGCGGCGCCTACACGGTGACGGCCTACGCCAGCTTCCGGATGTTCAGCGGCCCATCCGAGGTGCATCGCCTGTCCGCTCCCGACGGCGCCAGGGTCATCTTCCTGCTCGAAACGGGCCTCACCT
>SWCD01013076.1_pt2 | contig 18599 bp, 22 predicted proteins | sample 4693011 | NCBI WGS metagenome assembly SWCD01 (sample SAMN10267278, study PRJNA491770) | bioreactor metagenome | isolation source: DHS bioreactor inoculated with marine | place: Japan: Omine Ridge, Nankai Trough | reverse complement strand
GCGGTTCGACCTTCTCGACGGAAAAGCGGCGGAACTGCTCGCGGATCATCTCCAGCTCGTCATCCAGCCCCGTGCGCCCCACGGTGATCTCGGCGGCACGTTCCTGCATCAACGCCACCAACCGGGTCCGCGCCGCTTGGGTATTGCCCGCCTGCATCAGCATTTGCGCGGCCGGATCCATCAGCAGATGCGCATCATCCGGGCTCAGGCCCAGATCCTGAAGCCGCACCATCTCGCCCTGGTTCATCTGGATGCCGCCCGCGATCTGGCTCAGATATTCGCCATAGGCGATTTGCAGGATCAATTGCTCGACCTCGCCAAACTGCCCCTTCTCGTCCAGCCGCACTGCCCAGTTCTGCATCTGGCGCAGCGATTCGACATAGGTCGCCAGCCAGGCCAACCCATGCGCCGCCGTCTGATGCGCCTCGATGGCCGCCCCCGACACACGGCCCTCGACCGTCACCATGGCACGCACCGCCCCCGTAGCCCGCTCCAGCAGCGCCTCGGCCGGGGCCAGAGCCACGCCCGTCAGCGCCAGCAGGTCGCCCAGAATGATCGGTTGTGCCATCGCAAGATCCTGTCCGTCATGTGCCATGAATCGCATCCTTTTCCTGATCTGGTGCCTTTTATCCATTATGCAGGTGCAGCGCAACTATTATGCTTTTTGTCGCAGGCTTTTGTTCGAAAATTGCGCGTTGATTTTTTGCAGCGCAGCACTAACGCCATGGTCAGCCGCCCAAACGCCATGATAAGAGGCGAAATGGACGCATTTTTCGACATAAGCCCTCTCTGGACTCCGCTTTGGGGTTGGGCCATGGCCTTTACCGTGGCGGTCTGTGCCGGCATGGTCAAGGGCGTGGTGGGCTTTGCCATGCCCACGGTCATGATCGCGGGGCTCAGCACGATGATGCCCCCCGATCTGGCCCTTGCCGGGCTGATCCTGCCGACACTGGCCACCAACCTGTGGCAGGCGCTGCGCCAGGGTCCGCGCGCCGCAATAGCTTCTATCGCCCGCTTCCGGGTGTTTCTCATTGCGGGCGGTCTGGTCATGGTTTGCGCCGCGCAATTGGTGCCGGTGCTGCCACCCTCCGCGATGCTGCTCTTCATCGGCCCGCTGATCACGCTCTACGCCGCCTCCACCCTGCTCGGGCGCGGTCTGCGCCTGCCGCCAGAGCCGGGGATCAAGGGCGAGGCGGGCATGGGCGCGCTCGCCGGTCTCTTTGGCGGCCTCTCTGGCATCTGGGGGCCACCTACCGTCGCCATGCTGATCGCCCGCGGTACCGAGAAAACCGAACAGATGCGCGTGCAGGGCGTGATCTACGGTCTTGGCGCGCTGGTGCTGCTTGGCTCGCATATCGGATCGGGCGTGTTGCGCGCCGAAACCCTGCCGCTCTCGGCGGCCATGGTCGCCCCGGCGCTCTTCGGGATCTGGATCGGCTTTCGCCTTCAGGACCGGTTCGATCAGGCCACCTTTCGCAAGATCACGCTCTGGGTGCTGCTGATTGCAGGCCTCAATCTCGTCCGGCGCGGGGTGATGCTGCTTTAGCACCCGTCCCGGGCTTGACCCGGGACCTCGCCACGGCGGGGTGGAGGCCGGGGCGATGTGACAGGCCCCGGATCTTACAAAATCCAGGGGCAAACCTTACAGAGCTTACACGCGGCTCATCCCTTTGCCACCTCTGCCGCGAACCGCGCCACATACCGCGCCCGCGCCTCGGGCAGGGGCCGATTGCCCAGTTGTGGGGCAAGGTGATTTTTCAGGAAATATCCCGTTACTTCAAACCCTTGCAGGATTTCCGCATCGGGCGCCGGACCATGCCCCATCAGGCAGGGCGGCAGCGGCAAGAGGCGATCCGCCCATTCCCCCGCCCCCGCGCGTGACACAGCGCGCCCGGTCTTGGGGGATATGTAACTGAGATCATTGGCCTTTTCCCCCAAAACCGCACAGCGCCGCAGGTCCAAACCAAAGCCCATTTCCTCCAATAGCGCCATTTCCCAATTGAGATAGGCCAGCGTCCAGATCTCGGGCTGATCCAGAAGATCAAGCAATATCAATGTCTTGCGGTATAATTCCGCATGTGCCTCGCGCTCTGGCAGCACAAACAGCAAGAGCGCACAAACCGCGTTCAACCCGGCCAGCGCCATCCGGTCTCCCATGGTCCAAGCCCTTGATTTCAAAGGCTCAACCCGGAATGTGCCGATGTGATCCTCCAGCCGCGCGCGCCATTCCACATCCAGTTGCGCCCCCGGTTGCAGCACAGGGGCCATCTTGCGCGATGCGCCACCCCGCACAACACCCGCATGCCGCCCCCGCTCAGGCGTAAAAACTTCAATGATTACAGAGGTTTCCCCGTGGCTTCGGCTACTCAGAAGAATACCCTGATCGCGCCAATCCATCGGCCCTCACCCCGCCAAACCATCCTGATCGAGCAGATGCCGCCCCTCCCGGTCCTCCACCTCGATCACCCAGAGATCAGGATCATAGCCCCTTTGCCGCGCAATCGCCGAATCCACGTCGGATTCCGCGCCCTCGGCCAAGGTGATCCAGACCCGCGCGCCACTCATGAGGTCGATAGAGCGTTGAAAAACCGTCGCTTTTCCATCCAGCGTGTTGAGCTTGACCAGAACCGCGCCGCCCGTGTCATCGCCATGCGCCACCACGAAGGCGGGGACATCCGCCAACCTGAGACGCGCCAGATAGGCATCCACCCAAAAGCGCGCGCTCAGTCGGGCCATGGGATTAGTTCCCGTCCTTGAAATCCAGCCCCATCTCGGAATAGCGCTCGGATTCCTCTTGCCAGTTCTCTCGCACTTTTACCTGCAAAAACAGGTGGATACGGCGACCAAGGAACTCTTCCAACTCTTCACGCGCGGCCTTGGAGACGGCCTTGATGGTCTCGCCCTTGTTGCCCAGAACGATGCCCTTGTGCCCGTCGCGCACCACATAGACCACCTGATCAATCCGGGCAGAGCCATCCTTGCGCTCTTCCCAATTCTCGGTTTCGACGGTCAATTGATAGGGCAATTCCTGATGCAGCCGCAGCGTCAGCTTTTCGCGGGTCATCTCGGCGGCGATCATCCGCATCGGCAGATCGGCGATCTGATCCTCGGGATAAAGCCATGGTCCCTCGGGCACCTCACCCGCCAGCCAGTGCCGCAGATCATCAACCCCGTGCCCCTTCTCGGCGGAAATTAAGAACGTCTTTTCAAAGGCAAAGCGCTCGTTCATGTCCTTGGTCAGCGCCAACAGAACTGGCGCCTGTACCCGGTCAATCTTGTTGACTGCGAGCGCCACCTTGCGGCCCTTCGCAATCCCGCTCAGCCCCTCAAGGATACGCTCCACCCCTTCGGTGATACCGCGATGCGCCTCTATGAGAAGGATCACCACATCGGCATCCGATGCCCCCCCCCCAAGCAGCCGCGACCATCGCGCGGTCCAGCCTGCGGCGCGGCTGAAAGAGGCCGGGCGTGTCCACGAACACCAACTGGCTCTCGCCCTCCATCGCCACGCCCCGGATGCGCGCGCGGGTAGTCTGCACCTTGTGGGTGACGATGCTGACCTTAGCCCCCACCATGCGGTTGAGAAGGGTGGATTTGCCCGCGTTGGGCTCTCCGATCAGGGCAATGAATCCGGCGCGCGTGGTCATGGGAGGCGTCTCGTCTGTTATGATTGACAGGCTCTAGCCGATTTGATGCGCCGCGACCAGAGCAGAGCGTCAGTTCTCGCATCCGAAGGGGACAAAGGTGCTCGCCATGCCCTCGTTCATCGTCATCATGGTCAGCAAATCGGCCAACGCATAGTCCTGTGCAGTCTGTGCACAAATGCGCGCGGGCGCGACACATCCAGACCTTATAAAGGTTTGGTTTTCCTCTAAAAATCTTGGACTTAGCCCCTCTTGGCCAAGGGCAGCCAAGGCATCTTCGGTCGCCTGCACATAGAGCGCGCATTTGCGGAGCGTCCAGGTATCGGCGGGTGCCTCTTCCGCCTTGGCAACCGACCCCAAGGCGACGATAACGGTCAAAAAGACGGCCCTGCGCACAAGCTCATTCCGCCTGCAATTCATCCAGCAGCGCGCGCGCCGCTGCCTGTTCCGCCTGCCGCTTGGACCCGGCGGTGGCTTCGGCGCTCTGGCCGCTCTTCAATTGCGCGGAAATCGTAAAGACCGGCGCGTGATCCGGCCCCGAACGGGCCAGTTCGACGTAATCGGGCGGTGGCAGCCCACGCGCCTGCGCCCATTCCTGCAATGCGGTCTTGGCATCGCGCGCATCGTCCTTGACCGCGCCGATCCGCTTGCCCCAGAGCCGCAGCACCACCGCGCGTGCCGCCTCGAACCCGGCATCGAGATAGACGGCGGCGATCACCGCCTCCATCGCATCGCCCAGCAGCGCCTCTTTGCGCCGCCCGCCCGAGAGCATTTCGGAGCGCCCCAATTTCAGCACCGCGCCGAGGTCGATCTCGCGTGCGACATCGGCGCAGGCCTCCTTGCGCACCAACGCGTTGAACCGTGGCGCAAGCTGCCCCTCGGTGGCCCCCTGATCCTGCGACAAGAGCGCCTCGGCCATCACAAGACCGAGAACCCGATCACCCAAAAACTCCAGCCGCTGATTGTCATCGCGATTGGGCGTCGCCATCGAGGAATGGGTCAGCGCCCGCACCAAGAGGCCCGCATCGGAAAACTGATGCCCGAGCCGCGCCTGAAACGCCTTTGTTTCCGCCGAAATCTTCACTCAAGCCTCTTGAAGAAGCGATCGCCGCGCCATGTCCAGAAGGCCAGCATCGAACGCCCACCCGAGGAAAAGATCACCCGGTTCGCACGCCCGATCAGGTTCTCGAAGGGCACAAAACCAACCCCGCCCACCGCCTGCGGAAAGCGCGAGTCGGTGGAATTGTCGCGGTTGTCGCCCATGAAGAAGTAATGCCCGGCGGGCACGGTAAAGACGCCCGTATGATCCGACCGCTGATCCCCGATATTGAGGATCGCGTGTGACCGACCGTTGGGCAGCGTCTCGATCTGGCGGGATTTGAGGCAATCGGCCCCCTCGCCCACCACGCCATTCTCACAGCGCGGGCGGATACCCATCGGCCCTTGGCGCGTGAATTCCTCGACGAAATCACCCGCCGGTTCCAACCCGACAGCAACCTCGTTGATATGCAGCACGCCATCCTTCATCTGGATGCGATCCCCCGGCAGGCCGATCACCCGCTTGATGAAATCGGTGCCATCGGTCGGCTGGCGAAAGACGATGATATCGCCGCGCTCGGGCTCTGAGCCAAAGATCCGTGTGTTATCCCCGTCGATGAAGGCGCAGATCTTTTGCGCATCGAGGTTCAAGCCGCCCAGCCGGATCGACGGGCAAGAGGCATAGGAATATCCATAGGCCATCTTGTTGACGAAGAGAAAGTCACCGATCAGCAGCGTGTCCTTCATCGAGCCGGAGGGAATCCAGAAGGGCTGAAAGAACAGTGTGCGGAACAGCCCCGCGATCACGAGGGCCCAGAACACCGTCTTGACGGTTTCCCAGATAGAGCTCGATGTCTTGCCTGTGGCGGCCATTTGGCGTCCTCCGCTATCTCTCCGGCGCTACATGCGGGGCCGGGGCCATGGTGTCAAGCCGGGCCTGAGACGGGCCGCGCCTCGATCACCACAAAGGCCTGTGCCCACGGGTGATCATCGGTCAGTGTCACGTGGATGATCGCCTCGTGCCCCGGCGGCGTCATCTCGGCCAGACGTGTCGCGGCCCAGCCCGTAACCTGCATGACAGGCTGGCCTGTGGGCAGGTTCGTGACCGCCATGTCCTTCCACGCGATGCCCATGCGCAGGCCCGTGCCAAGCGCTTTGGAACAGGCTTCTTTCGCGGCCCACCGTTTCGCATAGGTGCCCGCAACATCGGCGCGGCGTTCGGCCTTGGCCTGTTCCACCGGCGTGAAAACCCGGTTGCGGAACCGGTCGCCGAACCGCTCGAGCGTGCGCGCGATCCGCTCGATATTCGCCAGATCTGTACCAATCCCCAAGATCATCCTTTCATCCCCGTTACAAACAGCGGAAAACTGACGCCAAGCGCCCAAGCGAGGATGAGGCCAAGCGCCAGACCCGCGCTCAGTGCCCCTGCCCGTGCCGCGACCCATCGGCCCATCAGCCCGTATATCAGGAAAAAGAGCAGGATCACCGGCGCAATCATCGCCAGGAAAAAAAGCCGCTCGGTATCGAGCAGGATGGCCAGCCCCAATGAGCCCAGAAATCCGCCTCGCGCCGTCAGCCTCTGCCAGAACGGCGCGCCGCGGGTCAGAACCGCATCCGCCACCATGAAAGGAACCGCGCCAAGGCTCAGCGCGGCGATGATCGCCAATCGTTCGGGCGTGGGCCAGAAATTCGCGCCATAGCGGTCGAGTGCCAAGCCGAAAACGCCAAGCCCCCAAACCATAAGCACCAGCACAGCCGCGAGTCGCACCCCCTCGGGCCTGCGCCCCATGCCCCACATCAGCGCCAGTTGGCACAGCCCGTAGAGCACCAGATGCAGCGCCAGATAATCCGCCACCAAGACCGGCAACAGCCGCGTTTGCACCTGCACCGCCAAAAGCGGCGCAAGCAACGCAGGCACCAGAACGACAAGGGTGAATTGCCCCCCGCGCAAGGCCCTCGGCGCGCGCGGCGCAGTCTGCGGCAAGAGCCGCGCCAATGGGGCCGCGAGCGCCACGATCGCAGCCATCAGCATCAGAAACCATGGCCCCGTTGCACGCACCGCGACATCGCTCGTGCGGCCATACGCGGCGTCGAGCCAGCCAATCGCCTCGGCCCGGCCCAGACGACTGTGCAGGACCGCCACATGCTCGGACCCGGGTGCCACCACCGCGCGGCGCGTGACCGCCCCCGCCTGCACCGTCTCGCCCTCGCCCGCGACGGGCGTGACCATCGCCACCGCCGCGCGGGCAAAGTTCCGCAGTCCCGTCTCCCACGCGCCGGTGATGAGCAGAAGATTGTCTGGCTCTGTCGTTGTCACCGCTTGCGAAAAAGCCGAAATCGCCACAACGGGACCGATCCTGGCATCCTCCAATGCGGTGCGGATGATGATATCCGTGGCCATGGAATGCCCCAAGAGCGCGACCTTGCCGGAAAAGCCCTCTTGCGCCACCGCCGCCGCGACCACGCGCTTGGTTTGCGCGATCAACAATCGCGTCGTGCCATCGATGCTGTTCACATCGCCCGACATCGGCACCCGGTTGCGGCCATGCCCTTCGAAATCAAAGGCCCAGACCCGGTAACCCGCCCGCGCCAGATCAAGGCCATAGGCCTGCATCATCTGCCGCGACCCGGCGAAACCATGCGCGACCACCACCACCGGCCCATCGGCCCCCGGCATGGTCATCCGCGTGATCGGCGTGTCCGAGACCGTGAAGCTGGTGATGTCCACGCCCCGCCGCTGCCCCTCAAGCTGCCAGAGCGCGAGGCAGGCAACAAGAACGGCCACCGCGGCCAAAAGGCCTCGCCATGGTGTCATGCCCGAGCGGCCCCGCGCCGCGTCACCCCCGCGCCTCGTCCATCAGCCGCCGCATTTCCGCAATGGCCGGGCCCAATCCGCGAAAGATCGACTCGCCAATCAGGAAATGCCCGATATTGAGTTCCATCACCTCGGGAAAGGCTGCGACCGGCTTCACCGTTTCATAGTTCAATCCATGCCCCGCATGTACCTCTAGCCCCAGAGAATGGGCATAGGCCGACATCTCGCGCAGACTCTCCAATTCGCGGTCGCGGGCGTCGAAATGCCCCTCGGCATGGGCATCGCAATAGGCGCCGGTGTGCAATTCGATCACCTCGGCCCCGATCCGGTGCGCGGCCTCGATTTGCCGTTTGTCGGCCGCGATAAAGATCGACACCCGGCACCCTGCCTCGCGCAGCGGCGCTATGAAATGCGCCAGCCGGTTTTCCTCACGCGCGACTTCCAGCCCGCCCTCGGTGGTGCGCTCCTCGCGCTTTTCCGGCACGATGCAGACGGCATGCGGTTTGTGGCGCAGGGCAATCCGCTGCATTTCCTCGGTCGCAGCCATCTCGAAGTTGAGCGGCACTGTCAGCACCTCCATCAGCCCGTCGATATCCGCGTCCGAGATATGGCGGCGATCCTCGCGCAGATGCGCGGTAATGCCATCTGCCCCCGCCTCTTGCGCAATCTTGGCGGCGCGCAGGGGGTCAGGATAGGCCCCGCCGCGCGCATTGCGCACCGTGGCCACATGGTCGATATTGACGCCTAGGCGTAGCTTCTTTCCGGCTGACATCGGCCTCTCCCGTAATTGATCCGCGACTCGTGATGCAAGCTAGTCCGATTTACCCGCCTCGTCAGCCGCGTGCGCCTGTTTTTCCTTGGTCGACTTCTTTTCCTTCATCGCCACCCATTTCGCCTTGAGCGCCCCCTTGCGGCGGTGCTGATAGGCGGTGATCACCGGCAGGCTGATGTAATAGGCCGCGAGTGCCGTCACGATCCCCGGCACAATTCCCCCGATCATATAGGGAAAGAAAACATCGTCATAAAAGAGCTTGAGACTGCTCCAGTCAGCCTTGTGGTCCATGAAAATGGCCAGAAAGTTGTTCTTGAGATCGTCGCCCGCGTCCAGAAACTTGCCCCCGAGCGAGCGGCTGATTTCATCCTCAGCCATGGCGCCGCGCCCCAGCATCGCGTGCCCAGTCTGAAGCGAGACAACCCCGATGGGCACATAGGTCAGCGGATTGCCAAAGAACGTCCCCAAGAGAGCCGCCGGGATATTGCCACGCAAGATCCACGCCAGCGTCGCGGCCACGATGAAATGCAGACCGTAAAACGGGGTAAAGGTTGTGAACACGCCTGCGAAAATTCCACGCGCGATGCGGTCGGGCGGATCAGGCAGCCGGTTCAGTCGATGGCGGACATAGGTAAAGGCCCGCCCCCATCCGCCCTTGGGCCAGAGAAACCCGGCAATGACCTTCCACCAGGGGCGTCTGTCACGACGTCTGAATACCACCTGCGCGGCTCCTTGAATTGGTCTCAGCCCGCCCCCACGCGGGACGGATCACGATAGCGCTCGACAGCGGCGACATCGCTTTCCGCATCAAGCGCCGAGAGCACGCCGTGCAAATGCTCGGCATCGCGCAACTCGACATCAATCAAAAGACGATAGAAATCCGGTTTCCGGTCAACGAATGTCAAGTCCGAGATATTGGCCTTCTGCTCGCCGATCAAGGTGCAAATCCGCCCCAGAACCCCGGCATCATTGCCGATGGTCAGATCGAGCGTCACATCATAGGCCGCCGGATGCGTGCCGGTGTGCCAGTGCAGGTCCATCCATCGGTCGGGTTGCTGATCGTATTGCGACAGCGTCTCACAGTCGATGGCATGGATCACCACGCCCCGCCCGCGATAGGTGATGCCCACGATCCGCTCACCCGGTAGCGGCTGACAGCAGCGCGCCCGCTCGAAACTCTGGTCTGCCTCCAGACCGATCACCGCGCGGTCGCGCGTCACCTCGTTGCCAGCCTCGGGCATGAGATCGGGATAAACGGCATGGAGCACCTGATGCGCGGTCAGTTCGGCGCTGCCCAGCCTTGCGCGCACCTCGTCGGCATCGCGCAGACGCAACGTGCGCGCGGCCGCCTCCAATGCCTTGTCGGTGGCCTTCTTGCCCACATGCTCGAACGCCGAGCGCGCCAATTCGCGCCCCAGCTTGATATAGCGGTCGCGGTCCAGCTCACGCAGGGCGCGGCGAATGGCCGCCCGCGCCTTGCCAGTGGTGGCGATATCGAGCCAGGTGGCCTGCGGCGTCTGCCCGTCGGCGGTGATCACCTCGACCGATTGACCGTTCTTGATCCGGGTCCAGAGCGGCACGCGCATGCCGTCCACCTTGGCCCCGACACAGGCATGGCCGATCCGCGTGTGGATCGCATAGGCAAAGTCGATCGGCGTGGCCCCGCGCGGCAGCTTGATCACATCGCCCTTGGGGGTAAAGCAGAACACCTGATCCGCATACATCTCGAGCTTGACCGCCTCGAGAAAATCCTCGTGATCCTCCTCGGCGTCGAACTGCTCGCTCACGCTCGAAATCCACTTGGCGGGATCAACGGCAAAGGGGTTTTCCGAGCGAACCCCGTCCCGATAGGACCAATGCGCCGCCACGCCGGTTTCGGCCACGTCATGCATCGCTTGCGTGCGGATCTGCACCTCGACCCGCTTGCCGTCCCGCCCCGACACCGTGGTGTGAATCGAGCGGTAACCGTTCGATTTCGGTTGACTGATGTAATCCTTGAAACGCCCCGGCACCGCGCGCCAGCGTTGGTGAATGGCCCCGAGCGCGCGGTAGCAATCATTCTCGGAGCGGGTGATCACGCGAAAGCCGTAGATGTCCGACAGCCGCGAGAACCCCATCTCCTTTTCCTGCATCTTGCGCCAGATCGAATAGGGTTTCTTGGCACGGCCAAAGACATCGGCCTCGATACCCGCCTTGTCCAATTCGTGCCGCATGTCGCCGGTGATCCGCTCGACCACATCGCCGGTCTCGCGTTGCAGGGTGATGAACCGGCGGATGATGCTGGCGCGCGCCTCGGGGTTGAGCACGCGAAAGGCCAGATCCTCGAGTTCTTCGCGCATCCATTGCATACCCATGCGCCCCGCCAGCGGCCCATAGATATCCATGGTTTCACGCGCCTTTTGCGCCTGCTTTTCCGGGCGCATCGCCTTGATGGTGCGCATATTGTGAAGCCGGTCGGCAAGCTTGACCAGAATGACCCGCAGATCCTTGGACATCGCCATGAACAGCTTGCGGAAATTCTCGGCCTGCTTGGTCTCGGAGTTCGAGAGTTGCAGATTGGTCAGCTTGGTGACGCCATCCACGAGATCGGCCACCTCGCGGCCAAACTTCTCAGCAACGATCTGATAGGACGCTTTGGTGTCCTCGATCGTATCGTGCAAGAGCGCGGTGATGATGGTGGCATCGTCCAGCCGTTGCTCGGTCAGGATCGCGGCCACGGCAACGGGATGGGTAAAATAGGGCTCGCCCGAATGGCGAAATTGCCCTTCATGCATGGCGCGACCAAAATCATAAGCCGCACGAATGAGCGCCTCGTCCGTGCGGGGGTTGTAGTGGCGCACCAGCGTGATCAGGTCATCAACGGCGATCATCGGGGTCGCGCCTTGCCGTAGGGGTCGGAGTTATCCCTGACCCTGTGCTTCCATCAGGGCGCGCAGCAGCTTTTCTTCCGACATATCGTCAGTGTCAGGCTTGTCCACATCACCACCCATCAGGAGAGCCATGGAATCCTCTTCCGGCTCGTCCACCTCGATCTGGGTCTGATTCGATTCGATCAGCCGCTCGCGCAGGTCATCCGCCGATTGGGTTTCTTCGGCGATTTCGCGTAGCGCCACGACCGGGTTCTTGTCGTTGTCGCGGTCCACCGTCAATGGCGATCCTGCCGCAATTTCGCGGGCCCGGTGTGCAGCAAGCATCACCAGATCAAAACGGTTTGGAACCTTGTCAACGCAATCTTCTGTGGTAACGCGGGCCATCAGACCTCCGGAACGGGTTGGGGCGGATTTCAAGAAGCCTTGTATTTAGGGCGTCAAACCGGGATTTACAAGCAGAGAATCAAAGCGCCTCGACCTCGTCGCGCGCGGCTTGCGGCAAGTCGTCCAGCATCTGTTGCACGGACCGGCCCAGCACCGGATGCACCCAGTCGGGGGCCACATCCGCCAGCGGCACCAACACAAAGGCCCGCTCATGCAGGCGCGGATGCGGCAGGATCAGCCGGTCCGGCGCGCGGCTCTGCTGCGCCTCGGGCGTCAGACCGCGCCACGCCTCGAACCCCGTCCGGTCCGGCAGGACATGCGCGCCCATTGCTATGAGATCAAGATCCAGCGTGCGCTCGCCCCACCGCGTTACGCGCTTGCGACCAAGGGCCGCCTCGACCCGGTGCAAGAGCGCCAGAACCGCCCCCGGATCGAGCGCCACCCGTAGGACGGCCGCCGCATTGACAAAATCCGGGCCAGCCCCGGCAGGAAAGGCCGGTGTTCGGAAAAACCGACTCACCGCTTGGATTTCCGCCCCCTCTTCGCGCAAGCGCACAAGGGCCTCCGTCAGGATCGCTTCAGGGCCCAACGTGCCGAACGGCAAGTTTCCACCCATCGCGATCAAGCATTGTTGATCCAAAGTCATCACTCCCCTATCCTATCCCGACGTAACATGCCCTTGCATGCAGAATTCTTAACCCCTAATTATCGCTGCTACCCTGTCCTGCCTTCACCACTCACACCACTCACACACTCCTAGGCAAGACATGACCATTCGGAAGGACATTTAAGATGTTTTACAAGGACGAGCGTTTAGCCTTGTTCATCGACGGCTCGAATCTCTACGCTGCGGGCAAGGCGCTTGGGTTCGACATCGACTACAAGTTGCTGAGATCCGAGTTCATGCGCCGCGGCAAGCTGCTGCGCGCGTTTTACTATACTGCCCTGTTGGAAAATGACGAGTATTCACCGATCCGCCCGCTGGTCGATTGGCTGCATTACAACGGCTATTCCATGGTCACGAAACCGGCCAAGGAATACACCGACAGCCAAGGCCGCCGCAAGGTCAAGGGCAACATGGATATTGAGCTGACCGTGGATGCGATGGAACTCGCCCCGCGTGTCGATCATATCGTGCTCTTCTCTGGAGATGGCGATTTCCGGCCCCTTGTCGAGAGCCTTCAACGTCAGGGCGTGCGCGTTTCGGTTGTCTCTACCATCCGCAGCCAGCCGCCGATGATCTCGGATGAATTGCGCCGTCAGGCGGATAATTTCATCGAGCTGGCAGACCTCAAGGATGTCATCGGCCGCCCGCCGCGTGACACCCAGAACGACCGCCAAGAGGCCTATGCCGAAACCGAGTGATCTGCTTCTTGGATCCTGCGGCAAAGCCCGGATTTCCCCTGCATGAACATGGGTGATCCGGGCGTTTTCGCGCAATTGGCCGGGCTTTTTGCGGCGGCCTTTGGCGCAGCGACCATCCTGCCCTTTCAGTCGGAAGTGGTGTTTGTCGGCCTACAACTGGCAGGCACGATCTCTTTCACGACACTCATTGTCGTGGCCAGCGTCGGCAACACGCTGGGGGCCGTAGTCAATTACGCGATGGGGCGTGGGATCGAACGGTTTCGCCACCGCCGCTGGTTCCCGGCCAATGCCGCGCAAATGGCACGGGCAGAGCGGTTGTATGCGCGATGGGGCGTCTGGACCCTGCTGTTCAGCTGGGCACCCTTGGGCGATGCCTTTACCGTGATCGCCGGGGTCCTGCGCACGCCAGTCTGGCTATTCCTTCTGCTGGTCACGATTGCCAAGACCGGGCGTTACATCGTGCTGGCCTGGATCACGGCGCAGGCGATGGGCTGAGGGGCGGGGCAGGCAAGAGAGCCTTCATTCATGTCCCGCGTGGTTCGACACACGTCACAAAGCCTATTTCCAACCCCACCCTTTACCTGCGTGCCCGCCTGCCTTACCTCTATCCCCGATCAGGAGACGCGCGATGACCAAGCCCCCCCTCACCCTCTATCTCGCGGCGCCGCGTGGTTTTTGCGCCGGTGTGGACCGTGCCATCAAGATCGTGGAAATGGCGCTCGCGAAATGGGGCGCGCCCGTCTACGTGCGCCACGAGATCGTGCATAACAAATACGTGGTCGATGATCTGCGCGCCAAGGGGGCCGTTTTCGTCGAGGAACTCGACGAGTGCCCCACCGACCGCCCGGTGATCTTTTCCGCCCATGGCGTGCCGAAATCCGTCCCGGCAGAGGCCGCCGCGCGGCAAATGCTCTATGTCGATGCTACATGCCCGCTGGTCAGCAAGGTGCATATCGAGGCAGAGCGGCACCATGAAAACGGGCTGCAAATCGTGATGATCGGCCACGCGGGCCATCCCGAAACCGTCGGCACCATGGGGCAATTGCCAGATGGCGAGGTGCTCTTGGTCGAGACCCCCGCCGATGTGGCCACGCTAGACGTGCGCGATGCGACCCGCCTCGCCTTTGTTACCCAAACCACCCTCTCGGTCGATGACACCGCCGAGGTGGTTGCCGCCCTCCAGACGCGCTTTCCGGCCATCGTCGGCCCGCACAAGGAGGACATCTGCTATGCCACCACCAACCGCCAAGAGGCGGTCAAGGCCATGGCTGAACGCGCTGAGGCCATGCTCGTGGTGGGCGCGCCAAACTCGTCCAATTCCAAACGTCTGGTCGAGGTCGGCGCGCGTGCGGGCTGCGCCTATGCCCAGCTTGTGCAGCGCGCCACCGACATCGACTGGCGCGCACTCGACGGTATCCGCAGCATGGGTATCACAGCGGGTGCCTCTGCCCCCGAAGTGCTGGTGAACGAGGTGATCGACGCCTTTCGCGCGCGCTACGAGGTCACGGTAGAGATCATCGAGACCGCACAGGAAAACGTCGAGTTCAAGGTGCCGAGGGTGCTGCGCGAAAGAGTGTGAGCCAGGACACAAAGGGTTAGAACAGATCGTAACCCGTTGCGCTCATTCCGATTTAGGCTGTGCATGGCGTAAAACTTGGGGATCATGGATTGACCGCCCCAGTCGTTCGTGCTCAAAACGCCTAAATATCAAGCAGGAGACCTTCATTGAAACTTTTTTCTATCGCTCGCACGAGTGCTGTTTTGGCGGCGTTTTCGATCCTGTCCGCATGCGGAGGCACATCGGGGGCGAGCAGTTCGAGCAGTAATCCGAGTTTCTTTTCTTCGCGCGTTTCCGAAGGAACCATGCTCGGCGCGTTTAACCCTGCTGGTTTCTCTTCCAAGGATGTCCGCAAGTTGGTCTCCGAAACATGCACGGGTGCGCTTGGAGGATTCAACACTCAACCGCGCGAAGATGGCTTGACCGCTTTTTCCGCAACCTGCGCTTCGTGGCGCAGCGGGGCGCGTGCTGTCGAGTTTGAACGCGCCGGCGGGTCAACGGTGATCATTGAAATCACAGGCTCAAAATTGGGGAATATCCTCTACGACCGGATCGAAACCAACGTCTGATTGGCTATCAGCGGTCCTTACGTCTGGCACGGTCACTGCCGTGTCAGACGCCATCAAATTGCGAGCGCGCCATCACCATCGGCAGACCAGCTTCTCGCTGGCCAATGGCCGCGATCTCGTCACAGACCGCGCACCCATTACTCGTTATCCCGCAGCCACGCAGGCCGCAAAACGACGATTGTTGGCCGATCTGGCAGGCTGCGCAAAGAGACCTCAATCTCGCTCACACCGGGGCGGGACATCGCAAACTCGCCCTCCATCCCCGCCAGAAACCGCTCCAGCGTGCTATCGCCAAACCAGTGCATCGGCAGCACGATCGACGCCTTCACCCGCCTGAGCACGTTCATCATGTTCTCGATATTCATGGTATAGCCGCCATCGACCGGCGCCATGACCACATCCATCCGGCCAAGCGCGGCGTATTGATCGTCAGACGGCTCGTGGTGCAGATGCCCCAGATGGGCAATGCACAGCCCCTCAGCCTCGAACACGAAAATCGAATTGCCATTGGCCTCTACCCCGCCACCGGATCGGATGTCTGTGGGCACATTGCGCACCACCAGCCCGCCCAGATCAAGGTGATGATCGGCCGCCGCGCCATATTCCCCCCAACCGCGCAGCACATGCGGGATCGCCGGGTCGGGAAAGGCGGTCCAATGCGTTTCATGCGCGTGGTTCATCGTAACAACATCGGGGATCAGATTTGCGCTGCCGATAAAGCCGGTGAAATCCGTCACCGCATTGTATCCGCCCGCCTGAATGAGAAAGGACGCATGCGCGATGTAGCGTAGCCGAACCGTATACTCCGGCAAAGGCGCGCGAAAACTGGCCCGGTGCAGATATTCCAGCCCCGGCGCGGCATCGGCAAGCGCGATACAATGGCTCGGGCGGCGATCCTGCGCGGTGGCAGGCGCGGCCAGCATCAAGACGAACAAGACAAGTCGGATCATGGGCGGACCTCCTCTTGGTCCTGTGCAAGATAGCACGCTTTGCAAAAGCGTCATCTTTTCCGAAGGGGCGCGCTCAGCTTTCCTTGACCAACGGTACGATCGCTGGATCGGTTTCGGGCGCCAGTTCCTCGAAATCGAAATTGTCCAACCGCCGCGCCCGCCGCCCGGCCTTGTCCGCCGAAATCTTGATCTCCGCCACATCCTTGGCGGCCTGCGTGAAATGCCGGTCGAGGTTCTCGACCCGCGCGCCCAAACGCTCCACATCAGCAAAGAGAAGACCCAATTCACGCCGGATCGCGCCTGCCTGTTCCCGCATCCGCGCATCCTTGAGGATCGCGCGCATGGTATTGAGCGTGGCCATGCAGGTCGTGGGCGACACGATCCAGACGCGCGCGGCAAATCCATCGCGCACCACCTCGGGGAAATTGGCGTGCAGTTCCGCATAGACCGCCTCGGAGGGCAGGAACATCAAGGCCCCGTCGGCGGTTTCTCCCTCGATGATGTATTTCTCGGAAATATCCTTGATATGCTTGCGCACCGCCGTGCGCATGCCGCGTGCCGCCTCTGTCAATTCCCCTTCGGTCTTGGCGCGGCGCAGCGCCTCATAGGCCTCCAACGGGAATTTACTGTCGATACAGATCGGCCCCGGTGGATTGGGCAAGTGGATCAGACAATCCGCCCGCCGCCCGTTCGAGAGCGTCGCTTGTAACGTGTAGCTGTCCGAGGGCAGCGCCTTGGTGACAATATCCGTGAGCTGGATTTCCCCGAACGCCCCGCGCGTCTGCTTGTTCGACAGAATATCCTGCAAAGACAGCACATCGCCCGACAGCTTGGTGATATTGTCCTGCGCCTTGTCGATGGCCTGCAAGCGCTGCTGCAATTCCCCAAGCGATTGCGCCGTGCGCCGCGAGGTGCCTTGCAGGTTCTCGGTCATGGCCTGGCTCACCTGCGCCAGTCGCTTTTCCATCAGTTGCAACAGATGCGATTGCGCCGCCGCCTGCGCCTCGGACACATGGTTTAGACCACCGGCAAGTTGATGCTGCCCATCCGACAGGCCCTGCACCCGCTGGCCCAATTGCCCAACCTGATAGGCCAAAGGCTCTGCCAGCCGCGCCGAGCGATTGGCCGCCCGCAGGGCGAGAATGAGCAGCAGCAGGATGAGCAGTAACACCACCACGCCAACGAGCCCCGCCAGAACGACGGGATCATCAAAGGCATAGGTCTGCGTACCGATCTGGATCATGTGCGCCCGAACAGCCGCTCAATATCCGCAAGCCGCAATTCCACATAGGTGGGCCGCCCGTGGTTGCATTGCCCGGACATCGGCGTGCGCTCCATCTCGCGCAGAAGGGCGTTCATCTCGTCCGCGCTCATCCGGCGCCCCGAGCGGACCGAGCCATGGCAGGCAACCCGGCTCAAGATCGCGTCGATCCGCGATTTCAGCGTGCCGCTTGCGCCCTCGTCCTGCAATTCGTCCAGAATGTCGCGTAACAGCGCGTTGGCGTTGACCGGCCCCAGAATGGCCGGGGTTTCCCGTACGGCGAGGCTGCCGGGCCCAAACGGCTCGATCCCGAGGCCCAGGCCCGCCAACTCCTCGGCATGGTCCATCAACAGCGCGCAATCGGCCTCAGAAAAGTCGACAATTTCCGGGATCAACAGCGCCTGCGCCGCAATCCCACTCTCGGCCATCTGACGTTTCAACCGCTCATAGACCAACCGCTCATGGGCGGCGTGCTGATCCACGATCACCATCCCCGTTTCAGTTTGCGCGATGATGTAATTCTCATGCACCTGCGCCCGCGCGGCCCCAAGCGGCAGCGCTGTGGCCGGCACCTCTTGCGCCTCCGGCTCTGGCGCGGCTTCGACCCGCGCGCTCCACTCTACGCCCATATCGGCAAATCCAGGGGCCTGTGCGTTATAGGCAAGGGCCCGCGCCTGCGGTGGCGGGCGATCCATCTGATAGACGCGCCCCACCGGCTCTGCCCGGAACGCGCCCAATGTCGCCCCCGCCACCGTGGTCGAAGCCCGATGACCGGCGTCAGCCAAGGCATGCCGCAAGCCCGAAACGATGAGCCCCCGCGCCAGCCCCGGATCGCGAAACCGCACCTCGGATTTCGCCGGATGCACATTCACATCGACCAGCGTGGGATCACAGCCCAAAAACAGCGCCGCCGCCGGATGACGGTCGCGGCTCAGCACATCCTGGTAGGCGGCGCGCAGCGCGCCGTAGAGCATCTTGTCCCGCACCGGGCGACCATTGACAAAGAGATACTGCGCCACCGCCGATCCGCGCGCATAGGTGGGCAGCGCGGCATAGCCGGTCAGGCGCAGCCCCTCGCGCGTTGCATCAATCCTCAGCGCATTCTCGGCAAACTCGGCCCCCAGAACACGCGCCAGTCGCCCATGCAGCGCGTCAAAGAGATCACCATTCTCCGGGTCGGCACGGAACACGATCCGCCCCTCGCCCCCGCCCGAGACATCGCGCAGCACGAAGCCCACGAACGGCTCTGCCATCGCCAGCCGCTTAACGGTATCGGCAATCGCCTGCGCCTCGGCCCGGTCCGAGCGCATGAATTTGAGCCGCGCAGGCGTCGCGTAGAAAAGATCGCGCAGCGTGACCACCGTGCCCGCATT
>SWCD01024034.1_pt1 | contig 18606 bp, 17 predicted proteins | sample 4693011 | NCBI WGS metagenome assembly SWCD01 (sample SAMN10267278, study PRJNA491770) | bioreactor metagenome | isolation source: DHS bioreactor inoculated with marine | place: Japan: Omine Ridge, Nankai Trough | reverse complement strand
TCACCCCGCTTCTGGCCGATTTCAACAATGACGGATACCGCGATATGATACGGGTGAACCTTGCGGGCAAATCGCGGGCTTTCATCTCCAACGGCGGATCAAACGGCTATGTCAAACTGCAACTGCCCGAACGCGCCGCCTCTTTGGGCGCATTGGTGGATGCCATCTTATCGGACGGCACCAAACGCACCCAGCAAATAACCAGCGGCGAGGGCTTGGCCTCTGATCAATCCCACGAATTGATCTTCGGGCTTGCGCAAGCATCTGAAATCACCTCGCTCACAGTCACTTATGCAGACGGGCACAGCATCACGCGCCAAAATATCGCCAGCGGCCAAACGGTCATACTGCAATAATCACAAAGAGGCTTGTAACAGATGTTGTGAATAGGGATGCGTTGCCTGCATATTACGCAAAGTGGCGACATCCATGATCTCGACAATCTCGCCGTCCTTCATCACCGCCAGCCGGTCGCACATATGCCCGACGACTGATAAATCATGCGATACCATCACATAAGTCAGCCCGTGTTCCGTCCTTAAATCCGCCAGCAGGTTCAGGATTTCCGCTTGCACTGAAACGTCTAAAGCCGAAGTTGGCTCATCAAGCAATAATATCTCGGGCGCCGGGGCCAATGCGCGTGCAATTGCCACCCTTTGACGCTGCCCGCCTGACAGTTGATGTGGATAACGGAAACGGAATTTTGCACCCAGACCGACATCATCCAGCAAGTTGACTACTCGTGTATCTATGTCCGTAAAGCCATGTAAATAAAGAGTTTCCCCCAACACCTGATCCACAGAATGACGCGGGTGCAACGATGCATAAGGGTCTTGAAATACCATTTGCACAGTCTTGAAAAACGCCTTCTCGCGGCGCTTGCCTATTTCCTTGCCATCCACTGTAATATTGCCGCTCCAGTCAGGTGCCAGCCCTGTAATCGCCCGCAAAATCGTCGACTTGCCCGATCCGCTTTCACCCACCAGTCCAAAGCTTTCACCGCGCGCCACCGCGAATGTGGCATCTTTAACAGCGTCAACACGGTCACGGCCATGGCCGAACCAGACATTCAGGTTATCCACACTCAGCATGCTCATATCCGGCCGCTCACACTTGGGGCTTCCGACCATGCGGGATCGCGTTGCAATACCTCTAGCCGCGCACGAGGTTCATCAAGCCGCGGCAGGGAATTCAGCAACCCTCGGGTATAGGGATGTTTTGCTTCACGTAGTTTATCCGCATCGCACACTTCCACAATTCGGCCCGCATACATAATCAACACCCGATCACAAAAATCCGCGACCAAATTCAAATCATGGCTGATAAAGATCAACCCCATGCCACGGTCCTTAACCAACGTATCCATAATATCCAGAACCTGCCGTTGTACGGACACATCAAGCGCCGAGGTCGGTTCATCCGCGATCAAAATCTGCGGGTTCGGGATCAGCATCATCGCAATCATAATGCGCTGCCCCATACCACCCGACATCTCATGCGGATAGGACCGCATCACACGTTCAGGCGCACGAATTGAAACCGCTTCCAGCATTTCAATCGCCTTGGCGTAAGCCGCTTTTTTATTCACCGCATTATGCAGCATATAAGCTTCCATAATCTGCGCCCCGATGGTCATCACCGGGTTTAGCGAAAACTTCGGGTCCTGCATCACCATCGAAATACGCTGCCCGCGCACCGCACGCATATCACGCTCGGTTTTTGTCATCAGATCATCGCCTTCCAGCAATATATGATCCGCAGTCATAATTCCGGGTGGACGGATCAGGCGTAAAATAGACCGCCCCGTCAAGGATTTACCGGAACCGCTTTCGCCAACAATCCCCAAACGCTCTTTGCCCAGAGTGAACGAAACACCGCGCACCGCATCAAACACGCCGTGGCGCGACGGGAATTTCACCCATAGGTTTTCAACGTCCAGCAGCGTCATGTTTCAGCATCCTTTGGATCAAGAACATCACGCAGCCCGTCACCCAGCAGGTTAAATGCCAGTGACACAGTAAAAATCGCCAGTCCCGGCACAGTGGCAACCCACCAGCTGTCCAGAATAAAGCGTCGTCCTTCGGAAATCATAGCCCCCCATTCAGGACTGGGCGGTTGCGCGCCAAGACCCAAAAAGCCCAGCCCAGCTGCCGCCAGAATAATGCCCGCCATATCCAGCGTGACCCGCACGATCAGCGACGAGATGCACAAGGGCCAGATATGTTTGGTGATAATCCGCAAAGGCCCGGCACCTTGGAGTTGAATGGCACTGATGTAATCGCTTGAACGTATCGTCAGGGTTTCCGCCCGCGCCATCCGCGCATAAGGCGGCCAAGCTGTTAATGATATCGCAAGCACTGCATTTTCTATACCTGCGCCAAGGGCAGCAACAAAAGCCAGTGCCAGTACCAAACGCGGGAACGCCAAAAATATATCGGTGATACGCATCAAAATCGTATCCACCCAGCCACCAACGTAACCGGCTACAGTCCCGACCAACAATCCTGTAATAGGCGCAATAAGCGCAACAAGACCCACGATAAACAGCGTAATGCGCGAGCCATAAATCAGACGGCTTAAAATATCGCGCCCCAAACTGTCGGTGCCCAGAATATGCCCGTCAGAATTCAAGCCCTGCAAGCGATTGGCCAAGGTTTGTTCAAACGGATCATGCGGGGCCAGTAACGGGGCTGCAATGGCGACAAAGACCAAAAAGATTAATATCCACAAACCAATCATCGCCATCGTGTTTGACCTGAAAGACAGCCAGCCCTGATAGGCGGCGGCAAACTTCGCGTGCCGGCGCGATGTCGGCGTATCGGTCAGTAACCACGCGCGTAAACTTTGTGTCTCGCTCATATCAGCCCCTTATTTCGCACGCGGATCAAAGACCTTGTAAAGCAGGTCAGAGAAAATATTCAGCAGAACAAACACCAGCCCCACAACCACAGTCCCGCCAAGCACTGCATTCATATCGGCTGATAAAAGGGCTGTTGTGATATATTGCCCGATACCCGGCCAGGAAAAGATTATTTCGGTTAATACAGAGCCTTCCAGCAGGTTGGCATAGCTCAACGCAATCACCGTTATCAGTTGCACACGGATGTTTTTAAACGCATGGCGCCAGATCACAGCAGCTTCGGACATGCCTTTTACACGTGCGGTCACAATATATTCCGCACTCATTTGTTCCAGCATGAATGACCGTGTCATCCGGCTGATATATGCTAAAGAATAATAACCCAGTAACGACGCAGGCAGGATGATATGGCTGAATGCATCCTTGAAAACTTCCCAATTGCCATCCAGCATACTGTCGATCAGGATCATACCGGTAACACTCGGCACCACATCCACATAGAATATTCCCACACGGCCCGGTCCACCGACCCAGCCAAGAATGCCGTAAAATACCAGCAAGCCCATCAGTCCCAACCAGAAGATCGGCATCGAATACCCCACAAGGGCTATGACACGCGCAATCTGGTCAATCCATGATCCACGCTTAACGGCGGCAATTACGCCTAGGGGCACGCCAAGAACAATGCCCATAAACACACCCAATGTGGCCAATTCCAGTGTTGCGGGAAACACCCGCTTGATGTCATCCACAACGGGGCGCGCATTCAGTAACGAGTCGCCGAAATCACCATGCAGAACATCCCAGACGTAATAGAAAAACTGAACCAATATAGGCCGGTCAAGCCCAAGTTGTTGATAAGCTGCATCATAGGTCGCTTTGGTTGCCTGTTCGCCGACAATAGCCAAAACAGGGTCGATCGGCATCACGCGGCCGATGATGAAGGTTATAAACATCAGACCCAACATCGTGACAACGATAGAGCCGATTGTCCGTACTGTAGTCAGTATCCAAGGCGGGAAAGGCGCACGACCGCGCGCCCCCCCATTGTTATCTGTCGATGCCATTTATTTTGTCACAGGCCAGTAAGACACGGCCGTGATCGCACCACCCAGATTCAGGTTTTGCACCGCTTCGCTACGACCGGTTTGCTCGATCTTCTGGAACATCACGGCAAAAGGTGAAATATCACGGAATTCAGACTGGATATCCTGATACATCTTAGCCCGCACATCACGATCGCCTTCAATAACAGCAGCATCGACTTTTGCAGTCAAACCGCCCGTATCCCAGGCATTACGCCAAGCCAACAGACCTGTTGCTTTGGCTTCATCCGTGTTCACAGGGTTATAGGCAAATGTACCTGCATTGGTGTGGGGATCAGGATAGTCAGGTCCCCATGCACCCATGTAAACATCCAGCTCACGCGCACGGTAACGACCCAGGATTTGCTTGGCGGTACCCACTGTGATGTTCAGCTTGATACCCGCTTGTGCCCAGATGTTTTGCAGTGATTGGGTAATTTCCACACGCTCTTGTGCTTCACGTACGCCAACTTCCAATTCCATCCCGGTTGCACCGGCTTCAGCCAGCAAAGCCTTGGCTTTTTCAATATTCAGGCTGAACGGATTTTCATCCACCGCACCCAGATATGTCGCAGGCAAGAAGTTTTGGTGAATGACATACTGACCTTTCAGAAAGCTGTTTTGCATCCCTTCATAATCGACCAGATATTTGATCGCCTGACGCACCTTCGGTTTGGACAGCTCAGGGTGTTTCTGGTTCAGCGAAATATACATCAAACGGCCACGCAGTTCGTCATCTATCGCAATACCGGCACCACCGCGAGCACCTGAAATATCTTCAGGGTTCAGGTTGCGGGCCACATCAATGTCTCCGCGTTCCAGCATCAAACGCTGTGTGGCACTTTCCTGTACGTGTTGCACAACAACACGTTCCATTGCCGGTGCACCTTGATAGAAATCGGCATTGGACTTCAGCGTGACACTTTCATTCGGCTTCCAGCTGACCAATGAATAAGCACCCGAGCCTGCTGAATTGGTTTTCAGCCACGTGTTGCCCATGTCACCATCAGCCTCATTAGCCATAACGGTCTCTTTATCAACAATACCGCCGATAGTGGATGTCAGACAGTTCAGCACGAAAGACGTCGCATAACGCTTGTCGGTTGTGATCGATACTTTGTTGCCGTCAACCTTGATTGTGTCATTGGCATTGTCGGCTGTAAAACCGAACTGTGTCAGAATGAACGAAGGTGTTTTATTCAGGATAACCGCACGGCGCAGTGAAAACGCTGCATCTTCAGCGCGCACAGGGTTGCCGGAATGAAATTTCACACCGTCACGCATGGTGAATGTAATGGTTTTACCGTCTTCACTAACCGTCCAGCTTTCAGCCAGATCGGGGCCATAACCTGCACTCAGATTCAGCGGATCGAAATTGACCAGCTTGCCGTATATATTCCGGCTTACGTCGGAACCCGCAAACTCAAAGCTTTCTGCAGGATCAAGTGTTGTTATGTCATCAATCCGGTTGGCGATCACCAGCATATTGCCGGGTGTTTCGGCAAATGCCGCTATTGATGTTACACTGACGGCAAGACCGATTGCCGTACCCATCAGTAATCTATTAAATGTATTCATTATTAGAACCTCTCTTTATTGGTTTCATGTTATGCTGTGCATTGGCCCAAGGTTATTCCCCCCAGGTTTTCTCCAAAACGCGCAGCCAGTTTCCATGGCAAAGCTTAGTCATTAACGCATCGTTAAATCCATGCCCCACCATTGCCTGTCTCAGGTTGGGAAGGTCGGCCACCGTGGTTACGTCGGTCGGTACAATCGCCCCATCATAATCCGAGCCAAGACCAACACGATCCTCACCCAGATGCTCAATCAAATAATCTATATGCCGTAACATCTGCGATAGCGGCACATCCGCCAGCATCCGCCCGTCATCGCGCAAAAATGCTGCGGCAAAATTCAAACCCACCATTCCGTCACTTTCACGAATGGCCGCCAGTTGATCGTCCGTTAAATTCCGCGAATGCTGGCAAATTACGTGGGCATTGGAATGTGTGGCCACCAAAGGCGCATCCGAATGTCGTGATACATCCCAAAATCCTGCGCTGTTCAGATGGGATAAGTCTATCATAATCCCCAATTCATTGCAGCGTTTCACCAGCCGCAAACCATGATCGGTTAACCCGGGCCCTATGTCGGGATCACTTGGATAGCGAAACGGAACCCCATGGCCGAAAATAGTTTCGCGACTCCATACAGGACCGATGGAACGCAATCCGGCCTGATACAGGACCTCCAACGTATGCAAATCGGGGTCAATAGCCTCTGCCCCTTCAATGTGAAAAATAGCCGCCATAAGACCTGCATCCATTGCACCCCGAATGTCAGCAACAGTGCGGCACACTTTCAAGGCACCGCGCTTTTCCAAATCGAACAGAATAGCCGCTTCCGTCATTGCTACGGGCAATGCATCTTCCCATTCAATCGGCTCTGGCAGCGGCAAATCATAGCTAGGCTGGCTCATCGCATCGACTTTTTCTTCGCGGTCAATCGGCGACGGGATGTAAACCGCAAAAAAACCGCCGGCAAATCCGCCCGCCTTTGCTTTTACAAGATCAATTGCCCCTTTGCGCCCGGTTATAAAACTGTCCGATACAGATGTACCACCAGCGCGGTAAAGCTGAAGCAGAGCATCGTTATGCCCGTCGAAAATCGCCGGTGTCAGATTATCAGTCACGAAAGGCCCTTATGCAGAATAAGTCGTCAGCCTACATTAGAATTATTCATGGACAAGTATAAATACCATGAGTTATAATCATACTCCTATGAGGATTCCGCAAGGAAAATACCAATGGCACTAAAACCATGGCACAGCCTGCCGGAATACCAAGCCCTGCGTGCATTGATGCAGGGCGGCACAACGACGGCCGCCGCCGAACGGCTAAGCCTGTCACAGTCAGCAGTCAGCCGTTCAATAACCAGCCTTGAAGCACGCACAGGGCAGATATTGTTCGAGCGCGCCGCAGGCCGCTTGCGCCCCACGGCTGAAGCCGTGCGTCTGAACCGCCGCCTTGATCCCTTGTTCGAAGCATTGGACAGGATCGACGGTCCTAAAGTCCCTGTGCAGGAAACCCTGCGCATTATTGCGCCCCCCACCTACGCGCACCGGTTTCTGGTCAGCCATATCACCAGCTTCCTTAGCGTAAATCCGCATTTCTTTGTCAGTTTGGAAGTCAACACATCCGACGAGGTTATCCGTGGCATTCTGGATGATCGTTTCGATTTGGGGCTAACAGGGGTAGAATTGTCCCGCGACGGCCTCAAACTGAAACCCTACCGCACATCAAGCGCTGTATGCGCAATGACAACCGATCATCCACTTGCACAAAAAAAGGTTATACATCCAGAGGACTTGAACGATTTGCCGCTTATCGCGTTAACTTACAGGCATGCACGACGCACCCAACTTGATAAAATCCTCAGCCAGGCCCGAAGCACCCCGCGTATTGTGGCCGAAGTATCCACCTCTTTCGCCGCTGTTGATCTGGCAAAAGAAGGTTTAGGTCTGACGGTAGTTAACCCCTTCCCGATTTACCACTATCGTTCCTCGGATCTTAGCTTTGTTCCCTTTGCCTCACCGATAGAATATCGCAGCTATTTCACTACGTCTGCCCAGCGCCCCTTACCCAGAGTGGCGCGCGCTTTCATACGGCACCTGCGTCTGCATACAGCACCCGATCCGTTTTCCCGCAAAGGGTAGACATAAAAAAACCGCGCACCAACAGCACGCGGCTTTTCAAAATTGATAAGGTGCCGGCTTAATTCAGCGCAGCATCCGTAATCTCATGCGTCCAGGCACCCATAGGTTGCTTGGTAATCACAGGATCAGAACCGCCGGACATCAAGCTGTCCACCGTGCGCTGAAAATCGGCCGGATCAAGAGACCCGTTAGACCCGGCAGTCAGCTTGGCAATCTCACCCATCATCCGCTTCTGATGCTCTTCGGTTTGCGCACCTGACGCATCATTGTCCAGCACGATCATCGCCGCATCATCAGGGTTTTCCTCTGCCCATTTCCAGCCCTTCATCGAAGCCCGTACAAAACGTACCATCTTGTCCTTGAACGCCGCATCTTTCAGGTTCTCACCCAAAACATACATACCGTCCTCAAGTGTCGCCACACCCTGATCTTCATATTTGAACACCACCAAATCCTCGGGCTTCAATCCCGCGTCAATGATCTGCCAGTATTCGTTATATGTCATGGTTGATACACAAGCCGCCTGACCCTGCAAAATCGGGTCAACGTTAAAGCCCTGTTTCAGAACTGTCACACCACCGTCTGACCCGTCAGTTTTCAAGCCAAGTTTGCTCATCCAGCTCAGGAACGGATATTCATTGCCAAAGAACCAGACACCCAAAGTTTTCCCTGCAAAATCCGCAGGCGATGTAACGCCCGCATCCTTGCGGCACGTCAGCATCATGCCTGATGTCTTGAACGGCTGCGCGATGTTCACCAGATCCAGACCTTTTTCACGCGACGCCAATGCAGACGGCATCCAGTCCAGAACCACATCGGCCCCGCCACCGGCGATCACCTGTGCAGGGGCAATATCGGGGCCACCCGGCTTGATCGTCACATTCAGGTCTTCATCACTGTAAAACCCCTTGTCCAATGCCACGTAGTAACCCGCAAACTGTGCTTGCGTGACCCATTTCAGCTGTAAACTCACATCGTCAGCCGCTTGCGCAACCGATGTTCCCAGTGCCAAAACACCAGCCAGTGCCGTTGTTAATAATCTATTCATCATTAGTCTCCCTTGTTGAACTTAATTTAATATCTCTTATCCGCGTTGCGATGGATGCCAGAAGGTCACCGCCTTCTCGATCAATGCCACCGCCCCGTAAAATGCCGAGCCTGCAAGTGCCGCCACCGTAATTTCCGCCCAGACCATATCCAATGCCAATCGTCCGACTTCCGTTGAAATCCGAAACCCCATACCTTTGATAGGCGAGCCAAAGAACTCTGCCACAATGGCCCCGATCAGCGCAAGTGTCGAACAAATTTTCAATCCGTTGAAAATAAACGGCATCGCTGCAGGCAGGCGCAGTTTAGCCAATCCTTGCCAGTAACGCGCACCGTATGTGCGCATCAAATCGCGCTGCATATGATCCGCAGCCCTTAACCCCTCAACCGTATTCACCAGCATCGGGAAAAACACCATCACCACAACCACAGCCGCCTTCGATTGCCAATCAAACCCGAACCACATCACCAATATGGGCGCCATGCCCACAATCGGCAGGGCGGCCACAAAATTGCCAACAGGCAACAGACCGCGTTGCAAGAAAGGCGAACGATCCACGGCAATCGCGGTCAAAAATGCCGCCCCGCATCCGATGATATAGCCCGATAACGCGCCCTTCACGAAGGTCTGTACAAAATCTACCCACAGAATCGGCAAGCTATTTGCAAACCGCACAGCAATAGCACTTGGCGGTGGTAATAGTATGGGGCTGATCTGAAACCCACGCACTATGCCTTCCCATAAAACCAATAGTGTGATCCCGAAAATAAATGGCACCGTCAGCGATATAATCCGTGTCCGTGGCCCTTTTGATAATTGCACATTCAAAGCCCACATTGCGGCCCAAAATATCAATGCTCCAACAATCCAGATCATCGCAGCATCCCCATCCGCTTCAGCGTGATATTCTGCAACACCCCGATCAGCGCAACCAGCATAGCCGCCAATATTGCCGCCGAAATCAACGCACTCCAAATCTGAATGGTCTGCCCGTAATAACTGCCCGCCAATAGCCGCGCACCCAATCCAGCAACAGCCCCCGTCGGCAATTCACCGACGATAGCGCCTACCAAAGACGCCGCCATCGCGATCTTCAACGACGGAAACAGATAAGGCATCGAGCTTGGCAACCGCAGTTTCCAAAACGTCTTGGCCTTAGACGTATTCCACGTGCGCATTTGATCCATTTGCATCGCGTCAGGTGCCCGCAACCCTTTGACCATGCCCACAACCACGGGGAAGAACGACAGATACATCGAAATAATCGCTTTCGGTAAAAGCCCCGAAACACCCACCGCATTCAGCACCACGATTATCATCGGGGCCACAGCCAGAATCGGAATGGTTTGACTGGTGATCACCCATGGCATAACAGACATGTCCATCGCGCGGCTATAGACGATACCGACCGCCAACAAAATGCCCAGCCCGGTGCCCATGGCAAACCCCAAAAGCGTGGCTGATAGCGTGATCCAGCCGTGCCAGATCAGCGAACGTTTCGAAGTGATCTTTTTCTGCACAGTGGTTTTGTAAATCTCAACCGCAACCTGATGCGGCGCCGGCAGCAGTGGTTTTTTCTGCACCATCGTATCCGCAACCATTTCGGTGAAACTCAAGCTTACATCCGCACGCTTTGCCTTGTCGTAGGCCCAAGCGGAATTCAACGCGACAGCCGCCCCGTACCAGATCACGAAAATCGCACCGACCACGGTCAGAACAGGGGCAAACGACCTCATAAACCACACTCCGTGCGCAAATTGGTTAACAGACAAAATACCGACGCAATACCGACGTGATACAGACGCAAAACAGACACGTCTTTTTGCCCCGTGTTAACCATTTGAGTGCCCCTCAAGCAGGCCTTCGCGCACGCGGTGTGCAATCGCGATAAACTCCGGCGTGTCGCGGATTTCCAACGGGCGTTCTTTCGGTAAAGTGCTTTCGATAATATCCGCAATCCGCCCGGGCCGCGGGCTCATCACAACGATCTTGGTCGAAAGGTACACCGCCTCGGGGATCGAGTGTGTGACAAAACCGATGGTCTTGTGTGTACGCTCCCAAAGCGCCAGCAATTGCTCGTTCAAATGGTCGCGCACGATCTCGTCCAAGGCCCCGAAAGGCTCGTCCATCAGCAAAATATCCGCGTCAAAAGCAAGCGCCCGCGCGATGCTTGCACGCTGCTGCATGCCGCCTGACAACTGCCACGGGAATTTCTTCTCGAAACCGTCCAGTTCCACCAGTTCCAACACCTTTGAAACCCGCTCAATCTGCTCGGCTTTCGAATACCCCATAATCTCCAACGGCAGCTTGATATTGCCCCCGATAGTCCGCCAAGGATACAGGCCCGCCGCCTGAAAAACATAGCCATAAGCCCGCGCCATCCGCGCCTCATGCGGGCTGACACCGTTCACCGTACAGGTCCCGCCCGTAGGCTGTTCCAGATCGGCCATCACCCGCAAAAGCGTGGTTTTACCGCAGCCCGAAGGCCCGATGAAAGACACAAATTCACCCTTCCCGATCGTCAGGTTAATGTCTTTCAACGCGTGCACAGGCCCGTCGTTTGTTTCAAACGTCAGGTCTAAACCTTTGGTTTCTATGATAACTTCTTTGTTCACGAAATTAACCTTTTAAATCCCCGCAGGAATATTCATTGGATCACGCTCGATTTTGCGCGGACTGTTCAGCTCTTTCCATTTGCTCAATGCGGCATGTGCCGACGGGAACGCAGGGCGTGGCACGAAACGGCCACGGCCCGGTTGCGGTTGGCTGTTTTTGCCCCATGCCCAGATCACTTCGCCGCGCGACAATGTATAGCGCGCATTGGCCGTGACGTTGAAACCCTCAAACACGTTATAATCCAGAACCGAGTGGTGATTACTGGGCGAAATCGTCTTGGAAATCTTCGGATCCCAAACCACGATATCCGCGTCCGCCCCTTCGACAATCGCACCTTTTTTCGGATAGATATTCAGGATTTTAGCCACGTTTGTACTGGTCACAGCAACAAATTCACTGGGCGTCAACCGTCCGGTTTCAACGCCTTCAGTCCAAAGCACGGAAAGCCGTTCTTCCAAGCCGTTCGAGCCATTGGGGATCAGGCAGAAATTATCGCGCCCAGCGCGTTTTTGCTCGGTATTAAACGCCGCATGATCGGTCGCAACCACCTGCAAACTGCCAGATTGCAAACCTGCCCAAAGTGACGCCTGATGTTCCTTGTTACGAAACGGTGGCGACATCACACGCCGCGCCGCATGGTCCCAGTCCTTGTTGAAATACTCGCTTTCATCCAACGTTAAAAACTGTATCAAAGGTTCACCATAAACCCGCATGCCTTTTTGCCGTGCACGCCGTATCGCTTCATGTGCCTGCTCACAAGAAACATGCACAATATAAAGCGGAACCCCCGCCGCATCGGCAATAGTGATCGCACGGTTCGCCGCCTCACCCTCTAATTCAGGCGGGCGTGAATAGGCATGACCTTCCGGCCCTGTAATACCCTCGGCCATGTATTTTTTCTGAAGCAAATCAACAAGATCGCCATTTTCAGCGTGCACCATAGGCAGCGCACCAAGCTCCTTACAGCGTTGAAAAGACGCGAACATCTCATCATCTTCCACCATCAAGGCACCCTTATAGGCCATGAAGTGTTTAAAGCTGTTAACACCCATCTTCACCGCATCCTCCATCTCGCGGTGGATGTCTTCGTTCCAGCCTGTGATCGCCATGTGATAGCCCACATCCGAGCAGATTTGCGGCGCCGATTTGCGGTGCCATTCATTGATCGCGTTCTTGATAGACCCATCCGCACCCGGCAGACAAAAGTCCACAATCATCGTGGTGCCACCCGTGGCCGCTGCCCATGTACCGGACTCGAAAGTTTCCGCCGCAGTAGTCCCCATAAACGGCATTTCCAAATGCGTATGCGGATCAATCCCACCAGGAATTACATAAGCGCCTTCGGCATCGATATATTCATCGCCCGTCAGGTTTTCACCGATCTGTTTGATGGTCTCGCCGTCGATCAGAACGTCCGCTTTCCACGCGCGGTCTGCGGTGCAGACGGTTCCGTTTTTGATAACTTTGGTGGTCATGTTTTCTCTCCCTAAACTTTATTCAATGACAAGTTTTGAACCGAGCAAAACCGCATTTCTGTGATCTCCGTAAGCAGCAACTCGAATTGAAGAACCTTTGGTACTTTTCAGATATTCTGCCGCGTCTTGAATCTTCTCAAACTTGATAGCTTCATTATCTGTCTTTACGCGGCAAGCTGGCGGGAAGCACTTATAAACCGGTTGCGGATCATTTTTCTTACTTTGGATTTTACGCGCTTCGCGTCCTGTTTTCTTGCAATAAATCCTCACTCCACAATCTCCGCCGTCTCAACCACCGCCTGCATCAGAACATCCGCACCAGCCGTGGCCCACTCTTTGGAAATATCCTCGGCCTCGTTATGCGATAGCCCACCCACACAGGGGCACATCACCATCGCGGTAGGGGCCACACCGTTGATCCAGCAGGCATCATGACCCGCCCCTGAAATCAAATCCATATGGCTATAGCCCATACGTTCAGCGGCGTTACGCACTGCCGTTACACAACCTTCGTCAAATTCCACCGGATCAAATCCGCCAACCTTTTCAAAGGTAATACCAAGGCCCATTTGACCCACGATTGCAGACGCGACCTCTCGCAGCTTATTTTCCATATCTTTTATGACTTGCAAATCCGGGGATCGGAAATCGACTGTGAATACGGCTTTACCGGGTATCACGTTGCGCGAATTCGGATAGATATCGATATGGCCCGCCGCGCCCACAGCATGTGGTGCGTGTGACAGGGCAATTTGTTCAACCGCCTCTAAAATTCGCGCCATGCCAAGGCCGGCGTTTTTGCGCATCGGCATAGGCGTAGACCCCGTATGACTGTCTTTACCCGTAATAGTGATTTCAGTCCAAGACAGCCCTTGGCCATGGGTCACAACGCCAATGTCTTTGCCTTCAATTTCCAGAATTGGCCCTTGTTCTATATGCAATTCAAAGAACGCATGCATTTTGCGTGCACCCACTTCTTCGTCGCCACGCCAACCGATACGGGCCAGTTCATCCCCGAACTTTTTACCCTCGGCATCCTCGCGGTCATAAGCCCATTCTTGGGTATGAACCCCGCCAAAAACACCGGACGCAAGCATCGCAGGGGCAAAACGTGTGCCCTCTTCATTGGTCCAGTTGGTGGCCACGATCGGGTGCTTGGTCTTGATGCCCATATCATTGAGCGTGCGCAGAATTTCCAACCCGCCAAGTACACCTAAAACACCGTCATATTTACCGCCCGTTGGCTGCGTATCCAGATGGCTGCCCACATAAACCGGCAGCGCGTCAGGGTCAGTGCCTTCGCGACGCGCGAACATCGTGCCCATCTGATCCAGACCCATGGTACAACCTGCCGCTTCGCACCATTTTTGAAACAAAGCACGCCCGACGGCGTCTTCATCTGTCAACGTTTGGCGATTGTTACCGCCCGCAATACCGGGGCCGATTTCAGCCATTTCCATCAGGCTGTCCCACAAGCGGTCACCATTGATCCGCAGATTGCTTACAGGTGTTGTCATGTCATTATCTCCCAATCAGGTGTCGGCAAAACTTGCCATTGTATTTTTCTGACCATATGGTCAAAACTATGAACCCAGCCCTGCCAGTTGGTCAAGGCGATTGTTCCAAAAAAAGGGGAAACATATGGCGCGTGCCGCATCGACCAAGGGGCAGACCCGTATCCAGCGGGAAAAAACCGAAGAAATTCTGGAAGCCGCCTTAGAGGTGTTCGCAACTTACGGTTTTCGCGGTGCCACCATTGATCAAATCGCGCTGCAATCGGGCCTCTCGAAACCAAACATCTTATACTATTTTGACGGTAAAGAAGCCATTCACGCAAAGCTTTTAAGCCGGTTGCTGACCACATGGCTTGAACCCTTGAAGCACTTGGGCGACAGTGATAATCCCGTTGACGAGATATGTGCCTATGTCGCACGCAAGCTGGCAATGTCGCGCGATTACCCACGTGAAAGCCGCCTGTTTGCCAATGAGATCATACAAGGTGCGCCGCGTATTCTGGCCGAGCTTAAAGGGCAATTGAAAACCCTGACGGACGAAAAAGCCGCGTTGATCCAAAACTGGTGTGATGCCGGTTTAATCAAACCCGTAGACCCCTATCATTTAATTTTCTCCATCTGGGCAACAACCCAGCATTACGCGGATTTCGATGTGCAGGTGTGCGCGGTTCTATCCGATAAAGCAGACAGCCGTTTTGATCAGGCCGCAGCATTTCTGGACAATATGTACCGCGCCACATTGACACCCTAAACTCTATTCCGCCGCGGTTGCTGACGGGTTGTTCGGGTGCGTTGTCCAATCGGCTTTGACGTCGCTTACCACTTTACCGGTGCGCGGATCAGTTGAGCCCGCTTGCATCGCGTCCATGCTAATACAGCCTTCCACGGGGCAGACATTCACACATAGATTGCACGCGACACATTCATCGTCATTGACACTGAATACGCGATCGTCCGACATCAGAATGGCTTGATGCGATGTATCCTCACAGGCGGCATAACAGCGGCCGCATTTGATACAAAGGTCCTGGTCTATCTTTGCTTTGGCGATATAGTTCAGGTTCAGATGCTGCCAGTCGGATGCATTGGGAACCGCACGGCCCACAACGTCAGACACGGCTGAAATATTCTTTTCATCCATCCATTCGCTTAAGCCGCTGATCATTTCTTCAACAACTTTAAACCCGTAAGTCATCGCAGCCGTGCATACCTGCACATTGCCTGCCCCCAGCGCCATAAACTCTGCGGCGTCGCGCCAAGTGGTAATGCCGCCAATACCCGAAATAGGCAGATTTGCGGTTGCAGGATCACGGGCGATTTCCGCCACCATGTTCAGCGCAATCGGTTTCACTGCAGGGCCGCAATAGCCGCCATGCGCACCCTTACCGTCGATGGTCGGTTCAGGGGCGAATATATCCAGATCAACGGATGTAATGGAGTTGATCGTGTTGATCAGGCTGACCGCATCGGCCCCGCCCGCAAGGGCTGCTTGTGCGGGCTTGCGTACATCCGTGATGTTCGGTGTCAGCTTTACGATACAAGGCATACGCGAATATTGTTTGCACCACCGCGTCACCATTTCGATGTATTCGGGCACTTGGCCCACGGCCGAACCCATACCGCGTTCGGCCATCCCGTGCGGACAACCGAAATTCAGCTCTATCCCGTCAGCACCGGTGTCTTCAACTTCTGCCAGAATGGATTTCCACGCCTGTTCCTCACAAGGCACCATCAGGGACACAATCAAAGCGCGATCAGGATAGTCGCGTTTCACCGCCTTGATCTCACGCAGGTTCACTTCCAATGGGCGGTCAGTAATCAGCTCAATATTGTTCAACCCCAACAGCCGTCGATCCGCGCCCCAAATCGCACCATAACGCGGGCCATTTACGTTGACCACAGGTGGTCCCGCTTCGCCCAGCGTTTTCCAAACAACGCCACCCCAGCCGGCCTCATAGGCACGCCGAACATTGTATTCTTTGTCCGTAGGTGGTGCCGAGGCCAGCCAGAACGGGTTGGGAGACTTTATTCCGATAAAATTGCTAGTCAGGTCTGCCATGATGTGGCTCCTTATATCTGTTTGCTCAGCCCATCAGGCTTGCATGAATATCCATTGCGGCATCGCGGCCCTCAGCCACGCCCGTTACTGTCAGATCGTCACCACCCGTGGCACAATCACCACCGGCCCAAACACCGTCAACAGAGCTTTGCCCGCTCTCTGACACTTTGATCTTGCCGCCTTCGGTTTTCAACGCCGCAGGTGCATCTTGCAGGGTTTGTCCGATGGCTTTGAAAACCTGATCCGCCTGCAAACTGAATGTTTCACCCGTTGCAGTCAGTTTTCCATTCTTCGTTTCAGTATAGGCAAACTCAACACCGGCAACGGCCCCATTGCCTGTGACTTTAACAGGCTTCGCGTTATAGATTATCCGCACGCCTTTTGATGTTGCCAAATCCTGTTCAAAAACGGATGCGCTCATCCGTTCCTTGCCGCGTCTGTAAACGATGGTCACATCCAACGCGCCTAATAACTTGGATTGCACAGCTGCATCCACGGCCGTCATGCCTCCACCGATAACAACCACATGTTTACCAATAGGCAGCTTCGTTAAATCATCTGCCTGACGTAAATCCGAAATGAATGAAACCGCATCCAGCACATTATCTTTGTCTTCGCCATCTGTACGCAAGTCATTCACGCCGCCCAGCCCAATCCCTAGAAAGACCGCGTCATAATCCACCTGTAGCTGTTCCAGCGTAATGTCCGCACCCAGCATTTTATCATAGCGTACGTTTATGCCGCCAATCGACAATAACCAGTCCAGTTCTTTTTGTGCGAAACCATCAACGGATTTATAACTTGCGATACCAAACTCGTTCAATCCGCCACCTTTGGGGCGGGCATCAAACAAGATTATATCATGGCCCAACACCGCCAAACGGTGCGCACAAGACAGACCAGCTGGCCCTGCCCCTACAACAGCTACAGTCTTACCGGTTGCGGCTGCCCTTTGAAACGGCTGTTTCCCCTTATACATAAACGTATCGGTCGCGTAGCGTTGCAAGCGGCCTATTTCAACCGGCTTGCCTTCTGCAGTCTCGCGGACACACACCTCTTCACATAAGGTTTCCGTCGGACAGACACGCGCGCACATGCCGCCCAGGATATTTTGTGAGAATATCGTTTTTGCCGATGCTTCGGGCGTACCTGTTGTGATCTGACGAATGAAAAGCGGTATATCAATGCTTGTCGGGCAAGCCTCCATACAAGGCGCATCATAACAGAAATAACAGCGATCAGCCGCTACCAACGCTTCGTGATCATCTAACGGCGGGTGCAAATCTGAAAAATTATTTGTCAGAGTTTTGCTATCAAGACGTTTTGAAACAACCCCTTCTGTAGCGACTGAATTTGGCATGAGCACCTCCATTTTGCACATTAACTGGCATTATGTTGGCACAGGTTTAAATATTTATCAAATGGTAAATTTTTATTTGGTGAAATTAAATCTGCGATAAAATGTAGTCTGGCACTATCCCGGACAGCTTAACAGCTTGATTAATATCGGCTTTTGACAGAACGCCATAATCCGTAATTAATGCGGTTTTGATACCCGCCATGCGGCCACCCAGTATATCTGTATGCAATGTATCGCCAACCATAACTGTACGTTCCGGATCATAGTCAGGCCCAAGTCGCGTAAAAACATGTTCATAAATATTGAAAAACGGTTTGCCAAAAAACTGAGGAACGACATCTGTCACATCAGCCAAACGGTGTGCATAATATCCGGGTTGGCGTGATAAGCTGCCACCAACAGGGGCTGCTATATCCGGATTGCCAACATAAACCGGGCGCGGATTTTGGCGTAAAGAGTGCTCAAGCATATTTTGGCGCGCTTCATCCCAAGCCGTACAACCAAGCAATAAAAACGCATCGACAGCATCATAATCAACAGAGTTATCCGTCAAAAACCGCGTATCAAGATGGTCGATCCCATCGCGGCCAAAGACCGGATCTGCCACTAAACCCCAAGTATATCTTGGGGATTTTTCTATGGCAGCCAAGGTCGGATCACGGCTGGAAACTATATCTTTATGCGTAAAATCAAACCCCAGCTTTGCATATCGCTCGACTTGACCCGAAATTGAAGTGCTGGCCGAGTTGGTGACAAGCACAACTTTTTTTCCTTGCGCGCGTAATTGCTCAACACAGTCAATAGCACCCGGTACAGCCGCCTTACCAACATTCAAAACACCGAAACCATCCAGCAAAAACGTATCAAAATGATC
>SWCD01020407.1_pt1 | contig 18626 bp, 19 predicted proteins | sample 4693011 | NCBI WGS metagenome assembly SWCD01 (sample SAMN10267278, study PRJNA491770) | bioreactor metagenome | isolation source: DHS bioreactor inoculated with marine | place: Japan: Omine Ridge, Nankai Trough | reverse complement strand
GGCGCGAGGGGGCAGAGACCTCTGACCTGTCGGGGTCGATCCGGCTGGGTGCGCGCACGGCGCTATTGGAGGAGCTGGCAGCGCTAGACGCGCAACGCGCCAAGTTGGTGGCGCATCGGGGGCGGGCCATTCTGGACGATGCGCGCGCCCTCTTGGAGGGCGCGGGCGTGACCGACGTAACCACGCGGTTGCGTCATGGGGATATTGTCGAGACGGTCGCCGAGGTCGAACAGGAGGCGCGCGTGATCCTGATCGGCAAACGCGGCGAGGCGGCGGATTTCGCCAAGGGGCATCTGGGATCGAACCTCGAGCGGATCGTGCGCGCCTGTCACAAGCCGGTCTTTGTTGCGGCCCGCGCCTTTCGGCCCATTGATAAGGTGTTGCTGGCCTATGACGGGGGCACCTCGGCGATGAAGGCGGTGGATCACATCGCGCGCAGCCCGCTCTTTGCGGGGCTGAGGGTGCATGTGGTCACGGTGGGCGCGGCCACGCCGGAGGTCAAGAAGGGGCTGGAGGATGCCCGTGCGCTCTTGGCGGCAACCGGGATCGTGGCCGAGACCGGGGTGATCGCCGGGCAGCCCGAAAGCGCGCTTGGCAAGCTGGTGGACGAGGCCGGTTTCGACATGGTGGTGATGGGGGCCTATGGCCACAGCCGCATCCGCAGCCTGATCATCGGCTCGACCACGACCGAGATGGTGCGGTCTTGCAAAGTGCCGGTGGTTCTGCTTCGCTGACTGGGGCTGACAGGCTGACCCCTGGTCGAGGGTCAAACGGTCGTTAGCGCCCCAGTATCTCGAAATGCGCCTCGGTCGGCACGCAGGCGGCACCGTTGATCGGCAGGATGTCTTGCGGGCAGGCCGACATTGCCACCACGCAATCCATCACCGCGCGCAGCACGACGAAATCCCCCGGTTTGCTGAGCGGTGTGCCCCAAGAGGTGTGCCCCTCGGCATCGACGGGAATATTCATCCACAGGTTCAGCGGGCTGGGGGTTTCGGGGCTGCTCAGGCCCAACTGGCGCAGGGCGGCGTGCAGGTTGTCGGTGCAGTTGTCGTGATAGTCCGTGCAGCCCAAGAGCCCGTAGCGATAATCGTCGCAGGCGGCGATCAGCGTGTCGTGGCGGCCCATGGAGCTGTCTTCTTCGAACATCAGGATGGGGCGGCGGCGGTTGGTGACAAGCGCGTCGCCCGCCGTGGGAAAGATGCGGCCCAAGGTGGGGCGGATATGTTCCATCGACATGAATTCGCCCATGTCATCGGCGCTGAAAGCCCAGGTATCCACCACCTGCGCGCCATGGGTGTTTACGATGCGAACAGCCTCTCCGGCGCTCAATCGCGTGGCCTTGCCGCGCCGGGCGGGTATGGTTTGGAGGGTGGGAGACATGCCTGCGCCTTTCCTGAAAGCCTGAGGCAAGCTAGCAGCTTGCGGTCCAATGCCAAGGCCAAATCGCGAGGCGCCGTCGCGATAGTTGGAGCCGTCTCTGAGGAGGATTGGTAGCGGAGGAGGGACTCGAACCCCCGACACGCGGATTATGATTCCGCTGCTCTAACCAACTGAGCTACTCCGCCAAACCGTGCGGCTAGGTAAGACAGCCCGCGCCAAGCGTCAAGGGCGAAAATGGCGGGGTTCGCGCACTTGTGGTGGGGCGGGGTTTGTTTCATGATCCCGACCATGACAGGTTATAACCCCGCCATTCTCAACGAAATCGCCGCGATTGTCGGACCGACGCATGTCGTGACCGGGGCAGAGGCCGCGAGGTGGTCGCAGGACTGGCCGGGGCTGACCCAATGGCAGCCTCTTGCGGTGGCGCGACCTGCGAATACGGGCGAGGTGGCGGCCCTGATGCGGCTGGCCAATGCAAGGCGACTGCCCATCGTGCCGGTGTCGGGCAATACCAACCTCGTCAAGGGAACGGTGGCGGAGAGGGCGCTGATGCTGTCGCTCGACCGGATGTCGGCCATCCGCGAAATTCGCCCGGATGCGCGCGTGGCGGTGGTTGAAGCAGGGGTGATTCTAACCACGCTGCATGCGGCGGCCGCAGAGCATGATCTGATCTTTCCGCTCAGTTTCGGGGCGCGCGGGTCGGCGATGGTGGGTGGTGTGCTCTCGACCAATGCGGGCGGCTCGAATGTGCTGCGCTATGGCAATACGCGGGATCTCTGCCTGGGGCTGGAGGTGGTGACGCCGACAGGCGAGGTGATGAACCTGATGAGTGCGCTTCACAAGAACAATTCGGGCTATGACCTGCGCCATCTGATGATCGGGGCGGAAGGCACGCTCGGGATCATCACGGCGGCGGTGCTCAAACTCTTTCCGCGCCCGCGTGCCTATGCCACGGCGATGGTGGCCGTGCCCACGGTCGGGGCGGCGCTCCGGTTGCTGCATCGTTTGCAAGACGAGACGGGCGGTGCGGTGGAGGCGTTTGAATATATGCCGCGTTCGTTTCTGACGGTGTTGTTGCAGCGGTTTCCGCAGATGCGGCCGCCGTTTGAAAAGTCTTATGATGTCAATGTCTTGGTAGAGTTGGGTGGGCGGGCGCCGCGGGATGTGATGCCGGATGCTTCAGGTACTGTGCCGATCTCGGCCCATCTTGAGGCGGTTCTGGCGGGGTTTTACGAGGAAGGGCTGATTCTCGACGCTGTTGTGGCACAGAGTGAGGCGCAGCGCGCGGAAATCTGGGCTCGGCGCGAAGCCTCGGCCCAAATTCTGCGCGTGCGCAAGCCGGTGGTCGAGAATGACATCGCGGTGGCGACAGACCGGATGGAAGAGCTGATCGCGCGCATTCAAATTGTCAGCCAAGCAATTGATCCAGATATAGAAAACACTGGCGTTGCACATCTGGGCGATGGCAATCTGCACTATGTCGGCTGGCCCTCGCGTGATGATCCGGCGCTGTGCCGAGCGGTGCAAGAGGCGGTGGAGCGCGAAGTGATCGCCCTTGGCGGCAGTTTTTCGGCGGAACATGGCATCGGCCTGTCGAAACTGCCCGCGATGGCAGCGCACAAGAACCCCGCCGCCCTCGCGATGATGCGCGCGATCAAGGCAGCGGTGGACCCGAACGGGATCATGAACCCCGGAAAGCTAATTCCGGATCAATGACTTAGCTGCGCCAGTCAAAGAATCCTTCACCTGCCTGTGCTAGCAGTTTGGCGGCCATGGCGCGACCCAACTCGGCCCCATCCTCGATCGGGGCGGATTGGTCGTCTGTCAGGCTCTCGCTGCCATCAGGGCGCAGGATTTCGCCGCGCAGACGCAAGGTATTGCCGTTGAGTTCGGCCAGACCGGCAATCGGGGTCTCGCAAGAGCCATCAAGGGCAGCAAGGAAAGCGCGTTCAGAAACAAGGCGTTGGCCGGTTTCCTTGTGGTGAATGGCAGCCAGCATTTCGGCGGCGCGGGTGTCATCTGCGCGGCGTTCGATACCGATGGCACCTTGGGCCACAGCGGGCAGCATCACGTCGGCCTCGATGGCGCAGGTTGCCACCTCGGAGCGGCCCAGACGGTTGAGACCAGCCATGGCGAGAAAGGTGCAGGCGGCTACGCCATCGGCCAATTTCTTCAACCTTGTCTGGACGTTACCGCGAAACTCGACAACCTCGAGATGCGGATAGGCGACCAGCACCTGGGCCTTGCGCCGCAAGGAAGAGGTGCCGACGAGGGCACCCGCGGGCAAATCCGCCAGAGAGGGCGCGGACGGCGAGACAAATGCGTCGCGTACGTCCTCGCGCGGCAGGTAGGTGTCGAGCAAGAGGCCCTCGGGTTGCAGGACGGGCATGTCCTTCATCGAGTGGACGGCGATGTCGATGTCGCCGGTCAATAGCGCCTGTTCAATCTCGCGGGTAAAGAGACCCTTGCCGCCGATCTCCTTGAGAGGGCGGTCGATGATCTGATCGCCGGTCGTCTTTATGACAACGATTTCAAAGGCTTCTTCGGGCAGATCAAAGGCCGCGCCGAGGCGCGCGCGTGTCTCATGGGCCTGGGCAAGCGCCAGAGGCGATCCGCGGGTGCCGATCTTGAGCGGGTGGGACGGGGTGGGCAAATCACGTGTCATGGCGCAGGTTTAGACGTGACAAAGCGACGTGGCAAGCGCCTGACGCTTGACATCTGGAAGTGTCAAGGCGACCACAGACAAAACGGAGGACAAGATGCCCGCGCAAAAGACCATTCTGAGAGCCATCGCCGGGGAAACCCTGCCCACACCGCCGATCTGGATGATGCGGCAGGCGGGGCGCTATCTGCCGGAATACCGGGCCACGCGAGAAGAGGCGGGTGATTTTCTTTCCTTGTGCTATAACAGCGACTTGGCGACCGAAGTTACATTGCAGCCTATCCGCAGATACGGGTTTGACGCGGCGATTCTCTTTGCCGATATTCTGCTCTTGCCGCAGGCGCTTGGGGCGGATTTGTGGTTTGTGACGGGCGAAGGACCGCGGCTCTCGACGATTACGGACCGGGCGGGGCTGGAAAAACTGAAACCCGTGGACGAGATTCACGAGACGTTAAATCCGGTCTATCAGACGGTGCGCAACCTTGCCGGGGCACTGCCCAAGGAAACGACGTTGATCGGATTCGCGGGCGCGCCCTGGACGGTGGCGACCTATATGATCGCGGGGCGCGGCACGCCAGATCAGGGCCCAGCGCATGCGCTCAAGGCTGAAAACAAAGAGGTTTTCGAGGGGATCATAAATATCCTGACGGAGGGCACGATCGAGTATCTCTCTGCCCAGATCGTGGCGGGCGCAGAGGTGATCAAGCTCTTTGACAGCTGGGCCGGATCGCTGAAAGGTGACGATTTCGAGAACTATGCGGTCGCACCGGCCAAGCGGATCATTTCAGAGCTGAAAGCGCGGCATCCGGGGATTCCGGTGATCGCGTTTCCCCGAGAAGCGGGCGATAACTATATGGGATTCCATGCGAAAACCGGTGCCGATTGCGTGGCGGTCGATGATTCGGTAAGCGCGGAATGGGCGGCGGAAAACGTCCAGAAGGATGGCTGCGTTCAGGGAAATCTCAAGTCTTCCCATATGGTTACGGGTGGAGAGGCACTGGTGCGCGAGACCCGGAAGATTGTCGAGGCCTTCCGGGGCGGCCCGCATATTTTCAACCTTGGCCATGGCATCACGCCCGATGCGGACCCGGACAATGTGCAACTGATGATCGACACGGTTCGGGGCGGCTGACCTTACAAAACGTAAGGTTTGTCAGGGGATTTTGTAAGGTCGCGGGCGGCGGGCCGGTCATTTCCGGCGCTTCAACGATTTTTTAAGATCTTTTGGGCAAGATCGGGGCAGGTTGCAGCACAGGAGCAGACCATGCCCATGACCCATCCGCCACCCAGCACCCGCGCCAAATGCGACCATAGGCGATGTCGCCACTGAGCGCGCCAAGCCGGGGGACCGGTCACAGTCTGGATGTCGGAGGACCTGCCGATGAACAGACATTACCGAGACACGCGCAAGATTGATCCAAGCCGGGGCAGCATGCTGGGCGATGGCACGCCCAATGACCCCGACCGGGTGGAAATTGGACCTACGCAACTGGCCTATGGCGAATGGGCAGTGGCAGGGCTGGAACTGCCGGATTTGCCCACGATGCGGCAATTTCGCTGGGAGAGGCTGACGGCGGCGATTGGGGCGCGGGATTATGCCGGGCTGTTGCTGTTTGATCCGCTCAATATCCGCTATGCGACCGACAGCACCAATATGCAGCTGTGGAACACGCATAACCCGTTTCGTGCCGTGCTGCTCTGTGCCGATGGCTATATGGTAATCTGGGACTACAAGAATTCGCCGTTTCTGTCGCGGTTCAACCCGCTGGTGCGCGAGGCGCGGTCGGGGGCGGACCTGTTCTATTTCGACCGGGGCGACAAGGTGGATGTGGCCGCCGATGTCTTTGCCCGCGATGTGGCCGCACTCTTGGCCGAGCATTGCCCCGGCAACCGGCGGCTGGCGGTGGACAAGGTGATGCTGCACGGGCTGCGCGCGCTGGAGGCGCAGGGGCTGACGATCATGGAGGGGGAGGAACTCACGGAGAAGACCCGCGCCATCAAGGGACCGGACGAGATCAAGGCCATGCGCTGTGCGAGCCACGCCTGCGAAGCGGCGGTGGCGGAGATGGAGCGGTTTGCGCGGCAGGCGGTGCCGGGAGGCGGGGTCAGCGAGGATGATATCTGGGCGGTGCTGCATGCCGAGAATATCCGGCGTGGTGGCGAGTGGATCGAGACGCGCCTCTTGGCGAGCGGGCCGCGCACGAATCCGTGGTTTCAGGAATGTGGGCCACGCATTGTGCAGAATAACGAGATCGTGGCCTTTGATACCGATCTGATCGGCAGTTACGGCATTTGCGTCGACATCAGCCGGACCTGGTGGATTGGCGACGCGGCCCCGCGCCCCGATATGGTGGCGGCGATGCGCCATGCGCGCGATCATATCGAGGCCAATATGGCGATGCTGCGCCCCGGTGTGACGATACCGGAGTTGATCGCGGGCTGTCATCAGTTGGAGGAGAAGTATCAGGCGCAGAAATACGGCTGCATGATGCATGGCGTGGGCCTCTGTGATGAGTGGCCGCTTGTTGCCTATGCCGACAAGGCTGTGGCGGGCGCGTTCGATTATGCGCTGGAGCCGGGGATGGTGCTCTGTGTTGAGGCGCTGGTGAGTGAGGCGGGCAGCGATTTCTCGATCAAGCTGGAGGATCAGGTTCTCATCACGGAAGGTGGCTATGAGAACCTGACGCGCTATCCGTTCGATGCGGCGTTGATGGGGGCCGCTTAGGGCGCGTTGCGCTCGATCGAAACACACCTGTCCCGGGCTTGGCCCGGGACCTCGCCGAGGCGTGGAGGCCCCGGGTCAAGCCCGGGGCGATGTGAGCCCGATCAGACGCAAGCTGCTCTAACGGGGCTGACCCGCGCCTGTCCAATGCGAGCGCAGGACATTGCCGTGCCAGTCTTCGAGGGCCGGGGGCTGAGTGGTGTTTTCGGCTGGTGGGGCAGGGGCCAGAGCCGCGACGGTCAAGGCCGCGAGCAGGATGGCGGCGATGGGCACAAGCGCGGGTGCCTGCGGGGCGCGGGCCGGAGCGCTGGCGTTGTGGCAGAGGTCTTGGGGCATGGTCCGATCCTTTTGTTGGGTGGACCAGAGATAGGGGCCGGGCATAAATTCCAGAAACGAATTTATGTAGGATTTCAAATCACGTACTGTGATGAATTTGCGCGGTGCTTTGCGGTCTGGTCGGGGCTGTGTCGAGCGCCGGGTCGTGCAGGCAGGCGCGGTCGCGCCCGGCAGCTTTGGCGCGGTAGAGCGCGCGGTCGGCGCGTTGCAGACCTGCGTCGAGCGTATCGCCAGGCAAGAGCGCGGCCACGCCGAAGCTCGCCGTGAGGGTTTGCGGGCCGGTGTCGAGAAAAACCGGGCTTTGACGGATGCGGCGGGCGAGGCGCTGAGCGGCGAGGTGGCCATTCGCCATGGTGGTTGCCGGCATCAGGATCACGAATTCCTCGCCCCCCATGCGGGCCACGAGATCGCTCTTGCGGCAATTGGCCTGCAGGAGGGTCGCGAAGTGACGTAGCGCCAGATCGCCGGCGGCATGGCCATGGCGGTCATTGAAGCGTTTGAAATGGTCGATGTCGGCCAAGATCAAGACGCAGGGGCGGAGGCTGTCGACGGGCACGCTGGCGTGCAGGCTGGCGCGATTGCGCAGGCCGGTGAGCGAATCGTGATGCAGCGCTTGTTCGAGGGCCTGAGCATGCCGCTGATGTGTCCGGAGGCGCTGACCCATGGCATAGGCGAGCGGGGCCGCGATCATCAGCGTGGGAACAACGCCGGGCAAAAGCGCAAGGCCGCGCTCCTGGTGCTCGGCCGCCAGAACGCAGAGGCAGACAAGCGCCGCGAAACGCCGCACATCGCCCGTTGTTTCGATCTCTGTGCGCATGTTCCGCCCCTCTTTGCAGATCCGAGCATGGCGCGGCTCGGTTAAGGAAGGGTTGGGCACGGGCGGCGGGATGGGCCGGGTTTTAGGCAAATGCCACAGAGCCTCACCTTCGCGTGACATCGGGCGGGGTGGGGTGGTGATCCACGCTGCGGCTGCATAGTCTGGGGTGGTAGAATGCGGAGGATGTGACATGCCCACCGAACGCCTGACATTTCCCGGCCATGGCGGCCATGACCTTGTGGCGCGGCTGGACCTGCCGGAGGGACCGCATCTGGCGACGGCGCTTTTTGCGCATTGTTTCACCTGTTCCAAGGATATTCCCGCCGCGCGGCGGATCGCGGCGCGTCTGGCGGGGGCGGGGATCGCGGTGCTGCGCTTTGATTTCACGGGCTTGGGTCATTCGGGGGGCGAGTTCGAGAACACGTCGTTTTCGTCGAATGTCGCGGATCTGGAGCGGGCGGCGGCGGCGCTGGCCGCGCGTGGCATGGCACCGGGGCTGCTGATCGGGCATAGCCTGGGCGGAGCGGCGGTCCTGGCGGCCGCGGGGCAGATCAAATCGGTGCGGGCGGTCGTTACGATCGGGGCGCCCTTTGATCCCGGCCATGTGACGCAGAATTTCGGGGATGCCTTGGGGCGAATCGAGGCGGAGGGCGTGGCCGAAGTCGGTTTGGGGGGGCGGGATATTCGCATCGGGCGCGGCTTTGTCGAGGATGTGCGCGCCGAGGTGCTTGGTCCCAAGATCGCGGGGTTGCACCGGGCGCTCTTGGTGTTGCACGCGCCGCGCGATGCCGTGGTGGGGATCGAGAATGCGTCCGAGATTTTCCGCGCGGCGAAACATCCCAAGAGTTTTGTCACGCTCGATGGGGCGGATCATTTGATCACCGGCGCCGAGGATGCCGAATATGCGGCGCAGGTGATTGCCGCCTGGGCGCCGCGCTATCTGGACATGCGCGTGCCCGCACCGCCGCCCGGTGCGCCCGAAGGCGTGGTGCGGGTGAGCGAGGCGGATGCGGAGGGGTTCTTGCAGGATGTGAACGCCGGTCCTGCGCATCATGTGCTGGCGGATGAGCCGGTGGCCTATGGCGGCACCGATCGCGGCATGTCGCCCTATGGGTTTCTGGCGGCGGGGCTGGGGGCCTGCACCTCGATGACGATCCGGATGTATGCGCGGCGCAAGGGCTGGGCGCTCACGCATGTGAGCGTCGATGTGTGCCATGACAAGGTGCATGCGCAGGATGCCGACGCGCGGGGCGAGGCCAAGGTGGATGTCTTTACCCGGGTGATCCGGCTGGAGGGAGATCTCACCGCCATTCAGCGCCAAAAGCTGCGCGAGATTGCGGATAAATGCCCGGTGCATCGCACGCTGGAAAAATCATCGCGCGTGGAAACGCGGGTTGTTGACAGGGAGTAACTTGGGTTTTCCGCCCCCATGCGCGCCGTGGCTGGAGAACAGGGCGCGCACGGGGGACAAGCGCTGAGCGGGGAGCGCTCAGATCCGAAGGAAGGGTTGCGCGATGCGCGGCATCAGCGCGCGGAAGCGCAGTGGGGCGTCGGTCGCGGCCAAGCAGATGCAATCGGCGCCGATTTCCGCGACAGGGGTGTGGTTCAATTCTTCGTTCGCCACCTCGATGTCGCCGGGGCCGAAGCGCGCGACCTCATCGCAAAAGGCGCCTTGCAGCACGAGGGTCAATTCCGTGCCACGATGGCCGTGGTCGGGCACTGCAGCGCCTGCCGGGATAAACAGCAGACGGGCTGTCGCGGCGCGAGAGGTGGGCAGGATCGCCTGTTTCACGCCCATGCCGACGGGCCGCCACCGCACGGCGTCGAGATCACCGCCCACGTAGTCGCGCAAGGGGGCCGGAAAGAGACCGGCGCGGGGGGCTGGTGTCTCGTGCTGTGGTTTGCTGGCGCGGATGCGTGCCATGGTGGCGGCAAGGCTGTCTTGGGCCAGTTCGACTGTGTCTGCGCCGTCGATCATCGCGCCGCCCACGGTATCAAAGGCCGCCGCCCGGGCGCGGCAGTCGTCGCACAGCGACAGGTGTGTGGCCACCGTGAGGTTGAACGCCTCGGGTAAGGTCCCTGCCGAATAGGCCATCAGGAGGGCGTCGGTCAGGTGATGGGTGATCTGGTTTCTGGTCATGACATACACTTTACTTCATTGCGTGGCGCAGTCGGTCGAGCGCCAGTCTGATGCGGGATTTGATCGTGCCGAGCGGCAGGCCCGTGTCGGCGGCAATCTCGGAATGGCTGAGATCGCCAAAATAGGCCTTTTCGATCAATTCCCTCTGTTTCGCGGGCAGGGCGGCGATGGCGCGCCCCAGTTGGTCGCTTTCTTGTTGCAGGGCGAGCACCTCGGCCTGGTCGGGTTCCGGGTCCTGGCCCCAAGGCAAATCCTCGGGTTCGGGGCGTCTTTGTTTGCGCAGCGCGTCGATTTTACGGTTCCGCGCAATGGTGAAAATCCAGGTGGCGGCAGAGGCGCGAGTGGGATCGAAGAGATGCGCCTTTTGCCAGAGGGTCGACATGACCTCTTGGGTGCATTCCTCGGCGAGTGTGGCATCCGCGCCGGAGCGCATCAAAAATGCCTTAACCCGTGGGGCGAAATGGGCGAAAAGCCGGGCAAAGGCGGCCTCGTCCCCCTGATCGCGAATGGCCGCGATACAGGCCACCCAATCGGTATTCTCAGTCTCTCGTGCCGTTGTCACCTGTGCCGGTCCCGCCCGTTTGCCCGTTGTCCCGCGCCTCATAGCACGGGCCATAGGCACCGGCGAGGGGGGAGGATCAAGAAGGAGGGTGGCATCGTTTAACATAGACGAGTTACGCGATGCGGTTCATGGTGGATCACCGCCGGATGAAAAAAACCTGAAGGACCTACGAAAAACAATCTAATCCGTTTGCGGTTTCGGCCCGTAATGATGGGTATGAACGCAGACAAACTGCACATAGACAGGTGAAACACCCCATGCCCTTTGAAACGAGCGCCGCCGCGCGCAAGAAAATCGCCGTGATCGGCGCCGGTATTACGGGAATGGGGGCGGCGGAGCGATTGGCGGACAAGCACCATGTCGTGCTGTTCGAAGCCGAGGCGCGGCTGGGTGGACATGCGCGCACGATCATGGCGGGCAAGCGCGGGGATCAACCGGTCGATACCGGCTTTATCGTTTTCAACTATGCCACCTATCCGCATTTGAGCGCGCTTTTCGAGCGGTTGGATGTTGCCGTGACCCCGAGCACGATGAGTTTCGGGGCTTCTTTCCGGGGCGGCGCGCTGGAATACGGGCTTCAGGGCGCGGGGGCCTATTTTGCGCAGCGGCGCAATCTGGCCAACCCGGCGCATTGGGCGATGCTGCGCGATATATTCCGCTTCAACGCCGGGGCGCTGGAGGCGTGCCTTGAGCCGGGTTTGACCATGGCCGGGCTGATCGCCAAGATGAAACTGGGCCGCGCGTTCCGTGACTATTATCTCACGCCCTTTTCCGGCGCGATCTGGTCGATGCCGGTGGAGCAGGTGTTGGATTTTCCAGCGCAGCCCTTGGTGACGTTTTTCAAGCAGCACGGCTTGCTTGGTTATAGCGAACAGCATCAGTGGTATACGGTGGTCGGCGGGTCGGTGGCCTATGTCCGCCGGTTGGAGCAATCCCTGCGCGCCAAAGGGGCCGAGACCCGGCTGGGCGCGCCGGTGGCAGGGATCCGGCGTCTGGCCGAGGGTGTCGAGGTGCGGGTTCAAGGCGGTGAGTGGGAGGGGTTCGACGAGGTGGTGATTGCCGCCCATAGCGATGACGCGCTGCGGCTCTTGTCGGATGCCGATGAGACCGAGCGCCGCGATGTGGGCGCGATTGCCTATCAGCCCAATGACATCATCCTGCATGCCGATGCCAGCGTGATGCCGCGCCGTCGGGCGGTCTGGTCGTCGTGGAACTATACCGAGGCCCGCGTCAAGCGGGTGGGTCAGATTGATCTGACCTACTGGATGAACAGCCTGCAACCCATTCCGCAGGACGATCCGCATTTCGTCACGCTCAACACCACGCGGCCCATTCGCGAGGCGCTGATCTATGATCAGGTGACGCTGCGCCATCCGGTCTACGACCTGGAGGCGGTGGCGGCCCAATCCCGCGTGCGGGCCGGAAATGGGCGGCGCAATACATGGTTTTGCGGCGCCTGGATGCGGCACGGGTTTCACGAGGACGGGCTGTCGAGCGGGCTGGAAGTGGCCGAGGCGATTTGCGCCAAGGCCGCGCAGACCGTGGCGGTGGCGTGAGCCGGGTCGATCATATCGCGGGCCATACCTGGCATGGGCGCAAGGGCGGGATTGAAAACGCCTTTCGTTACGGCATTGATTATGTGCTTCTGGACGCAGAGGCCGAGGTGGATGCACCACGTCTTTTTGGGCGCAACCGGTGGGGGCTCGCCTCGGTCTGGGACCGGGATCACGGCGGCGCGCCGGGGCAGGGGCAAGGGGCCGCTTGGGTGCGCGCGGTGCTGGCGGAACGGCAGATGCCCGCGCCCGCGCAGATCGAGCTATTGGCACAGCCGCGCATGTTGGGGCATGTGTTCAACCCGGTCAGTTTCTGGATTTGTCGCGATGCCGCCGGTCAGGTGCCGGTGATCATCGCCGAGGTCACGAATACCTATGGGGACCGTCATTCCTATCTCTGCCACCGCGACGACATGGGGCCGATCACGGCAGAGGATCGCATCCGGGCGCGCAAAATATTCTATGTATCGCCTTTTCTGCAGATCGAAGGCGGCTATGAATTTCGCTTTGATCTGCGCGAGGACCGGATTGGCGTCTGGATTGATTTCTCGGGCGGTCATGGCGGTGTGATTGCCACGCTGGTGGGCGCGCGCAAGCCTCTGACCACGGGCGGGCTGCTGCGCGCCATGCTGCGGCGACCCTTTGGGTCGCGGCGGGTGCTGGGCCTGATCCATTGGCAGGCGCTCAAGCTGTGGTGGAAGGGGGCGCGGTTTCACAGCCGTCCGGCACCGCCCGCCGACGAGGTGAGCCGGTGAGTGCGGTTCTGACCGGGACCGTGGCGCAGGCTGCGCCGCGCCTGCCGGGCTATGCGCTCTTTGGCGCGCTTTTGGCGGCAGCGGGGCTGCCGCTCTATATCCATGCGCCGAAATTCTATGTGGATGAATATGGCGTGTCCTTGGGCGCGCTGGGCGCGGTGCTGTTTGCGTTGCGGCTGATTGATGTGGTGCAGGACCCGGCGCTGGGGCGATTGGCAGAGCGGCTGCGGGCGCATCGCGCGTTGACCGTCTGGATTGCGGTGGCGGTGATGGCGGTGGCGATGCTGGGCCTTTTTGCGATTGCGCCGCCGATTGCGCCGCTCTGGTGGTTCGCGACCATGCTGGTGCTGGTGTTTTCGGCCTTCAGCTACCTTACCATATGCTTTTACGCGCAGGGCGTGGCGACGGCGTCGGTCATGCCGGGGCAGGGACATTTGCGGCTGGCGCGGTGGCGGGAAACCGGCGCGCTGTTGGGGATATGCGCGGCGGCGGTGGCCCCGGTGGTCTTGGGCGGGTTTGGCGGCTTTGCCGTCAGCTTTGCGATTTTGTCGGGGCTGGCGGCGCTTGCGATGCTGGGGCAATGGCAGGATTGCGGCGGGGTGCCCGGTACAGGCTTTGGTCCGGTGCTGCGCGATGCGGTCGCGCGGCGCTTGCTGCTGGTGGCGATGGTCAATGCCGCCCCGGTGGCCGTGAGTTCGACGCTCTTTCTCTTCTTCGTCGAGAGCCGGTTGCAGGCGCCCGGATGGGAAGGCCCGTTTCTCTTGCTCTTTTTTCTGTCGGCAGCGGCGGCGGCCCCGCTCTGGGGCACCTTGGCCGAGCGGTTTGGCGCGAAACGGATGCTCTTGGCGGGTATGGTCCTGTCGATTGCGGCCTTTGCCGGGGCAATCCTGCTGGACGCAGGTGATCTCTGGGCCTTTGGCGTGATCTGCCTCGCCTCTGGCGCGGCGATGGGGGCTGATATGACGCTCTTGCCCGCCCTCTTCGCGCGGCGCATGGCGCAGGTGTCACCGGGCGCGGCTGAGGGCTTTGGCCTCTGGTCTTTTGTGTCGAAATTCACGCTGGCGCTGGCGGCGGTGGCGCTCTTGCCCCTGCTTGAGGCAGGAGGCTTTGCCGCCGGGCAGAACAACGATGCGGCGGCGCTGACCCTGCTCAGCCTGCTTTACGGGGCTGTGCCCTGTGTCTTGAAACTCTTGGCCATTGCGCTCTTGGCCCGAACACCAATTGAGGAAAGGAGCTGATCTGATGGAGGCTTTGGGATGGACTCTGCTGGGGGCGTTCGCGATGCTGGCGCTGGTGCTGCTGAAAGAGCGTTATGCGGGCTTTGACGCGCAGGCACCTGAAGATTACGCGCAACAGGGTCCGCAGTTTGATCTGCGCGAGCATCTGAACGGCGCGATCAAATGCGAAGGGGTGATTTACGGCCCTCTGGGGCGGGTTGCGTCGCGGTTCACCGGCGATTTCGAGGCCAGTTGGCAGGGCAATCGCGGCGTGATGCGCGAGCATTTCGACTATGACAGCGGCAATGCGCAGGACCGCGAGTGGCAGCTTGAGCTGGGCAATGATGGCAGCATCCGGGCCGAGGCCGAGGATCTGGTGGGCACGGGCACGGGTCAGCAGATGGGCGCAGCTGCCCGGCTTTGCTATCGCATCCGCCTGCCGAAAGAGGCGGGGGGCCATGTTCTGAGTGTCACCGACTGGATGTATCTGGCCCCCAACGGGGTGGTGGTCAATCGCAGCCAGTTCCGCAAGTTCGGGATCAAGGTGGCGGAGCTGGTCGCGGTAATGCGGCGGGTCGAAGCATGATGGACTGGTGCGGCAAACGCTATTGGCTGGTGGGGGCAAGTGAGGGGCTGGGGGCCGCACTGGCGCAGAAGATCAGCGCAGCCGGGGCCGAGGTGATCGTGTCGGCGCGCAATGCTGCGCGGCTGGACGAGGTCGTGGCCGGGTTGCCGGGGCGGGCGCGGGCCGTGCCCATGGATGTGCAGGACGCCGACAGCGTGGCCGAGGCCGCGCGTACGGTGGGGCAGATCGACGGGCTGGTGTGGCTGGCCGGAGTTTACTGGCCGATGCCCGCAACCGAATGGAACCCCGAACAAGTGGTGGCCATGGCGGATGTGAATTTCACCGGCGCAGTGCGGGTCATTGGCGCGGTGTTGCCCGATATGGTGGCGCGGGACGCGGGCCATGTGGTGTTGACCGGATCGCTCTCGGGGTTTCGTGGCTTGCCGGGGGCGATTGGTTATGCCGCGTCCAAGGCGGCGACCATGTCCTTGGCGGAATCGATGCGCGCTGATCTTTGGCGCAGCGGCGTGCGGGTGCAACTGGCCAACCCCGGTTTCATCAAGACGCGGCTGACGGACAAGAACCAGTTTCGCATGCCCTTTATCATGACACCCGAGGCGGCAGCCCAAGAGATGTTCGAATTGATGTGTGACGAGGCTGCATTCCAGCGGAATTTCCCGCGACTTTTCAGCTATGTCTTTCGTTTATCTCGGTTTTTGCCGGATTGGGTCTATTACCGGCTCTTTGCGTGAGATCAAGGACGGGTGGCTGTGCGCCCGGCAATCCTGTGCTAGGATAAGCGCGACAGGAGGGCGGGAACATGCTGGAGATCACGGTACATAAAATCGCGCAGGTGGTGCTGATGGCGCGTGAATTGGAGCGCGCCGAAGGCGAGTTGCGCGCCTTTCTGGATCGGCTGAGCGAAGAGGAGCAGGCAAGCCTTGTCGCCGTGATGTGGATCGGACGCGGCAGTTTCGAGGCCGAGGAACTCGAAGACGCCAAGCGCACCGCCTATGAAGAGGCGACCACACCCTGCGCCGATTACCTCTTGGGCACGCCGCATCTGTCGGATCATCTGGAAAATGGCCTGGATGCGCTGGGATTGTCGGCCTCGGATGACGAGGATGAATTGATCCGGGGCGGCTGAGGCCATCCTGCCCGTGCATCTGGCGGGATAGCTGCCGCAGCGCTGGTGCATGTGCCGGGAAATTGCGGCCCTCCATCCCTGTGCGTCACGCGAGTTGGCGCATTTCTTGCAGGGCCTTCCTGTGTCGATCAACGGACAAGGAGGGCACTCAATGGTACTTTCGGAAACGGACCTGTTACGGGCCATTAACGGGACAAGCGATCTGGCAGCGGCATCGCTGGCCACGCGCATCGTTTTGAACCGGCTCCGTGTGCAGGCGCGCACGGAACCTGCAAAGCTAAGCGTTCTTGTTGCGGATTTGCGTGCCTTTATCGCCAAGAATCCCGCCGCCAGCGCCGAGTTGGCAACTCTCTGATTTATATTGAAGGATACGCGATGAAGAACGAATTCCTAACCCCGCAAGAAGTGGCTGCACGGATCGAGGCCGGCGCGGTGATGTCGATTGCCGGTGCGCCGGAGTTGCTGAGCACATTGCCCAAGGGCAACTGGATCGGCGGAAGCACGGTCTATTTCATGACGGAGGCCGGTGGCAAGGTGGATCGTGATCACCTCTTCTGCACCACCTTTCCAGAAGGAAGCCGCGCAACTGCGCGTCATCTGGCCACGGCGGATTTGCCGACTTTGGCGCAAGGCTATCAGCCCGGTGGTGTGACGCTGGTGATCATTCCCGCCTTTTCCGAGGCGCATGCCCGGTTTGCCGAGGACGGTGCAGGCTATGGCGACGTGTTTGACCAGCCGCTGTTGGGCTGGGTCAGTGGCGTGCATCTGGACGAAATTGGCAAGGTGGCGCCCTCTGTTTTTGATGGCGCGCAGGGTGCCAAGCATGAGGATGGGGCTGTTCTTTTGCATGTTGCCTTGCCTGACGGGATGCAGCCGAGCCTTGATATCGTAAATATCTTCAAACAAGGCGACGATGCCGGCCTCGTTTTCTCCTTTCCCGAGGCCGGATTTTCGGCGCGCAAAGCCTATGTGAACGGCGCAGAGGTCGATTTCTCTCAGTACGTGACGGATAAGGGCATCGACACCAAATTGCCGCTTGTGGCCAATTATGCGGGTGCGCTGATCAATGTGTCGTTCCAGTCGGTCGATCCCGAGGCCAGCAGCGTGGCCTTTTACGCCCCTGTGTTTCCGGGCGTTGAGTATCGTCTGGCAGCCCCGCAGGAGGACTATGCCAAGACGTTTGCTGCGCAGGTTGGGTCCGCAGGTGAGGGCAGCTATTCGTGCAATTGTATTCTCAACTATGTTTACGGCGATATGGAGGGCAAGCTGACGGCGGGCTTTACCGGGCCGGTGACATTTGGCGAGATTGCCTATGTCCTGTTGAACCAGACGCTGGTGAAGCTGGATCTTGCCGCCTGAAGCGGCCTTGGGGCGGCCGTGGGGCCGCCCCGACCATGCCACGACAGGGGCGGGTCTCTTGCATTGTGTGAGCGCGCGCATTTGGCTATAGCCGCGTGGAACAATTGTAACCGGAGGCTCTATGTCAAACGCAGTTCTAGAATCCGCAATCGAAGCCGCCTGGGAGGCGCGCGACACGATCACCTCCGCCACGGGAGGCGAGACCCGCGAGGCCATTGAGGCCACGCTGGCGGCGCTTGACAGCGGCAGCTTGCGGGTGGCGGAGCGGCAGGCGGATGGCCAGTGGCATGTGAACCAGTGGGCCAAGAAGGCGGTGCTTCTGGGGTTCCGGATCAAGGATATGGAAGTGCACGCTGGCGGGCCGCAGGGCGCGGGCTGGTGGGACAAGGTCGACAGCAAGTTCAAGGGCTGGGGCGACAACGAGTGGAAGGCCGCAGGCTTCCGCGCCGTGCCGAACTGCGTCGTGCGCAAGTCGGCCTATATCGCGCCGGGCGTGGTGCTGATGCCGTCCTTTGTCAATCTCGGCGCCTATGTGGACAGCGGCACGATGGTGGATACCTGGGCCACGGTGGGATCCTGCGCGCAGATCGGCAAGAATGTGCATCTCTCGGGCGGTGTCGGTATCGGCGGCGTTCTGGAGCCGATGCAGGCGGGACCGACGATCATCGAGGACAATTGCTTTATCGGTGCGCGCTCCGAGGTGGTCGAGGGCTGCATCGTGCGCGAAGGCTCGGTTCTGGGCATGGGGGTTTTCATCGGAAAATCCACCAAGATCGTGGACCGCGAGACCGGCGAAGTCATGTATGGCGAAGTGCCGCCCTATTCCGTGGTCGTCGCGGGCTCGATGCCGTCAAAGGGCGGCATCAATCTCTATTGCGCGGTGATCGTCAAGCGGGTGGACGCGCAGACGCGCTCTAAAACCGGGATCAACGAGTTGCTCAGGGATTGAGGCGAGGTTTGAGACGCAGCCCGCGCGAATAGAACCGAAGGTTCCGCGCGATCGCCAGACCGCCCCCCGGTCTGGCGATTTTGCAATGTGGTGCGACACGTTGGTGGCATACGGATTTTGCGGGGATAAACGGGCAGTTTCCGCCGTTCTATCGCCAAACCGCGGTCTGGCCATTGCGCGGCACGGCAATCGAACCCAAGGCGCGGCCATCTCCCAAAGAAAAACCCCGCCGGTTGGGCGGGGTTTTGATCCTTCAGCCGCAGGGCTGATCGCGGCTCAGCCCTGACGGGCTTTGAAACGCGGCTGGGTCTTGTTGATGACGTAGACGCGGCCTTTGCGGCGCACGACACGGCAATCCCGATGCCGGTTCTTGAGCGAGCGGAGCGAATTACGAACCTTCATGGTCGTCTCCTCGGTTGTCGCGGCGCGGGCCAGCGCCTGGGGTTGCGGGCGTCCCGG
>SWCD01014124.1_pt1 | contig 18637 bp, 17 predicted proteins | sample 4693011 | NCBI WGS metagenome assembly SWCD01 (sample SAMN10267278, study PRJNA491770) | bioreactor metagenome | isolation source: DHS bioreactor inoculated with marine | place: Japan: Omine Ridge, Nankai Trough | reverse complement strand
TCCTTGGGCATCAGATCGGATGCATCGAACTGGAGAGTCGTTGCATTAGCCAGGATCCCGGCGATCTCCTGCCCGGCGTAGGTGGTGTACCAGTCGTTCGGGACGGAGCCGTTCGGGGAGATGAACGTGCCTTCGGCGATCCAGGCCTTGGCCGCATCGGCCGTGGCCAGGTACTCGATTACCGCACGTACCTCGGGACGGTCGTTGAACATCACGAACATGTCACCACCACCGAGCACGGGACGCCCGGAGGCTTCCTCGATCGGGGGCAGATAGAAGAACTTGGCGTCCTCACCGGCCTGATACAAGATCGGGTTGCCTTCTGCATCGGTACCGCGACTCGGATCCTCAGGGAAGAACCCGGAGATCCATGAAGCCTGCCGGTGCATCCAGCAGCTCGGGCCGCCATCGTCGAACATCGGCTTTGGCGTGTCGCCGACCCACTGGGCGTTGATGTTGGTGTTGCCGCCGAAGACGTAGTCCGAGTCGAACCAGATGCTCTTCATGATCGCTGCGGCCTCGAGAACCTCAGGATCGTTGAACGGGATCTCGTGGTTGATCCACTGCTCGTACACCTCGACGGGTGCGGTTCGCAGCAGGATATCCTCGAGCCAGTCCGTAGCCACCCAACCGGATGCATCGCCATGTTCGATGCTGATGCACCAGGGCTTGCCGCCGTCGGCGACGATCTGGTCGCTCAGAGCGATCAGCTCATCCCAGGTTTCTGGAATCTCGTAGCCTGCGTCGGCAAACGCCTGAACGGGATACCAAACGAGCGACTTGGTGTCGCCCTTGAAGTAGACGCCGTACATGTTGCCGTTGTACGTGGCCTGGTTGGTCCATGCCGAGCTGTAGTCCGTTGTGATCTGGTCGGTGTTGATCCACTCGCTCAGATTCACGAGATTGCCTTGCTCGGCGAACGTGTTCATGAGACCGGGCTGGGCGATCTGGGCGATATCCGGCGTGTCGCCACCTTCGACCCGGACCGTCAGCACGGTCTCATAGTCGGTGATGCCGTCGTACTGGATGTCGATTCCGGTCCTGGCCGCAAAGTCGGCGAGGGTGTTTGCGAATGACTCGCCCTCCCCCTCGATCCACTGTGCCAGAATCTGAACCTCGGTCCCCGAGAACTCGCCGGCCTCAGCGCGTGCAAGGTGCTCATATGGTCCGGTGGGAGCCGGGGCCGCGGTGGTCGCCGGCGGAGCTTCGGTTGTGGCGGTTGTGTCATCGGTCGGCGCGGCTGTTGTGGTCTCCGCCGCCGGTGCCTCCGTCGTTGTGGTCGTTGCTTCGCTGTCGGCCGCACATGCGGACACAACGATGGCGAGTACGACCAAGAGGGAGACGAGTACTCGTCTGCTCATTTCTTCTCCTCCATTGGGTTGCTGATATCGGGTTCTCGATCGGTCGGGCTCATGAGAGTCGACCGATCCGATTCGAGATCTCTTGCTCCATCCGCTCGATGTGCCCGGTCACGTGAGCCGTGACATCGGCGTCGGGATCGGTTATCAAGGCGGTGAGGTCCATGCCGTAGATCAGTGCCTGGGCGGTGTCGACGGCATGGCTGGCCGAGAACGTGGCATTGGCGAGACGCCGGCCCGAGGTGGCGAGGTCGTATCGCTTGCCGCCGGCGATCTGTGAGTCATACACACCGAGCAGGGCATCGGACAGGTTGCCGCGTTCCGACACATCGAACGCAATCTTGTCGTCGTCGCTCAGCCAGTCGAGGTTGCGCCAGACCTCGCACCCGTAGAGCGCCTGCGGCCGGGCTTTCACCGGGAGACTGCGGATCGCGGCAACCGTCCGCAGTGCAACTGCGACATGGGTGTCGTGCTTGTCTGCAAGATTGTGCGTGTAGACGACACTTGGGGTCGCCGCGGCGATGATGGCGGCCAGTTCGGCGACGATGTCATCGCCGGTGGCGTCTTTGGCTGCGCTGCTCGGATAGTCGAGCTGAATCGCGGCTCCGTATTCACCGATGAACGCCGCTTTTCTCTCTTCGTCGGCGCGCACGAGCCGCATCTGCTCGTCCGTGTAGTCGGCGTATAGACCGGTGCGAGGGCTCCCGGCTCCGTCGGTAACGGTGATGCCGAGGAACCATTTGTCGGTACGGCCGAAGCAGCGCAGTATCCCGTCGTAGGCCATGATCGGGATGTCGTCTTGGTGAGCGCCGACGGCAAGGTGCGTGGTCCGGGAAAGCGCCGCGGCGGGATTGGTCCCGTCCGGTATGTAGATCTGCGCACCGGGGTTGCTGAAGTCCATCAAACGCTCTCCTTGATCAGTTGGGGGAGGCTGGCGGCTGCGACCGATTGGCCGACACGCTTCATCCGCTCGTCGGGAACGTGTAATGCCATCGTCAGCTCGGGAAACTCCAATGCGAGCACTTCCCGGGCGCGGCGCACGATGATTGCGCCGCCGTCTCCGCTCGTCGCTCTTCCGAGAACAAGCACATGGTCGACGTCGTAGAAGTCGGCGTAGTGAGCCAGGGCGTAGCCAAACCAGACTCCGATGGTCTCGTAGATTGCAGGTACTCGCTCATCGCCTGCGGCCAGCAGGCTCTGCACCTCGACCAGCTGCTGAGCTGGAGTCTCACCGTGGAGCGCGATTCCGGCTCGCTCGGCGAGGCGAATCACTCCGACCTGGTTGAAGTATTGCGCGCCGACTCCGGCGTCGCCGGACCACTCATCGATGGGAGCATCCGGCTGGTAGTCGACCGGAGCAAATGCCAGTTCGTTGAGCCAGCGGGTGATGTTGCCCTGTCTCGTCACGTAGCCGACGGCCTCCGATGAGCCCATGGCCACCCCGAGGACCCCATTGGCGCCGAGGCTCATGGATCCAGCGAGCGCGGTGACCTCCCCGTCGTTGACGACATTGAGTGGCACGCCCCATTCATCTCGAACTCGGATGAACAGATCAGTCGCCTCGCGGTCGAAGTCTGCTCGGGTCAACCCGCGGAAGAGGGATGCGACTCGAACCCGGTCATCGATCCACACGCCCGCCGAGCTGCCCCCGATGGCATCGACCGAGGGAAGATGCTCGGCCGCGGTGCGAAGGCCGGAGATGATGTGCTGGTAGTGGTAGTCGAGGTTGGTTGCATCTCGAGGCAGCCAGGGGAATTCGTCGGCATAGACCGGCTCTCCGTCGATCACTGCGCTGATCTTGTAATCGCTGGCGCCAAGATCGAATCCGATGCGATTGCCTTCGAGATGACGGCCCAGCGGCACCGTCGGCTCACTGGAGTCCGGCACCGAATCCGCAGCCTCGATCGTGAAGGCAGTCTCGTAGACGCGGGTCATGAACTCGACGTCGAAGGCACGGGCGCCGTCTGGGCTGTACACACGCTGGAGGTACTCGGTCACCGCGCGGGGACCGGAGATAAGGACCCGGCTCGCTCCGCGCTGCCACAGCAGGAATTTGAGCAGCCGCTCGGCATAGAAGAGATTCCCGTCGGATCTTGGATCTGAGCCGGCGAATACCTCAGTCGCAAATGTGGAGATGGCGCCGGTCGGGCGTTGCAGTCCGAGCCGGAGGGTGACTCCGGCTCCGGACTCGGTCACAGCATTGCGGAACGCCCGGTTGGCCAGCACCGCCGGGCGGAAGCCCGGATCGAGCGGTGGTTCGACTCGTGGGAGAGACATCTAGACGACTCCTAGTTCCTTGTTCATGACAAGAGCAGCCGCACCCATGCGCACCGCGCGATCGCCGGTATGGCCGTAGCAGAGCTCCAATTTCGAGGCGAGAGTCGACAACACATTGCTCTCGATCGTCTGCTGCAGGCGATCGAGGAACGGGGCGCCGAGGCCGGAGACGATTCCGGTGATCACCACCTTGTGGATGTCGAGAATGGCGACCGTCGTCGACAACACACTGGCCAGATTCCGGGTGGCGTCGTCGATCACCTGGAGCGCTCTCGTATCGCCGGTGGCGGCCAGGGCGCCTGCAGCCTCGAGGTTCTTGGTCAGTGAATCAGAGACCTCGTCGAGCATTGGTGTGAACGCTTCGTTGAGGCGGGGTGCAGCCGCGACCGTCTCGAGGCAGCCGACCTTGCCACAGAAGCAATGTGACCCGTTTGGATCGACGACAACATGACCGATCTCTCCTGCCGCAGAGTCCTCACCGCCGTGGATGCGGCCGTCGAGGACGACACCGGCGCCAACGCCGTTGCCGATCTTGACGACGAGCAGATTCTCGGCGTCGTGGTCGCCGAAGGAGTATTCCGCCAGGGCCGCGGCGCGACTGTTGTTGATGACGTGGACCTGAAGTGAGTACCGGTCCGAGAGAAGGGTGCCGAGCGGCACGTCGTGCCAGTCGAGGTATGAAGCCTCGATGACGGTCCCAGATTCGTCGATGACGCCCGGGGTCCCGATTCCAATACCAAGTACCGGGGCCGGGCTGTGTTCGATTAGCTCGTCGATCACCTGGATCAGTTGCTCGATGCCGGCCCGGCCGCCTTGTGCGCCTCGGGAACGTTCCGTGCGGTAGGCCGAGTTGCCCTCGAGATCGAGTACAGACCCGACTCGTTTCCCATCGCTGAGATCGACGGCGATGATGCTGCGGGCAGATCCGTTGAGACCGTAGAGGGTTGGTGGCTTGCCGCCGGCCGACGGCCCGGTTCCGAGCTCAGCGACGAGACCGTCATCCTCGAGGCTTGCGACCAGGTGGGATACGGTGGCGGGGGTGAGTCCGGTCTGGCGGGCAATGTCGGCTCGGCTGATGCTGCCCTCGGCAACTATGCACTGCAGGACCAGCCGGAGATTCTGGTTCCTCTGGTCTCGCTTTGTTGCCTTGTGCTGGACTCTTAGGCGGGCCGAGATTTGATGCCTCCCATTAGTATGTTTAGCAAACATACTAAGTTGAGTGAGGGAACGTCAAGTCCCGAATGTGACTGCTAGAAGTCCGAGATGACCTCCCGTCTGATGCGGCGCCAACCGGTCTCCCAGATGGCGGCAAAACGCGGTTCTGCCCAACGCTGCAGCAAACCTCCCCAGCCGAGTAGGCGCGGCGGAGCGACTTTCTCGTAGCCGGTCAGGCGAGTTCCGTCCTGCAGGTCCTGGAGCTGGATCTCGCCACGCCCTTTCCAAAATCCCCTCAGCTCCCATGCAACCCGCTGGGCGGGTTCGGCAACTGTGACCTTGGCGATGAGCGCAAAAGGCGACTTCCGAATCGGCACCTTCACCCATCCATCCTGGAGCTCGATAGCTTCGCCGAACGCCGGGAACAGGCGCGGCCATTCGTTTGGGGTGCAAAAGTATTCGTACACCTGGCCTGGGGCGAGATCGGTCGCGATATCGAAATCAAGCCGCATGAGGTGTCCCCCCTCTGGGATATGGTTCCAGGATACATCACCTATGCGTCAATCCGGATTCAACGGTTGCCACTCAGTCTGCGAACATCGTGCCCGCATGGCTCAAGACTCTGATCTGCGGTCCGTCATGGAACGGTCGGTCGGTGTGTACGGCACCGCACCCACGTGTTACTTATCCGCGCTCGCCAGAGTCCCGGACCTCACGCTGGGCGAGTTCAACGATGCGATTGCCGACGGATCTTTAGTCCGGCTCCGGGCAATGAGGTATTCCGTGTACACGTTGCCGGTTCAGATCGTGCCGGTGGTCGCCGCGGCAACTCGCGGCCTGGCCCGCAGGACCAACTCCTATCGCAAACGTGTGGAGGATCAATATCCCGAGTTTGTTCTGGCCATCGACGACGCGCTCGCCGCGGGCCCGCTCCCGTCGACAAAGCTGAGGGCGGCGGTAGACCCGGAGCGCGAACTGGGGGATCTGTTCAACGTTGCGCTGGGCATGGCCGCTGCCGAGTTTCGCGTGGTGCGGACTACCACGACCGGATCCTGGCGTTCAGATCGCTTCCTCTATGCACGATGGAAGGACTGGTTGCCGGATGTCGATCCAGAAGCCATGGAGGATCTGGAGGCGCGGCGGCTCTTGGTCGACCGCTACGTCACCGCATACGGTCCCGTCGACATCGATGATGTTCGATGGTGGACGGGTTGGACAAAGACGGAGACGCTGGAGGCGATCGATGGTATCGATCTATCCCGAGATGGGGATGCGGCCCTCCTGGTCGAAGGGACCCGGTTGCTGCCGGTCTGGGATGTCATCATGGTGGCCTATCGCAATCGCGATCGGCTACTCGACCCGAGCTTCGCTCCGCTGGTCTATGACCGATTTGGCAACGCCACTTCCGTCGTGCTCGACAAGGGTCGTGTCGTCGGCCAGTGGGACTTGGGTAGCAAGGATTCTCCGTTGAGCATCAAGGTCGCTCCGTTCTCGAGCTGGTCGAAGCGGCTTTGGGCAGATGTCGAGCAGCAGGCTCAGCGCATCGCCGACCTGATCGGCGCATCCTCGCTCGAAATCAATGAGGTCGACGAACCGGTCGACTTACTCGACTCGTCGCGCAATCGTTTTCTGGCTCCACTTTCGAAGAGGTAGGCCCTCCAGCGTCGCCGGCGCACGTTGGGTACGCTGGGTGTCGTTGCCAACTGAGGAGGAAGGCCATGCGCGATCTGAATGGTCAGGTTGTTGCCATAACCGGAGCAAGCGCAGGAATAGGAGCCGCCAGTGCCAGGGCCCTGGTCGATCGGGGAGCCAAGGTCGCACTCGGGGCGCGACGAGGGGGACGACTGGAGCAGATGGTCGCCGACATGAATGGCTCTGCGCTGGCCGTCGAGATGGATGTTCGAGACCCAGACGGGGCACGCCGGCTCGTTGGTGAGGCCGTCGCCACGTATGGTCGCCTCGATGCCCTCGTTGCCAATGCCGGGATCGGCGCATACGGCGGAATCATGGATCTCACCGACGAGAAGCTCGCCGAGATGATGGACATCAACGTCGCAGGGACTGTATGGCCGATCCGCGCTGCAGTGCCGCATTTCCTCAAGCAAGGTGAGGGCGACATTGTGATCGTGGCGTCGGTGGCTGGATTGCGCGGTGCGGGGGATGAGGCCGTCTATGCGGCGACCAAGTTTGCCCAGGTCGGGCTCGCCGGAGGTCTCGACCGCGAGCTGCGCGAAAAGAACATCCGGGTGAGCACGATCTGTCCCGGCGGGACGGCAACGGAGTTTGCGATGGGAGCCGGTCGAACCCCCGATATGCCGGGTCTTGCCGACATGATGCGCCCCGAAGACATCGCCCAAGCGGTCGTTACCGTCCTCAGCCAGCCCAAGTCCATGCGTACGCTCATCTGGTCCATGCGCAGCATCGAGGAACAGGACTGAATCGAGCGGAATTGGGGTGGCCCCGACCGGGCCACCCCAATTGCCGAACTGCCCCTACCGGACGTTTGCGCTAGCCCTTCGACTCATCGGTCTCCACGTGGAACTCCATCCGGAGATCGGTCTCGGTTAGTTCCACTGCAACCAATGTGCTGTCGGGGTCTTTCTTGGCGTCCTTTTCGAGTTGCGCAGCCAGCTCCTCATTCCAGAGGTCGGTCAGTTCCTGGGGAATGGGGATGTCGTTCCACACCGCTTCGGTGACATCGACGCCGAGGTGCCCGTCCACGACGAACATCTCGACCTTGAAGGAGACGGTGTCGGTTCCGCTCCCGAACTCCCGCTTGGCTTCCATGTCGACCAACGCGTACCCATCCTTCATGTCGACGCTCATCGAGATGACGTTGGGGTCGTCGATACCCTTGGCGAGCTCGTTGGCGAGGCTTTCCTCGGTGAGCACTGTTTCGATGTTCAACGATCCGTCGTCGTTGCGGGCCACGTCGATGCTGCATGCCCCAGCAAATAGAGCGAAGGCTGCAACTGCAACCAGCATGATGATCCTGTTCACGATCCACCTCCGTTTGGTGTCGGCTTACAGGGTCATTGGATCGCACGAGACCACTACCCGGTAGTCATGGCGATCACATCGGCATATGACAACACTCACGTCGGAACATGACGCAAATCACTAGGGCGTCATCGCTGCTGTGTCGATAATGCGGCCATGAGAAGCTCCAACATCGAGCCGGGCCTGCTCAACATATTCCGCTGGTATGTAGCGATCCGGCTCAGCCTTCTCGCCATCGTCGCCTGGTCCAACCAGGAGAACCCCGACCCGACGAACCCGCGGTTTCCCGAGGTCGGTCTCCTTTTCTTCGGTGTGCTGATGGTCATGCTGCTCTGGCCCCGATTGCAGCGAGTGATGGGCCGGGCCTTTCTGCCTGTTGCCCTGATCATTGCCAGCATCGGTCCTATCGCCGAGAGCGCCGCCAACGTGGAGGGCCGGCTCGATGCAGGAATGAGCATCAACGATGCACTCGCCGACTACTGGATGCCCTTCTTCCTTCTGTTCGTGCCCCTGCTGCTGATCGCTTGGCAGTATCGCTATCGAGCGGTGGTCCTCTTTGCGGCGGGCACGACTCTTCTCGATATGGGCTCGATCTTTCCGCTCGTTGAGCGTGAGACAACCGACGTCGCCGCTCTGAGCGTTCTTCTCATCGGTCGCGGTCTTCTCTTTGCCCTCGTTGGGCTCGTCGTGGCCAAGCTGGCCGTCGCCCAAAAGGAGACGCGCCGATCTCTTGCCGTGCATTCGACAACGCTCGAGCATCTGGCGACGAGTCGGGAACGCAATCGTCTCGCTCGGGAGCTGCACGACACCCTTGCCCACAGCCTTTCTGGAATCGCCGTCCAGCTCGAAGCGGTCAAGACACTGTGGAACGAGGATTCCGAACAGGCTCACGCCATGTTGGAGCGTGCGCTGGGTGATGCGCGCAGCGGCCTGGGTGAAGCCAGACGCGCCATCCAGACTCTGCGAGCCTCTCCTCTCGAGGAGCTCGGGCTGATCGCAGCCTTGACCCAACTCGGGGAGACCTTCGCCGCCCGCAACGCCCTTTCGGTCACAACGGATATCGCCGCCGAGCTCGGAGACCTCGACCCCGAGCTAGAGAATGTGGTGTATCGGATCAGCGACGAGGCATTGACCAACGTTGCTCGCCACGCCGACGCCACTCGGGCGAACGTCGCACTGCGCCGCAAGTCGGGCAAGATCAAGCTAGCCGTCAGCGACAACGGCCGGGGCTTTGACCCCGCTCTGGCGCCTCCCGACGGCCACGTCGGCATCAAGGGAATGCACGAACGAGCCGAGATGGTGGGTGGATCGCTGGAAATCACCAGCAACACCGACGGCACTACGGTGCGCTTCGAGGTGAGCCCATGGAAGTGATCAAGCTGCTGATCTGCGACGACCAGGAGGTCGTTCGTGAGGGCTTGCGTGCCATCCTCGGCAACGTACCGGGCATAGACGTCATCGGCGTGGTCGGCAATGGGGCCGAAGCCGTCGCGGCGGTTGCCGGCCTGGCTCCCGACGTGGTTCTCATGGATCTCAACATGCCGATCAAGAACGGTGTGCAGGCGACCCGCGAGATCGCCGCTTCTCACCCCGAGGTCAAGGTCCTCGTGCTCACGACTTACGACGCTGAGGAATGGGTAATCGACGCGATCCGGGCTGGAGCAGCCGGATACATGCTCAAAGATGCTCCCCGGGAGCAGCTGGTTGCTGCAATCAAAGGAACGGCCTCCGGCGCTACCCATGTTGACCCGGCGGTGGCGGGGAATCTGTTCTCGCTGGTTGCGATCGCCGGTGAGGTTCGAGAGACAAACGTTGCCGAGAAGTTGAGCGATCGCGAGCTCGATGTGCTTCGGCTCCTCGGCAAGGGTCTCAGCAATAGCGAGATCGCCGGCCGGCTTTTCCTGTCCGAAGGCACAGTCCGCAACTACGTCAGCGCAGTGCTCGCCAAATTGCAGGTCTCCGACCGTACCCAAGCCGCTGTTCTGGCCGTCAAGCACGGTCTGGTTGAGTGACGACAAACTCTCATGGACCTCTTAGGTGCGCCTTGCACGCGTCTTACGTGGGGGAGTGACGATGTGGTTGTCATGGAAACATGGCATACAACTGAATAGCTCGCACGCAGGGAACCCTCTGAGGACTCCTCCCCTTCCTCCCACCGGCCAGTGTCGGCACAAACCGACAACAAGGCTTTCAGAGTACGAACTGCGTGCGAACACTTTCCCTTCAGCCCCGGTACCCGCACCGGGGCTGAGCCCTGTTCAGCCTCAGCTCGAGGTAGGTGTGGTCATCAGCAACTGCTCGGCGGTCAGCGGGGGGCAGTCTCCGGTAACGATGGGAGCCCGGTTCGCCTGACGCGGCGAAGCGGAACGAGCGGGGAGATCCCAGACCAGGACGCTGCCACATTCGGGGCACCACTCGAAGCCCTCGTCGCGGAGTTCGTCGTGGTGGCGGAGGCGTTCCTCGGTACCCATCTGCTGATAGTCGTGTTCCATTCTTTGAATGTCGGCAGGTTGCATCGGAACTTGAAGTGCCTCGGTGGAGTATCGAGCACATAGTACCGGCTGTATTCTCAACCACATGCTTCCTCCCCCGGAGACTCGTGACTGGTTGCTCGGTGGCGATGCCGCGATTCGCTGGCAGGTGATGGAGCAATTGCTCGACCGGGCTCCTTCCACCGTCAACCGAGAACGAGCCAGAGTGGCCCGGACGGGTTGGGGCCGGGATCTGCTCGATCGTCAGGACGCCGTGGGCACCTGGGCAGGCGGCATCTACGGCCCGAAGTGGACCTCGACCACATACACCCTGCTCCTCCTGCACTGGATGGGTTTGCCGGCAACCAACACGGCGGCTCGTCGCGCGTGTGCACACCTCTGGGACACGGTGGATGTCATTGGCGGTGTCTCGCTGCCGCGGGCCTCGTACGCTCCGGACATCTGTATCTCGGCGATGTGGCTCAAGCTCGGGGCGTACTTCGGGCACAACGACGACCGCATGCCGGATGTGGTCGACTGGGTTCTCGACAACCAACTCGACGACGGCGGGTGGAATTGTCAAGCTGTGAACACGGGCAGCACCCACGGGTCATACCACACGTCAATCCTGGTGCTCGAGGCTCTTGCCCAACTCAACGACCGGGAGTTGCACGACTCCGCCGCCCGCGGTCGGGAGTTCTTCCTCAATCATCGTCTGTACCGGTCTCATCGCACCGGTGCGGTGTCGCACCCGGCGTACACGATGTTGTCTTTCCCGCCCCGCTGGCACTACGACGTGCTGCGGGGACTCGACTACTTCCGGTCGGTTGGTGCCCCTCGCGACGAGCGTCTCGACGACGCAGTGCAGTTGATCCGCGGCAAGCAGCGCAGCGACGGAAGATGGCCGGTACAGAACAAGCACGGCGGTCGGGTCTGGTTCGACATGGAGACCGGCCGCAAACCCAGTAGGTGGAATACGCTCCGGGCGCTGCGTGTGCTCCGGTGGGTGGAACCCGCCCGCGAGACGACGGAGGCCTAGCCGAGGGCTCGATGGAGAAACGCCGCCATCTCTCCGCGTCGGACCGGTTGGGTCGGGCAGAACCTGTCGTTCAGCGGTGGGTTGCACCCGCGAGTGATGCCGGCCGCGGCGAGGCTCTCGATACTGACCTCGAACACCGATCCATCGTCGTCAACGAACCCGGCTCCCTCCATGTTCCCGGTGAGGCCCAGAGCGCGGACCAGGAATGCTGCCATCTGCCCCCTCGTCACCGCATCGGTCGGGCAATACATGTTGTTTGCCGGTGGATTGCACCCTCGGGTGACCCCGGCGGCGGCGAGCGCGTTGATATCAGCGGCGTGCACAGACGCCGCGGTGTCGGTGAAGGGATTCACGGCCGCCGCCGGCAACTCGAGAGCGCGGACGAGGAAGGTCGCCATCTGCTCGCGAGTGACTACGTCATCGGGGCAGTACAGATCATTGGTGGGCGGATTACAGCCCTTGCTCACGCCTTCTGCTCCGAGCCACGTCACGTCCCCTGCAAAGAGGTGTCCCGGGGGCACATCGCGAAACCCGGAAGGCGGAATCGGCCCGGTCGATCCATACTCATCGGCGCCAACGTCGGAGTTGTCGCCGGTTGGTCGGAAGTGGCCGTCGAAATCGTCGGTGACGGTGACACCGGCTGTCGCACTATCGATCGCAGCTACAGCTGCCGCAGTGAGATGAAGATCTCCAGCCGCCATATCGACGAACCAGCCGGGCGGGGCATTGACGATGTTTCCCGCGAGCACGGCCGACCCGCCACGATCCCAGATCGGACCATCCGTGAGATTGTTGGCGATGTGGGCGCTCGTGGAGCCAAACCGGTATTCGATCGTGCCCCAGGGGAATGTGCCGTTTTGGATGACCGTGTTATGGGATATCTCGACGTCGCGGGAGTAGTTGACTGTGATCCCGATGTCGCCGGGTCCCTCCCGGTAGATCATGTTGTTGCGGATCACTCCACCCTGGTGGTCGTATGTGGTGTTTCCATCCCTCGAATTGGCGTCGGGGGAGGAGAGCCCCAGGGCAATGGCACGGTCGCATTCGATGAAGAGGTTTCGTTCGACGATCGTGTCCAGCGAGTTGCGCCACATGAGAATCGCCGGTCCCGCCAGTTGACCCTCTGGGGCACGGATGTTGCGGAACACGTTGTCGCGGATGACCCAACCCGATCCGGCGAGTACGTCGACGGCATTGGTGTAATCACTGCGAGCCCGATCGGTGTACTCAAATAAAGAGCATTCCACGGTCCCGTCGTCTGCGTACGGTCCCGGAGGTCCAGCTGTTGAGCCCTTGACAAACTGCTCACCGGAGTCGACCAGGTGGGCGTTGTACAGGTGGACGCCATCGGCGTTGTCTTCTCCGTGGATTTGGATGAGGTGGAAATAGGCGTCGCGCAACGTGACGTCTGCGATGAGCACGTCGGAGGCGTCGTAGACGGCCAGAACGTGGGGAACATTTCCGTACGAAATGTTGCTCATCCCGCGACCGCGCAGCACAACGGCGTCGCGGTTTCCGCTTGCCGAGCGGATGGCCACATCGGAGACTCCTCGGATGTTGAGAGTGTTGGTGAGGTCATATGTCCCGTCCGCGATGAGGATCGTGGTGCCGGAGACGAGGTTGATCACGGCGTTCTGCAGTTCGGCAACAGTGTCGACGTTCACCACAGTTCCCTGTGGAGTTGGCAGCGCCGGGCATTGCGCGGCAGCCGCGGCAGGATTGCTGGGGACCATGGCAAGGCTGGTCCCGAGGAGCAGGATCGCAAGCGTTTGTCTCATGGAGGGCATTGTGCGCCTATGCCCGCTGGTATCGGAAGACCCTTTTAGATCTCAGCAGATTTCGCGGTTGCGTCTTCGTTGCGGTTTAGCGCACGCAATGCGATGAGGAAGGGAGCCGACAGGGCATATACGGCGCCGCCGACTATGTAGGCCGTTCCATAGCTCCACACGTCCGCGGCCCTGCCCAATGCGGGCTGAATGACAACACCCCCGGTGCTGCCCATCACTCCGTCGAAGGAGAGCACCGTTGCCCTCTGTTCTGAGGCGATGAGGCTGTTGAGCAGGGTCTGGCGGATGGGGAGGACGGCGCTCATAGTCACTGATGTGACCACAAGCGCGCCTAGGGCCACCCAGAAGTCGCTGGTGATACCGACGACGGCGAGTGCGGCAGCCTGAATGAGTATCGATAACGTCAAAACGGTCGAACGTTGTGAGAACCACTGAGTCAGTCGAGTCGCGAGGAGACCACCGACCATTCGCGCTCCCGCGAAGACCGCTGCCGCAGTTCCGGCGATCCACGCCGCGTTCGGATCGCCATACAGGTCGAGGAGATGTGGTTGGAACGCATAGAACGCCCATAAGCCGACTCCGAAGGAGAAGGGGGCAGAGAGCATGATCAGCCTTACCGGGCGATTACGCAGGCCCTGGTCGATCGAGGCTCTGGTGATTCGTCGCATTTCGGAGGAGAGACCGCGCGACCGCTCGGGCGTAAAGCCGATGTCGTGCATCCAGCGCCAGGCGAGGATGAAGGTCAGCAGAAGGAGCACGGATCTGAGGGCGTAGGGCACGCCATGTGAGAGTTGGGCCAAAGCTCCGCCGCCAACGGAACCGATGAGCATGGCGGCTCCGCCCACCACCGCCGCCTTGCCGAAGATCGTCTCGAGTTGATTCTCGCCGCCGGTGGTGGCCAGGGCATCGACCAGCCAAGCCTCTGTTGCCCCCGAGAAGAAGGTGAAGCCAAGGCCGAGGAGGGCAGACACGACTACCCATGACCAGAGTGGGCCGCTGATCGTCCACAGCCACAGGTACAGGGCTGTCGTCACTCCGAGGGTCACGGTTCCCCACAGGTATGAGGCCCGCCTTCCTACCACGTCGGCGACCACCCCGGTCGGGATCTCAAATACGACCATGCCTGCTGTAAAGGCGGCGTTGGCAACAAAAGCTCCGGTATTGGACAGCCCGGCGTCGAGCAGGAAGAGCGTGTTGATTCCAAAGATCAGCGAAGCGGCAAGCGTCTGGACGAGGGTCAGCACCAGGTAAGTACGGCGAATCTCCGGCGTTGTGGTTGCCAAGCAGCTCTCTCACAGATGTTGAGCCGTCGACACTATCAGCCCGGCAACGTGCAGCGAGACAGTCAAGATTGAACCGCGCAATGCCGAAGCAACAGCAGTGACTAGAGACACGGCGTCAGATTCGTTGCCTCCCTATCTGGCAGGCACTCTGCTCCTGCGCGGGCAGAGGCGTCTGTTGGTGACGGTTGGCCTTGTCGTGGTGGGCGCCGGCCTGGCTGCTTTGGTCCAACAAGCTCTCGGTCACCTCTCCAACGCTGTGGTCGCCCCGATCGGCTTCGCCATCGCCTGGTTCTGGGGCCGATATCCAGGGGCTGCGTTTGGTTTCCTGGCGACACTGGCCAATGCGATCGCTGTGCAACGGGCGGGCTTGGAAATGGGTGATTGGGGCACCGTCACTCTCGACGCTGCTGCGATTGGAGCTGCCTGCCTGATAGTCGGGCATGTTGGCTCCCAGTTGGAGCGTGCCCTCGGGGCGCGGGCTCGGGCTACCCAGGCGTACGACAAGTTGGAGGAGGCGGCTCGAGAGAGGATGCTCACCATCACCGATCAGGTTCCGGTCGGGCTCTATCGCACCACACCAGATGGGCGCATCATCGACGGCAACGACACCCTGATGAGGATTCTTGGCTACTCCGACAAGAACTCGATGTTGGCCGCCAACGTGCTGGATCACTATGCCGACGCCCAGGACCGGATGTCGCAACTTCCCAATCCGGCATCAGGAGAGCAGGCGTGGAACGACCTCCGGTTGCGCAAAGTCGACGGGACACTCATCTGGGTGAGGGATTGGGCCGTAGCCGTCATCGATGAGAGGGGAGAGCCAATCCATTTCGATGGCGTCCTCGAGGACATAACCGAGCAGCATCTCGCCGACGAGCTCTTCAGAGCCGCCTTCGACGCTTCACCGTATGGGATGACGATCTCCAGGGCGGATGGCTATCTGGTGCGCGGCAACGAGGCGGTCGCGGAGCAGTTGCGCCGTCCTCTCGACCAGCTGACGAACATCCACTTCTCACAGTTCACCTACGAGGAGGAGATGGACATAACGCCCACGGCCCTGGAGAAGGCCATGGCGGGGGAGGTGGTCCGGTACGAGAAGAGGCTGCGCAGGTATGACGGCTCTTTCTTCTGGGCGTTGATCAGTCTCGCTCCTATTGACGATGGATCCGATCCGCCGCTGTTTATTTCCCACGTCATTGACATCACGGACCGCAGGCAGGCGCAGGAGGGTCTCGAGAGCCTGGTTCGATCAAAGGACGAACTCATCGCAAGTGTCAGCCATGAGCTGAGGACCCCGCTGACGGTTGTGCACGGTCTCGCTCAGGAACTCGACACGAGCTGGATGTCCTTCTCCGTTCCTGAGCAGAAGGAGTTCATCGCCATGATCGCTCAACAGTCGGCGGAAGTGGCACACATCGTCGAGGACTTGCTGGTTGCCGCACGAGCCGACATCGGCAAGCTCCCGATCCATCCCATTGCGCTCGATCTTCGTGATCAGATTGACGCAGTGCTGCCCGCGGTCCCTGACATGAATATCGGTCTGGAGAGGATCGGCCCGGCGGCTCCTCTTGCATTCGCCGACCCGAGCCGGGTCCGTCAGGTTGTTCGCAACCTGCTCTCGAATGCCGGTCGCTATGGCGGCCCGGCAGTCTCAGTTCGCTTCGGCTCGACCGACGGCTGTGCCTGGATCGAGGTGGCAGACAACGGCTCCGAGATTCCGCGGGCCGAGGTCGCCAAGATATTTGAGCCCTACGAGCGAGCGCACAACGCCGTCGGTCAACCGATGTCGGTCGGACTCGGTCTAACGGTGTCTCGAACCCTTGCCGAGCTGATGGGCGGGGTCCTTTCGTATCGCTATGAGGAAGGATTGTCGATCTTCCGTCTCGAGCTACCCATTCCCGGTTCGGTTCACTGACGTCGGGGACTCCGGCCCGGGTAGTCTGCGCTGAATGCCCACGGAGCAGATGTGACCGACGATCGCCGTCCCGTCAATCCACACCGACCCATCTATGTGGAGAGGGTCAATGCTGCGATTGACTACATCGAGAGAAACCTTGGAGAGGAGCTGACTCTCGAACAGATAGCGGATGTCGCTCACTTCTCGCCTTTTCACTTTCATCGTGTCTTCGGGCTTCTTGTCGGCGAGACTTTGAACAGGTTCATCAACAGGCTGAGAATGGAGCGGGCGGCAACCCTGCTGGTCCAGCATCCCTCTCGCCCAATCACTGATATCGCCTCGTCTTGCGGTCTCCACAGCCCTTCTTCCTTTTCCCGGTCGTTTCGGGACAAGTTTGGGATGAGCGCCTCCGAGTGGCGTGGCGGCGGCCATGTCTCCTATGAGGATGCTGCCGGCGAATCGCTTGCCGATCTCCTGGCGAACGTAGGTGTGCCCATCGCGGGTTACGGGATCATCGGTACCCGGCCCAACCCGTCGGGCAACCGGCTGTCGTGGGAGATTGCGTGTGGTCACCTGCCCCCGACAACGGTCGAGATTGTCGATGTACCCGATCTCGAGGTTGCCTACGTCCGGCACACCGGGCACTACCAGGGTGAGGCCGACGTGTTCACCGACATCTTCACCCGGCTCATGACCTGGGCGGATGCGCACGGTCTCGTCAACGACGATTCCTGGGTCATCAGTATCTACCACGACAACCCCGGCATCACCGATGATGAGAAGCTCCGGGTCAGCGCCTGTGTGAACGTGCCCACCGAAACGAGGGCCGAAGGTGACATCGGCAGGATGAGGCTCGCCGGCGGACCGTGTGCGGTGGCGCGGTTCGTCCTCGGGGATCAGGATTATGGGGCGGCCTGGTTTGCCGTGTCATGTGGATGGATGCCCGACAGCGGCTATGAGCCCGATGACCGGCTGCCGTTTGAGCGTTACCCCGTCGGCGCGGCTACGACCTCCGCGGGGACGGAGGTCGTAGACATCTGCATTCCCGTCAGGCCATTGCGGCGCTAGACGGCTGGCGAGCGTTGCCCGTCCCTTTTGACTCTCGTTCTAGCGCGCATTCTCGAAGACGGCGGACCAGTCGAAGGTGGCTGCATCCTCGTACCATTGCGGCCAATCCGCACACCACTCCGGGGTTGAGACAACGCGGATGCGGTCGATCGGGAGAAGGGCTTGATGTCCAGCACCGGCGAATCCGGCTCGGCGTCGATGAAGGCGATCTGGATCACCCCTGTTTCGTAGTCGATGTCGAGGACCGGGACCGCCGTCAACGCGATCGGATTGGGCCGGGCCGGGGAGCGGGTAGCGAAGATGCCGACCTGATCCGGGCCCTGCTTGTAGGGCTTGTCGCCCACCGTGATCTCCCGGTACTCCCGTGTGTCGAGGTAGTGGCACCAGAAGAGAACATTGATGTGGCTGAAGCCTTCGAGCCCGAGCAGCGCCTCTCGATACTGCTCATCGATGCGTAGGGTGAATCCCCCCTCGCCGCCGGCAACGTGGCCGATCGGGTTCAGTGTGTATGTGGCGTCAGTCACGGTTCTTCTCCTTGGTCGACGCTTTACGATGACCGTACGGCGGCTGCGACCCGATGGCTTTTCCTATCTTGCGGTCGACTTGTCGAGGCTTGCGCACAACGAGGGCAGGAGAACTCAATGGCCGACTATCCATCTACGCCACGCGGCGACCTGATCGAGGATTACCACGGAACCCGCGTCGCAGATCCCTACCGTTGGCTCGAGGAGATGCAGTCCGAGGAAACCCTGGCATGGGTCGATGAGCAGAACGATTTGACGTTTAGCCATCTGGGGTCATTCGCCCAACGCGACGCGATCCGGGACCGGTTCGAGGAGTTGTGGAACTTCCCGCGACAGTCTGCGCCAATGCGGCGCGGCGAGTGGTATTTCTACACCCACAACGACGGATTGCAGCCACAGCCGATCCTCTACAAGCAAGCGGTCGCCGGTGGCGATCGGGTGGTTGTGCTCGATCCCAATACGCTTTCAGATGACGGCACCATCGCGGTGATGACTTTGTCGCTCACTGCAGATGGGCGGCGTCTTGCGTACACCCTTGCCGAGGCAGGCAGCGACTGGCAGATCGCCCGCATCATGGACACGTCCACCGGTGAGCACTATCCAGATGTGCTGCGGCGAATCAAGTTCACCACGTTGGCCTGGACGCCGGATGAGCAAGCGCTCTACTACTCGAGGTTCCCGGAACCCGAGGAATTCCCCGATGCTCCCCCCAGCACCAACCAGAGGGTCTTTCTGCACCGGCTCGGCACGAGCCAGGACGAGGACGAGCTCATCTTCG
>SWCD01004566.1_pt1 | contig 18680 bp, 18 predicted proteins | sample 4693011 | NCBI WGS metagenome assembly SWCD01 (sample SAMN10267278, study PRJNA491770) | bioreactor metagenome | isolation source: DHS bioreactor inoculated with marine | place: Japan: Omine Ridge, Nankai Trough | reverse complement strand
ATCCTTGACGTTCGAACCTCTGCACATCGCACCAGTTGTTCAAACTGATGCAGTCTCTGTTCTGTGCTTCAGTTACCGAAGTAACAAAAGCCGCAAAACAGTGAAGCTGACCTTCCATAATCGGACCGAAGCCCTAGGAAGTCGATATGAAGAGGCTGATCCATCGAATGAACCAAACCGCCCACATATCTCTTCAGATACTCGCGATTTCAAAGAGCGAGAGACAAAATCTAACGAAGGCGCCGTAATCTTGCGGCGCGCCCCGCCTCATTTATCCCTAGTTTTTATCGTGCGTCTCGTTGCCCTCAGGCCCGTCTGCCGCCCCGTTGTGCGCCTCAGCGCCGCCGGTGAAGGGGTATCTACGGATAGACGCCCGAACCCGCAAGAGCTTTTTTCAGGAAAATTCGGATTAAGTGGCAACCCATTGGTTTCACACGATTTATGTTGGTGAATTTTTGCTGTTCGGCGTCGCGGCAGGCTGGCCGGAAGCGACTCGGCGGGGCCCAGATCGGACCGTTAACCAAGCCCCTCGGCGCCCCTGTCGGGCTATGGCCCTTGCTACACTGGGGTTTGAGAATTTTTCGCCGGTGAATCGCTTTTTCTAGCCTCGCGGCGACTCGGGCGTCGCACGGTGAATCGGACGGGCAATATAGACCCCTGTCCCGATTTGACCCCTTCAGGCCCGCCGCATCACCGGGTTGCGGCCAAGATCCAGCCGCAGGGCAAGCAGGGCCAGAATGATGGCAAGGTAGATCAGCGGCTCCAACTGCCAGCCCTTCACGAGCATCACGAAGTGCACCGCGCCCAAGACCGCCACCAGATAGGTCAGCTTGTGCAGCCGCCGCCACGCCGCCGCCCCCATCCGCCGCAGCACCTTGTTGTTCGAGGTGACGGCCAGCGGGATCATCAGGGCGAACGCCGCCATGCCGATGGTGATGTAGGGGCGTTTGAGGATATCGCGCCAGATCTGTCCCCAGAGCAGTTGGATATCCAACAGCAGCCATGTCGCCAGATGGGCGCAGACATAGAAGAAGGCCAGTAGCCCGATCGCGCGGCGGAAGCGCAGCAGGTTGATGCCAAGGTATCGGCGCATCGGGGTGATCGCCAGACCGATGATCAGCAGTTGCAACGCATAGAGGCCCAGCTGTTGTTCGATGGCTTTCACCGGGTCCACGCCCAGCCGTCCGGTCAGCCCAAGGGCGTATTCCGCAACCGCCGGCAGCACCCCCAGTATATAGAGCGGCCAGACCGGCAGCTTGCGCGCCGTGGCGTTGATCCGGTCGGCAAGCACGCTCATCCCCATTCGCCCCGCGCGGCGATACGGCCCGCAGGCCAGTCGGGTGACCGGGCATATATATAGGGATGCAGGCTGAGCATCAGAAGAACTTCTGCAGGTCCATGTCCGAGTAAAGACCGGCCACTTCGTCCCCATAGCCGTTGAACATCATCGTCTCTTCGCGCTTGGCGAAAAAGCCGCCGCCGATGCGCCGTTCGGTGGCCTGGGACCAGCGCGGGTGATCGACGTTGGGATTCACGTTGGAATAGAAGCCATATTCGCCAGGGTTCGACATGTTCCAGCTTGTCTGAGGCTCTTTGTCGTCCAGCGAGATGCGGACGATCGATTTGATCGACTTGAAGCCGTATTTCCACGGTACCACCAGACGCAGGGGCGCGCCGTTCTGGTTGGGGATCGGCTTGTCGTAGATGCCCGTCGCCAAAATGGTCAGCTCGTTCATCGCCTCGTCCAGGCGCAAACCCTCGCGGTAGGGCCACTCCAGCACGTTGCGGCGGACGCCGGGCATGACATCGGGCAGGACGGCGGTTTCGAACGACACGTATTTGGCGCCGGGCTGCACGCCCACCTTGTTCAGAAGGTGGCTGAGCTGAAAGCCGTTCCACGGGATCACCATCGACCACGCCTCGACACAGCGGAAGCGATAGATCCGATCCTCGATCTCGGCGCCTTTCAGGATGTCGTCCATGCCATAGGTGCCGGGCTTGTCGACCATGCCGGCAATCTCGACGCTCCAAGGGTCGGTCTTCATGGCGCCGGCGTTCTCGGACGGGTCCTCTTTGCCGGTGCCGAACTCGTAGAAGTTGTTGTAGGTCGTGATCTCTTCATAGGTGTTGGGCTTCAGCCGGGTGATATCGGGCGCCGCCATCGCGGGAAGGGCCATGCCGCCAAGCGCACCAGCTCCGATTCCGGCTCCGATCCCGGCGCCAAGACCCGCCATGAACTTGCGGCGGCCGCGGAATGCCGCCTCGGGCGTGATGTCCGAGGATCGAAGATCGGTGCTGAAACGATAGCGCATGAAATACCTCCCGTGGGTTCAGCATAAAGGTAGGGCCTCGGCGGGCCCCGGCAAAACCAAAGGATTTCACGTTTCCGTCGAGATTGTTGCAGCGACAGCGCGTCCTATGGGCTAACTGCGCTATGTTAATGATAATGCAAGAACACCAACACGGAAGGACATCTCATGAAACGCATCGTTCTGACCGCTTTGTCGACACTTCTTGTGACAGCCCTGCCCGCCTTTGCCGAGCAGCACATGTCCGCCGGTGGCGACATGGTCACCTATCAGACCGAAGACAGCTACGACGACGCGGTTTTCGCGCTTGAAAGCGCCATCCTTGAAAAGGGGCTGGTGATCGACAACGTCAGCCATGTCGGCGATATGCTGGCACGCACCGGTGCCGACGTGGGCTCGGACGTCACCGTCTTTGATGGCGCGCAGGTGTTCAACTTCTGCTCGGCCAGCCTGTCGCGCAGCGTGATGGAGGCCGACGTCTCGAACATCGCCTACTGTCCCTACGGCGTGTTCGTTTATACGGCGCCCGACACCGAGGGCGCGGTGATCGGCTATCGCACCTATCCCGACGGGCCGATGCAAGAGGTTCAAGCCCTGCTGGACGGCATCGCCAAGGAGGCTGCCGGGGTCGAGTGACCCCCCGGCGGGTTCTTCCGGCCTTTACACGAGCACACGGCGCGGTCGCCTTGGGCCGCGCCTGTTTAACGCGCCCGTCGGAACGCGCCCGTCGAACGCGCCTGTCCAAAGTGCGGCCCGGCAGGGTCCACGCGCGGCAGAATCTGGCCGCGCCCGGGCGTTTGTGACGGACCGAACCGGCGTTTATTTGCAAAAACGCAAACCTGACCTCGCCCCGTGCGGGCGGGCCGATCACGGCGAAAACCTTTACATATCGCCCTTATAGCTATAGATCCCGGCCCGAAGAGCTAATTCAATCACCATATATATTTCAAAAATGACGAAGGCCCCGCCATTGGCGGGGCCTTCTTTTTGCAAAAATCGACTGTTGGTTAGTGCACCACGGCTTCTGCCGGTGGCTTGCGGTCAGATCCCGACACGCGGTCCCCGACCAGCAGCCCGTCGGGCCCCGCCGAGACCGAGATGCTGTCTCCGTCGTGGACCTCGCCACCAAGGATCATCTCGGCCAGCCGGTCCTGCAGCGCCCGCTGGATCACCCGCTTGAGCGGACGCGCCCCGAACACCGGGTCGTAGCCTTCGTCGGCCAACCACTGGCGCGCGTCGGCGTCCAGCTCCAGCGCCACGTTGCGCCCGGCAAGCCGCTTGGTCAGTCGGGCAAGCTGGATCTCGACGATGCCGCCCATATCCTCGCGGCTGAGACGGTCGAAGATGATCGTCTCGTCCAGACGGTTCAGGAACTCGGGGCGGAAGTGCGCCCGCACCGCGTCCATCACGTCGGCCCGCGCCTGCGCACTGTCGCCGCCTTCGGGAAGCTGGCTCAGCGCCTGACTGCCAAGGTTCGAGGTCAGCACGATCAGCGTCTGCTTGAAGTCCACCGTCCGGCCCTGACCGTCGGTCAGAACGCCGTCGTCCAGCACCTGCAGCAGCACGTTGAAGACATCCGGGTGCGCCTTCTCGACCTCGTCGAACAGCACGACCTGATAGGGCCTGCGCCGCACGGCTTCGGTCAGAACGCCGCCCTCGTCATAGCCGACGTAGCCCGGAGGCGCGCCGATCAGACGGCTGACCGCGTGCTTCTCCATGAATTCGGACATGTCGATGCGAACCATCGCGCTGTCGTCGTCAAAGAGATACTCGGCCACGGCCTTGGTCAACTCGGTCTTGCCGACGCCGGTGGGTCCAAGGAACAGGAACGAGCCAAGGGGACGGTTTTCGTCGTTCAGCCCCGCGCGGGCACGACGGACCGCGTTGGCCACAGCTTTCACCGCCTGCGCCTGACCGATGACACGGCGGCCCAGCTCTTCTTCCATCTTCAGCAGCTTCTCGCGCTCGCCTTCCAGCATCTTGCTGGTGGGGATGCCGGTCCAACGCTCGACCACCTGAGCGATCTGCTCGGGGCGGACGGCCTCTTCGACCATCATGTCGGCGTCGCCGCTTTCTGAGCCTGCGACCAGACGCTCCAGCTCGGGGATGACGCCATAGGACAGCTCTCCGGCCTTTTGCAGATTGCCTTCGCGCTTGGCCTGATCCAGCTCGGCGCGGGCGCGATCCAGCTTTTCCTTGACCCCGCGGGCCGATTCCAGCTTGTCACGCTCGGCCTGCCACTTGGCGGTCATCTCGGACGACCGCTCCATCAGGTCCGAAAGCTCTTTCTCCAGCTTCTCAAGCCGGCCTTTCGACGCCGCGTCGTCTTCCTTCTTCAGCGCCTCGGCCTCGATCTGCTTTTGCAGGATGTCGCGGTCCAGCGCGTCCAGCGCCTCGGGCTTGCTGTCGACCTCCATGCGCAGACGGCTGGCGGCCTCGTCCATCAGGTCGATGGCCTTGTCGGGCAGGAAACGGTCGGTGATATAGCGATGCGACAGCGTGGCCGAAGCAACAAGCGCCGCGTCCGAGATCCGCACCCCATGGTGCAACTCGTACTTTTCCTTGATGCCGCGCAGGATGCTGATGGTGTCCTCGACCGTGGGTTCTTCGACCATGACGGGCTGGAACCTGCGGGCAAGGGCCGCGTCCTTTTCCACATGCTTGCGATATTCATCCAGCGTGGTCGCGCCGACGCAGTGCAATTCGCCCCGCGCCAGAGCAGGCTTCAGCAGGTTCGACGCGTCCATCGCGCCGTCGCTTTTGCCAGCACCGACAAGGGTGTGCATCTCGTCGATGAACAGAATGATTTCGCCGGCGGCGACCTCGACCTCTTTCAGGATGGATTTCAGACGCTCTTCGAACTCGCCCCGGTATTTGGCACCGGCGATAAGCGCGCCCATGTCCAGCGCCATCAGACGCTTGTTGCGCAGGCTTTCGGGCACGTCGCCGTTGACGATGCGCAGGGCCAGACCTTCGGCGATGGCGGTCTTGCCGACGCCCGGCTCACCGATCAGCACGGGGTTGTTCTTGGTGCGGCGCGACAGAACCTGCATGGTGCGGCGGATTTCCTCGTCGCGGCCAATGATCGGGTCGATTTTGCCTTCCTCGGCGGCCTCGGTCAGATCGCGCGCGTATTTCTTGAGCGCGTCATAGCCGTCTTCCGCACTGGCGGTGTCGGCCGTGCGCCCCTTGCGGACATCGTTGATCGCGGTGTTCAGCTTCTGGGCGGTGATCGCGCCGGCTTCCAACGCCTCGCGGGCCTTGGATTTGACCACGGCAAGCGCGGTCAGCAGCCGTTCGACGGCGACATAGCTGTCGCCCGCCTTCTTGGCGATCTTCTCGGCCTCGTCCAGAACCTTGCCGGTCTGCTGATCCAGATAGGTCTGGCCCGCATCGCCCGTGACCTTGGGCAGTTTTCCAAGGGCCAGTTCGACGGATTCCATTACCCGGTCGCGTTCGCCGCCCGCGCGGCGGATCAGGTTGGCTGCAAGCCCCTCTTCGTCGTCCAGCAGGGCTTTCAGCAGGTGTTCGGGGGCCAGTTTCTGATGGCTTTCCCGCATTGCGATCGTCTGTGCAGCTTGCAAAAAGCCGCGCGACCGCTCCGTGAACTTCTCCAAGTCCATCCGTCGTCTCCTTTTTCATCAAGCGCTGTTCGGCCAGACGCCCGCATGGCGGCACGTTCGGCCCAAGCCTCGTGGATAAATGTGGGTGGCCGGGGCTGTGGCTGCAACCCTTCACAAACGCTTTTGTCCACACCCTCTGAAAGATGGATAAGCCGTTAACTTCATTGCGTAACGCTACGTTACGACTTTTCAAGTGACGTAGCGTACGATTCGGCCTGTGGAACATTTTCGGCGTTAATCGGTTTTGTTGGCAGAGCATAGACGGAAAGGACGGCGAAATGACTGTCACGTTGACCCAATTAGCCAGCATGCGGTTCGACCCGGCATCGCACTACTTGTTCAGCGATGTCGTCCACTACGATCCCGACGGATCGCAGCGCACCGTACGCGTAAAGATACCGGGTCATCGGACATGGAATTACAAGACTGCAGTCGACGCAATCCTTGCCGCTGCCAAGCAATAAGTAAAAGTTGAGGAGTAGTAACTATGAAAATCTTGAACGCCGCTGTTCGCCGCGCTCGCCGTGACCGTGACTTCGACCGTGTCGAGGCTCTGGTCAGCCTGTTGATCCGTGACACACCCACAAGCGCCCCGCGCGTCGAGACGATCCGCGCCAGCGTTCCCAGCCGCGCCCGCCAATCCGAGCGGTCGCTGCGTGAGCGTCTGATCGAAGACGCAAGCTCTATGGCCGTTCTGTTTCACAGCACCCGTACTGCTGCCCCCATGCGCGCCGCCGCCTGATCTGCCCGCGCCGGGTTTAAATCAGGTTTAAACTCGCCGATCATGGAATTGCTGGTGCGAAACCAGCCCGGCCGGTCGCCTTGCGACCGGCCTTTTTGATACCCGATGCGGAGGTCACTCTGCTTTAAGGGGAATGTTTCGCGTATTCTCACCTTAACGCAGAGTCTCCTGTCGCTAAGATCGGGTTAACTGGTGGGAGTAATTGGTAATGCGCGTTATCCGGCACAATCTGAATCCGACAGGATACGACCCGGCGGCGGCGTTGCATCTTGGAACCGTGACGCTCAGTTATCGCAGCGCCACCAAGGATGGCTGCGACACGACCGGGACGGTTCATTTTCGCTGCGCCCTGCCGCTGCCCGAGATGACGACGCAAGAAGATCTGCGCAAAGCGATGCTTGAGGATGCCATGTCCAACCTCACACTTTTGTGGAGCATGAAGCCGGGCCATTCCGCCACACGTGAAATGCCCGCCAACCCTATGCAGCCTTCGGAGACTGTTGCCGAAGGCTGAGACGGCTCTCCCGGAAGACCCTCATCCCCAATTAGGGTCTTCAACAAGGAAAATCCGCACCCTCCGAGCAGGGGGTGCGGGTTTTTTATTGTCGCGAGGGATGGTGCGAATCAGCTTACTCGGTCGTGGTGGCATCGCCGTCGCGTCCCGCGGGTCCCGAGGGCGTCAGCGTCACGCTTCCCTGATCGCCGGCGGTCGTGGAGCCAGCCTCGTTCGCGGGCGCTGCGGCTCGCGGGGCTGGGTCAGCTTCGGTTGTGCCGGCGGCTTCAGCTTCCCCGGCGGCGGGGGCGGTTTCGCTTGCTGCACCGTCACCTGCACCGTCACGCGCGTTGTCGGCTGGTGCTGCGGTGCGCGCCTGTGCCGGATCGGTGGCGTTATTCACAGCCGCGCCCTCGGTCGTTGCAGTCCCGGTCGTCGCAGTCTCGGGAGCCGCATTCTGTGTTGCCGACCCCTCGGTTGCGGCAGCGCTCTCGGACGCCCCCGAGCCTTCCTCGACCTGAACGATCGCGGCTTCGCCGGCGTCGGTGGCAACCTGATCAGGCTCGCCCAGAACGGCGAAGTAAACCGCGATGGCGCCCGCCACACCGGCAAAGCTGATGGCAAGCGGAATGGCCAGCGTCGGGCGCCCCTTGCGCTCGAGCCGGGGCGAGGCATGGATGGGGCCGCGATGACCCATATGTGTGGTCATGGTCATTGGAAACTCCTGACTATGAAATCGGATGGTTTGCATCCCAACGTTATGTGCAGGGGACCTGTTCCCGGCATTTCCGCCCGTCCCCCCGGGTCCGGCGGAAAGCCGCGGGGCGGCGTGCCGGCACGCGCAGCTTGCGCCGGCACAGGGCCTGTGGCATCTGCTGGCGCCAATGAAATCCGCTGAACGAGGCCCCGATGTCCGTGTCTGAACTTCCCGCTGACGACCGTCTGATCGTGGCCCTGGACGTGCCCGACGCCCATTCCGGCCTGCAACTGGCCGAAAGCCTCGGCGATGCGGTCTCGTTCTACAAGATCGGTCTGGGGATGCTGACCGGCGGCGGGCTGGCCTTGGCGCGCGAGTTGAAGGACACCGCCGACAAGCGGATCTTTCTGGACATGAAGCTGTTCGACATCGGCGCCACGGTGCAGGCCGCCGTGCGCGGGCTGTCGGCGTTCGATCTGGACTTCCTGACCGTGCATGGCGACCCGCATGTGGTGCGGGCCGCGGTCGAGGGACGGCGCGGGGAGGCTACCAAGATCCTTGCGGTGACGATCCTGACCTCGCTGGACCGCGCGGATCTGGATGCCTCTTGCCTGAAGGCCGGAACGGTGCCGGATCTGGTGCTGGAACGCGCCGCCCGCGCGTTGGAGGCCGGGGCCGACGGGGTCATCGCCTCGCCGCAAGAGGCCGCCGCGATCCGCGCCCTGCCCGAGGCCAAGGGCCGGTTGATCGTCACCCCCGGCGTGCGCCCCGCCGGCGCCGACGCGGGCGACCAGAAGCGCATCGCGACCCCCGAAAGCGCACTGTCCGCCGGGGCGGATCATATCGTGGTGGGGCGTCCGGTCTGGCAAGCCGCCGACCCGCGTGCCGCCGCTCAGGCGATCCTTGCCCAACTGCCCTGAGCCCGGGCCGCGACGCTGAACCAGCCCCTATTCGCCGGGGCCGCAGTGGCCCTGACGCTTGCCGATTGCCAACACGGGGCCCCGGTCCTACGGTTTTGCCATGCCTGATCCCAGCCCCGCCCCTTGCCGTGCCTTGTGCCGTGAATGCCTGACCTCGTTCGCGGGTGGCAGCGGGGGCCTCCGGTGCCCGGCCTGCCGCAGCCCAAGGGTCGTGGCCCACCCCGAGCTGGACGACCTGAGCATCGCCCATATGGATTGCGACGCCTTCTATGCCTCGGTCGAGAAGCGCGACAATCCCGATCTGCGCGACAAGCCGGTGATCGTGGGCGGCGGCAAGCGGGGGGTGGTGACGACCGCCTGCTATATCGCCCGCATCCGGGGCGTGCGGTCGGCCATGCCGATGTTTCAGGCGCTGCGGCTTTGCCCGGAAGCGGTGATCGTGAAGCCCCGCTTCGATGTCTACGTCGAGACCTCGAAAGCCATCCGCCAGATGATGCTGGACCTGACCCCCGCCGTCGAGCCGCTGTCGCTGGACGAGGCTTTCATGGACCTCAGCGGCACCCAGCGTCTGCATGGCCGACCGCCCGCCGTGATGCTGGCCTCGTTGATCCTGCGGATGCAGAAAGAGGTGGGGATTTCCGGCTCGATCGGGCTGTCGCATAACAAGTTTCTGGCCAAGATCGCCTCGGATCTGGACAAGCCGCGCGGGTTTTCGGTGATAGGCCGCGCCGAGACCGATGATTTTCTGCGCGACCGGCCCGTGCGTCTGCTGTCGGGGGTGGGCGCCAGCTTTCAGGCCGCGCTTGAGGCGGCGGGCATCCGCACCTTTGCCGATCTCTTGCGGTGGGAGCGGACGGATCTGGCAGCTCGCTTCGGCAGCGGCGGCGACCGGCTGTGGCATCTGGCGCGGGGGATCGACAGACGCCCGGTCTCGTCCCGCGGCACCGTCAAATCCATCTCGAACGAGACGACCTTTTCCGACGACACCTCTGACCCCGACCTGCTGGATGGCCACATCTGGCGACTGGCCGAGAAGGTGTCGGACCGGGCCAAGGCCCAAGGCCGGGCCGGGCGGGTGGTGACGCTGAAGCTGAAAACCAGCCGCCATGCGGTGCTGACCCGGCGGATCAGCCTGCGTGAGCCCACCCAGATGGCCGACCGGATCTACCGCACGGCGGCGGCGCTTTACGCGCAACTGGGTCAAACCGGGCCGTGGCGGCTGATCGGCGTCGGTCTCAGCGATATCGTGCAGGACAGCGACGCCGACCGGTCGGGGGATTTTCTGGACCCCGACGCCAACCGCCGCGCGGGCGCCGAACGCGCCACGGATGCGATCCGCGAGAAGTTCGGCAAGGACGCGATTTTGAAGGGCCGGTCGCTGCGCTAGAACGCCGCCCTATTCGGCGGCCAGAGGCAGCGCCGGGCGACCGATGTCCGAGATATCCACCACGGCCCGGCTCATCAGCCGTTTGAAATGGTCGAAATTGCCGTTCGGGCGCACGTCTTTCTCGTTCATGTAAAGGGCGCGGTCGATCTCGACTTGAACGGCGTGCTGTTTGCGCGAGGGGCGGCCATAGCGTTGGGCGATATAGGCGCCCGCGAACGGCGCGTTGCGGACCACCGAGAGGCCCGCCGCCGTAAACGCCTCTTCCAGCATGTCGACGATGGTGCCACCACAGGCCGAGCCGAAGCGGTCGCCCAGAACCACCTCGGGGCGGCGGCCACCGGGGCGGGCGATGGATTCGACCGCCTCGTGGGGCATGGAGTGCAGATCCACCAGAATAGCCTCGCCGAACAGGGAATGGGCCTCGTCCAGCAGGCCCTGAAGCGTGTCGTGATAGGGGCGCCAGTGCTGGGCGATCCGCGCCTGCGCTTCCTGCAGGGACATCTTGCCCTCGTATATGGCGCGCCCGTTGGCGACCACGCGCGGCACCACGCCCAGACCCGAGCTGATGCGCGGGTTCATCTGCGAATGCCGGACCCCTTCGACCAGCGCCGGATCAAGCTCTTCGGATGAACGGTTGAGGTCGACGAACGCGCGCGGCGTGTCAGCCATCAGCAAGGGCGCACCCGTCTGGGGCGCCTCTTCAAAGAGGTCATCCACGAAGGCATCTTCCGAGGAGCGAATCGCGTGTTCGTCCAGAACCGAGCTGCGCAAAAACGCGCGCGCATACTTGCGCCCGCTGTGCGGCGAGGCAAAGACCACGCTGGTCGACCGCGTGGCCGGCAACCTAAGGGTATAGGGGCGCTGAGCCATCTGAATCCGTCTCCTTACACCACTTGATATAGACGGATTTCGCGATCTGCCAAAACCCCTTGAACACCCCAACGACTCTGTTTATACGCACGGCACCGACGCGGTCCGCCCGCGTCCTATTTCGTTATAGGGCGCGCGGATCCAGACGGCAAAGGGCGGTTAGCTCAGCGGTAGAGCACTACGTTGACATCGTAGGGGTCACTGGTTCGATCCCAGTACCGCCCACCATTGCCCCCTCTTGTGGGGCCCGGATTTAATGACTGGCGCTCGTGCGCCGCGACGAAGGAGAAGGACCATGAAGGTCAGAAACTCGCTGCGCTCGCTGAAGAACCGTCATCGCGATTGCCGCATCGTGCGTCGCAAGGGCCGGGTCTATGTGATCAACAAGACCCAGCGCCGGTTCAAAGCCCGCCAGGGCTGAGCTTTCGCACCCCTGTAGCGGGGGATTGCAGGATACGAAAAGGCCGCCGAAGATTTCGGCGGCCTTTTCGCGTTCGGGTGGGGTGCGGCCCGGCAAGGCCGACCGTATCTTCGCCGCTGGGGAAAGGGGGGACACCGCCCCCCCTGACAGTCAGCCCTGATCCGCGATCAGGCGCACCAGCGTCTGCCGGCTGAGGTATCCGGTCACGTCCAGATTGCGGGTTTCCTGATACCGGCGGATCGCGCGGCGGCTTTGCTTGTTCAGGCGGCCATCCACTTCCCCCGGATCGAAGCCCAGATTGCGCAGCCGCTGTTCAACCAGAACCAGCGTCACCGGCAGCAGCGTCAGCTGCGCCTCGTCCTGCTTGGCCTGTTCGATCGCGCCGCTTTGGCTGCTTTCGCGCTGAAGCTCGGCGATGCGGCCCTCGGCCTCGGCCTGAAAGGCGCCGCGGGGATAGTCGCGCATGTAGGCGCGGTAAGCCTCGACCGTGTCTTGGGCGCGGATGTCATCCCAGAAGCGGCGCTCTTCCTCGGCGGCGGCTTGGCGGCGGCGGGCTTCGATATCGGCAAGCTGCGCCTCGGCGGTGTCGGCGTATTGGCCGTCGGGATAGCGTTTGAGATAGGCGCGCAGGCCAGCCTCGGTGCCCTCGCGTCCGGTGTCACGCCAATAGGCCGTATCCTGACGGCGCATTCTTTCTTCCTTCTGGCGCGCCTCGGCAGCCAGTTCGCGGGCGCGGGCATCGCCCTGTTCGCTAAGCCGCAGCACCTGAGCCCGGTTCAGATAACCCGTTCGGTCAAAGCCGTTATCGCCCTGCCAGCGGGTGACGGCGGCGCGGGTGCCCTTGCCAAAGATGCCGTCGATGCCGCGGGTGTCATAGCCAAGAATGGTCAGGTGGTTCTGCACCGCGCGACGGGCGGCGCGGTTCAGTTGCAGCGCCGCCTCGGCCTCTTCGGCGCGGCGGCGGGGGGCGTCCTTGATCTCGTCCAGACGCTTGCGGGCCTGAGCGGCGTGATTGCCATGGGGAAAGCGTTCCAGATAGGCGCCATAGGCGCGTTCGGTGTCGATGCTGGTGGTCGCATCCCAGAACGAGTCGTCGCTGTTGCGCGTGGGCGCCTGATTTACAGGTGCCTGATTTTCAGGAGCGCGCCGCGCCGGCACCCGCGGGGCGGCGCGGTCGCGGGCGGCGCGGGTCAGGAAGGGCTCGGCGGGAAGATAGCCGCGCATGCGCACCGTGTGGCGCGATTGCGAGACGGCGTTGCGCATGTCCACATCGGCGTTCAGCAGGTCGTCTTCGATGAAATCGGACACCTCGCCGATCTCACCGGTGATCAGGGTGACGCCCTGCGGCACCTCGATCTGGCCCATGCCTGCGCGCAGCGGCAGGGTCAGCGCATCTTCCAGATCCTCGCCTGCGTCGGTATCGCCGCCCAGCGCCACCACGGCGCCGCCGGGGATGTCTGCGGCCAGATCCAGCAGGATCGACACCGGAATCGCCCGGCGGATCAGGTCCGAGACGGTCAGATCTTCAGTGTCCACCGGCAGATACCACGTGGTCGAGCCGGTGTTGATGAAGTGCCCGCCCAGCAGGATCACGGCGCGGTCCGACCCGTCGGCCTGTTCGATATAGCTTTCGATCGCCCGGCGCAGGGTCTCGGCGGTGGCGTTGCGCAGGGACACGACGGTGAAACCGCTGCGCTTGAGCTCGGTCGAGGGGCGCAGCGCCCGGTCGCCCTGACGGACATCCTCGATCTGTCGGTAATCGGAATTTCCGATCAGCAATGCCGCACGTTCCGCGCCAAGGGCCGGAACCCCCGCCACGATCAGTGCAAAGGCAGCCACATAGCTTCGCATAGGCTCAAACTCCCGTCATGAACCGCCATCATAGACCCTTCGGTCTTCGATGACCTTGCCATCATTGGGCAGGCTACCGGGGGCACAGATCTGGACGCGGCCACGCAGCTTGAGGATCTGGGCGACCGCCTCGGCGGCGGTCTGTTCCAGTTCGGTGTCCGACCCCGCACCCGACCCGCCCGAGGGCCGGTCCGACAGGGTCTCAAGCTGAACGATCATCACGTCCTTCTCATCTTCCCGGTCCGCCACGATGCGGGCACGCCCCACTTGCGCAAGGCGGGCCACCAGTGCGGCGACCTGCTCGGGCCGGACGAACATCCCCTTGATCTTGGTGGTCTGGTCGGCGCGGCCCATCCATCCTGCGATGCGCATATTGGTGCGACCGCAGGGACTTTCACCCTGCAATATGGCGCTGAGATCGCCGGTTGCAAACCGCACAAGCGGATAATCGGGGTTGAGGGTGGTGACCACCACTTCGCCGACCTGACCCGGCGCGACCGGATCGCCGGTGCCGGGGGTCACGATTTCGACCAACACGCCATCGTCGACGATCATGCCCTCGCGGGCGTCGGATTCGTAGGCGATATTGCCCAGATCGGCGGTGGCATAGCATTGCAGACAGGCGATGCCGCGATCCGCATACCACTGCCGGAGCGACGGGAAAAGCGCCCCGCCCCCGACGGCGGCGCGGGTGATCTTTAGGCCAAGGCCCATTGTGTCGGCGGTCTCAAGGATCACTTTCAGGTAATCGGGCGTGCCGGCATAGGCGGTAACGCCCACGTCATGGGCCGCCTGCGCCTGCAGTTCGGTCTGCCCGGTGCCCGCAGGCAGCACGGCGGCGCCCACGGCACGGGCGCCGGATTCGAAGATCATGCCGGCGGGGGTCAGATGGTAGCCAAAGCAGTTCTGCACGATGTCCCCCGCCCCGATGCCGCAGGCCCGCAAGAAGCGGCCCATGCGCCACCAGTCGTCGGCGGTGTGGCCCGGCTCGTAGATCGGGCCGGGGGACTGGAAGATGTGGTGAAAGCCAGAGGTGGGCCGCGTCACCAGCCCGCCGAAGGGGGCGTCGCCCGACTGCGCCTTGCCCAGATCGGATTTGCGCAGCACCGGCAGACCCGCCAGATCCGCGACCGAGGTGATGTCGGCGGCGCGGATGCCCGCAAGCCGGTCGCCATAGCCGGGCAAGCCCTGTGCGCGGGCAACCTGTTCGGGCAGCGCCCGCGCGATATGGGCGGCGCGCTGGTCGGCGCTTTGGAATTCGGGCAGTGGGGCGGCCTGATCCATCGGATGATACTTTCGCTGACGGCGGGGGGCGGGCGTTCACGGGCGCCGGTCCGGCCGGGGTCTGGCGCGGGGCCCCTGTGGGCAGGAGCCTCCGGCGGGGATATTTGGGCGACGCTAAAGCCTAGCTGAGCCAGCGTTTGCGGCGGCGGTACGAGCGCACGTCGCGGAAGGATTTGCGCCCTTCGTCGCTGACGCCGAGGTAGAACTCCTTGACGTCGGGGTTTTCGCGCAGCTCGGCGGCGGGGCCATCCATCACCACCCGGCCCGATTCAAGGATGTAGCCGTAGTGGGCAAAGCGCAGGGCGACGTTGGTGTTCTGTTCGGCCAGAAGAAAGGACACGCCTTCGGATTCGTTCAGATCCTTGACGATGCCGAAGATCTCTTCGACCAGTTGCGGGGCAAGGCCCATCGACGGCTCGTCCAGCAGGATGGTCTCGGGTTTGGACATCAGCGCACGACCGATGGCGCACATCTGCTGTTCCCCGCCCGAGGTATAGCCCGCCTGACTTTTGCGACGCTCTTTCAGACGGGGGAAATAGGTGTAGACCTTGTCCAGATCGGCCTCGATCTCGGCGCGAGAGGCGCGGCGGGTGTAGGCGCCGGTCAGCAGGTTTTCCTCGACCGTCAAATGTTCGAAACAGTGGCGCCCCTCCATCACCTGAATGACACCGGCCTTGACCATATCGGCGGGGTTCAGGCCCTGAACCCGGTTTCCGCGATAAACGATAGAGCCTTTGGTCACCTCGCCGCGTTCCGAGTGCAGCAGGTTCGAGATCGCCTTCAGCGTGGTCGTCTTGCCGGCGCCGTTGCCCCCCAGAAGGGCGGTGATGCCGCCCTTGTCGAGGTGCAGCGACACGCCCTTCAGCACCAGTATGACGTGGTTGTAGATCACCTCGATATTGGTGACCTCAAGAAGGGCGTCTTCGGTCTTTGTGCTGTCCAGCATCGGTTCGGTCTTTCAGGCAGGGGCGAGAGGTCCCCCGCGACGGCAGCGCCGCGGGGGATGGGATCAGTTGCAGCGTTCCGAGATGTTGCTTTCCGCGGCGTAGGCGGCGCTGTCTTCGTCGATCAGGGGCTGGATCACCTCTTTGTCGGATTCGATCCAGTCGGTGATCACCGTCCACTGTTTGGCACCGGCGTCCCATTGGGCGACCTTGCCCAGACCCGAACCGCCGTGGTTCTCGCAGGTGACTTTGAACTCGGGGCCGAAGTTGGCCATGCCAAGATCGGCCATCCGGGCCTCGGTCATCTCCAGCGCCTCCATGCCGTCGCGCATCTGCGCCGGCGTCAGGGCCTTGGTCGAGTGGATCTTCTGCGCTTCCTTGGCGGCCTCGGCGGCCAGCATCGCCGCGTAGAGACCCCGGTTGTAGCCCACCGTTTTCCACTGGTCGCCAGCACCGGCGGCCTTGCTTTTGGAATAGACGTTGGCCTCGAGCTCGTCATAGATCGCGTAGTCGCCGCCGGGATTGGCCAAGGCCAGCGCCTTGTAGCCGTTGGCCGCATCGCCTGCCGGAAGCACGTCGGTTTCCGAGCCGGACCACCAGACGCCGATGAAGTTTTCCATCGGGAAGCGGATGTTGGCGGCTTCCTGAACGGCGACCTGATTCATCACGCCCCAGCCCCACATAACGACGTAATCGGGACGTTCGCGGCGGATCTGCAGCCACTGGCTTTTCTGTTCCTGTCCGGGATGGTCGACGGGCACTAGGCTAAGCTCGAAGCCGTGCTTTTTCGACAGCTCTTCAAGGGTGCGGATCGGCTCTTTGCCGTAGGCCGAGTTATGATAGACCAGCGCGATCTTCTTGCCGTTCAGATCGCCCTCGTTCACGTCCAACAGGTGTTTGACCGCGATCGAGGCGCCATCCCAGTAGTTGGCGGGATAGTTGAAGACCCATTCGAACACCTTGCCATTGGCCGCCGAGGTCCGCCCGTAGCCCATCGAGTGCACCGGAATGCCGTCGGCGGTGGCTTTCGGGATCAACTGATAGGTGATGCCGGTCGAGAGGGGCTGATAGACCAAGGCGCCCTCGCCCTTGGTGGCCTCGTAGCATTCGACGCCCTTTTGGGTGTTGTAGCCCGTCTCGCATTCCAACAGGCGGACCGGTTCGCCGCCGATGCCGCCGTCGCGTTCGTTCAGCAGGGTCATGTAATCGGCGTAGCCGTCCGCGAAGGGGATGCCGTTGGCGGCATAGGGTCCGGTCCGGTAGCTGAGGGACGGAAAAACCAGTTCCGCCATCGCGGGTGCGGCGGCCATCATCCCGGCCAGCGCGCCGGCAAGAGCCATGCGTGTCTTCGTCAGTTTCATAGGATCAATTCCTCCCTAGTGGATATCCCGTTGATGTTCCGCCGGGTCCTGTTCCCGATCTTTTACAATGCCGTCAGCCGCGCCCGTCCCTAATAGGGGAAGGGCCACAGCCGCAGTTTTTCCTTTGCCAACCGCCAGAGCTGCGCCAGACCGTGGGGCTCCATGATCAGGAAGGCGACGATCAGTGCGCCGACGATGACGAATTCGGTATGGGCGGCCAGCGCCGTGTCCCAGCCCAGCCCGCCGACCATCACGTTTTTCAGCAGCACCGGCATCAGCACCATGAACGCCGCCCCCGCGAAGGACCCGAAGATCGAGCCCAGTCCGCCGATGATGATCATGAAGAGCACCAGAAACGACTGGTTGATGCCGAAGGCCTCGCCGACCTCGACCGCGCCGAGGTAGACGGCGAAGAACAGCGCCCCCGCGACCCCGATGAAGAAAGAGCTGATGGCAAAGGCCGACAGTTTGGCGCGCAGGGGGTTCACCCCGATGATCTCGGCGGCGATGTCCATATCGCGGATCGCCATCCATTTGCGGCCCAGCGTGCCACGGGTCAGGTTGCGGGCCAGAAGGCCCAGCAGCACCACAAAGACCAGACAGAAGAGATACGCGGCCCAGGCTTCGGTGTTGGGGCCGGTGACCTCGATCCCGAAGACGGTGCGTTCGGGGGCGTTGATCTGCCCCGAGGCCGAATAGTTGTAGAACCACGGCACCTTGTTGAAGAGCCAGACCAGAAAGAACTGCGCCGCCAGTGTCGCCACCGCCAGATAGAACCCTTTGATCCGCAGGCTTGGCAGGCCGAACAACAGGCCCACCGCCGCCGTCACCAGCCCCGCGCCGATGACGTGGAAGAAGATGCTGACGTCGGGAAAGGCGGTCATCAGCTTGTAAACCGAATAGGCCCCCACCGCCATGAACCCGCCGGTCCCCAGACTGACCTGCCCGCAATAGCCGGTCAGGATATTCAGCCCGATGGCCGCGATCGACCAGATCAGGAACGGCACCAGCACAGCACTGGCCCAGTAGTCGTTGATGACAAACGGCACCACCGCCACCGCCACCGCCAGCACCGCATAGAAGCGGTAGCGGTCGAAGCGGATCGGAAAGGTCTGGCTGTCGTCGGCGTAGCTTGTCTTGAAATCGCCGGCCTCGCGGTAAAGCATCAGATTTTCCCCTCAGCTTGACTTGTCGTCTCCAATTCTCGGTATTTATAGAGATGGAAGTCCCCGCCCTCGTGCTTGGGTCCTGCCTTGGCCCGCTCGCCCGACTTGGCCTTGGCGCCCTTTCCGCCCGCAGGCGGCAAGGGGTCCCACAATTCCGAGCCGGTCCACAAAAGCCAGTGGTAAACCCCCTCGACGGATCGGGTTCGCACCACAGCGGGTTTTCCGAGCCCCTCCAAGACTTTCAGTTGCGCGGCGCGGGTCTTGCGCTCAAACGCCACCGTGGTCGTCGCACAGCTGTAGGGGGCATCCAGATCCTTGAGCGGGGCGCTGATTGCCCTGATCCCGACGTGGTGCTTGTCGTTTGCGATATACTTGGCGCAGGTGTCCTCGGCATCGCGGAAAGTCACACCGGCGATCATCGCGACAACCGCGGGGCCACAGCCGTGCTCCTCGTTCTCCTGATAGACCCGTTTAAACCCGCTCAATAATCTTCTCCCCAAACAGTCCCTGAGGCCGGAACACCAGGAACAGCAGCGCCAGCACATAGGCGAACCAGTTTTCGGTGGCGCCGCCCACCAACGGGCCGACGATGAATTCGAAAAGCTTCTCGCC